>TARA_R110002167_G_scaffold15121_2_pt1 | contig 10459 bp, 10 predicted proteins | sample TARA_R110002167 | Tara Oceans TARA_R110002167 (sample SAMEA4398238) | marine metagenome | biome: Polar Biome; feature: [MES] marine water layer (ENVO:01000295) within the mesopelagic zone...; material: water (ENVO:00002006), including particulate matter (ENVO:01000060) such as...... | reverse complement strand
TCTTCAGAATCTTCTTCAGAATCTTCTTCAGAATCTTCCGTTTCTTCGTCAACTTCTTCCTCTAGATCACCCATAATTTCTTCAGGCTCAGAACCAGAGTCCATCTGGGATATAGAAAATCCGTGTTCGTCAAGAATCGCTCTAGCCTCTTCGGTTGAACTTACTTCATTGATTAAATACTCAAGCATTTCGTCTTCAGTATAGTTCTGGTTTTCAGTATCATCAGAGTTATAGGGCATTCTAACCTCGGTCTGTTGTAGAGTCGCCTTTGCGAAAATGGCTCCGTTTATCTTCTAGGTCACGAAAACCTTGCGCTTTCGCTTTACTTTCGGCTTTTGTCCGAACAATATCTTTATGGGCACGCCATTTATTACCTGTTGCGCTTAAAATTTCAACATCCCCGTTTTTTTGTTGGTAGTCGCGCCAGTCTGACGCGGACTCAAAGCTACGTCCGATTTGATCTACCCGAAGAGGTTTAGACGGCATCGGACCTATAGTAGCTACTGGACGAACCAATCTTACAACAGGTTTGCTGCAAGATGGGCAAATAATTTTATCTATGTCTGCAAGCAATACAAATACATCGTTAAAATAACCACAGCTATCTGTGCATCGTACATCGTAAAGAGGCATTATTTATCCTTCCAGCGTTCGTATTGACGTTTTTCTTTCGGTGTTGCAGGGTTTTTTACCGCCCATGCTGCGGCTTCTTCAGCAGTCTTTGGTGTAATTCTTTTACGGATAGTATCCACAGAATGATACTCGTTTTTATCCTGTAAATATTTATTCTGAATATTTTCAAGTCGAGATAATTTACCAGATTGGTTTAAATCAGTATACTTGACACGATCCTTCTTAAAGGTGTCAAAGGGTAGCTTTTCCCGAGCTTGTTTTTTACTAGCCCGTTTTGCCTGTCTTTTTTCATCCCCCGTAACAATGTTATCTTCCATAAATTCAAATTGCTTGACAGACATCGGCTTCTTTTTTGCTTTACCTAAACCAGCCACTGCTTTTTTTGCGACAGAAGAGGCCAGATTACCGAAATTAATTTTAGCCATTTATTATCGCCCCTGTATAGGAAGTGGAGCCCCGCCCATGTTAGGGATACCGTTTTGCCCTTGACCACCACCCGGAGCGGGAGGCATCGGAGGTTCGATCCCTATGGGTAAAGCACCCGTAGCTATATTATCACTAGTTTGCTCCTGTGCGGGTAGTCCTTCCATATTAGGCACAGCCTGTGTCGCTGGTTGATTAGTAGCTAGTATGTCATTCATCTGGAGCAGATCAAGTAATTTTGTAATTAGCTTTTCTTTATCAACTTGCTGCGCTTCTAGTAAGATGGGCAAGTAGTTCTGTATTTTCTGTAACTGAACTAACCTGTGATTCTCGGTAGGACTAAACGGAACAGCATCGTAATCATAATCCATTAATCCTTCTGAATTGGGCCTTTTTTTGTCAAGAGCTAAGGTGTTGCGGGTAGCCTCTAGCACCTCGCGGCTCCCAGTTATTCGTAAAGGCAGTAATGAACCTTCTGGTAAAAACTCGGTATAGAGGCTAATAGTTTTAGAACCCAGACTGCTGACTGCATCTTCAGTGGACTTAATTCGTCTACCGTTACGTGTGCGAGTAGAAGTATCTGCCAACGCAACTTCGGTAGCAACATCAGCAACCCCCACTACACCCCTGCTGTATGCAGGGATACCTAAAATAAATTCAATAATCTGAGTACATCTTTCACGCATAATTTGAAAACTAGGCGTAAGAGTAGGAACGGGCGTCTGCCCGATTAAATCTCGTAGGGGAGCGTTAGCCTTACCCATCAGTTGGATCATAGATCCGGGCTGAGTCGCATCACGCAATGCAGTAATTATCTGCTCTGGGTTATCCACAAGGCCGGTATTTACCATCAAGACTGGGTTAGATGAATGTGCGTGCCACAACTCTAACGTGTCGATCTCGTTCAGTCTTTCTTGGATCGAACTAATTAATTTTACGTCTGAAACACCACCGAGATCCGTCATGTTATCGTTAAACGTCATAATTGAAAACGGATTACGCATGTGCCGGTAGGGGAGTTCACCTTCAAACAAGGGCTCCTCTTGGTCGTCTAAAACGTGATAATACTGACCGTCACCTGTAAAGTCATAGACCTCGTAGACAGTAACCCAGTCGTATACTTGCTGTGACGCTTGTCCAACAGCGGTGTCAGATCTTACTTGGTCTTTTAACCAAGTGGGGAAACCACCAAAAGTGGCCTTATCCGCTACCTTTTTGTTGTAAAAGGCACCTTGCTTACCTTTTTTCTTTGTCCGACGTTGGAACTCTTCTTTAGTCAGAACTGTAATCTCAACAATGTAGCGTATGTCGTCCCACTTTTGTGCAGTAAGGTCGAAGAAAACATATCTAGGGTCAACTACAGTGTACTCTACAGAACTCGTATTAAAGTTCCAAAGAGTCTTTAAAAACCCGCGCCCGCATATAGCAGCGTTAGTAGCTGTCTTCCATAATAGTCGGTGTAGGCTGTTTCTCTTAAAGCTATCATTAATTAACGCCTCGCGAAATCTGGCCGATTCCCTAAGCTCATCCTGACGAGCCATTACTGTAACCTGAGGATTTGTAGGGCAGATATTTGCGATCATTGTATCGACATAAGCATAGGGATAGTTAGTCTCTATATTTATCTGCTCCTCTCTAGAAGAGATATCTCCCGCACCTGAAGGCAAGTCATTACCCGAATTCCAATATTCAGACAAATACCATGAACGCCAACGATCCCACTGAGTACGCTCAGTGCGTGTCTTAGTCCGATGAATCGTAATTATTGATTGAAGCTGACGCCCAGTTAAACCCATTTCCCCACCTTTTTCTACCTAGAATATATTACCCCTATTGGACTAGTTGTCCGGGATCTTGCATAGGATCTGGCATTGGTTCTTGAGGAACCGCTTGCATTTCTTCTGGCCCACCACTGCTAAGTTCACCCCTCTTCGAAAGAATAAATTCTATCTCCGCAGGGTCAGTAATCATAATAGCGTCCTCTTCTTCTGCACCTACAGGAAGCATTTTAATTGCCTGTCCATCAGGTGAATCGATAAGTTCAAAGATAAAGCCCTCTTGCTCCCACGTATTACCCAAAGTAGCATCTTCTGGACCAGCTACGTCAGCGGATAATGGATTCACAGCAGATCCAGCTAAAGCGGCACTTGCAGCAGCTTCTCTTAATTGTCTTGCGTCTGGCATTAAGTATCCCTTATTTAGAATGAAGAGTTAAGGTGCTAACCTTTTTAAAGAACTTTTTTTATTGTCCGCAGCCAACTTTTTCTTTTCCTCTTCGGTCAGATTAGTGGGGGCAGATTTCTTAGATGAAGATGCTTTTTTCTGTTGGCGGTCGAGTGCATCTTTATGCTTGGCCTTCTCCGCAGGAGTCAACTGCCGCATTATTGACTGAAGACCAGAATTTTTAAGTGCTTTGTCGGCGGCAGCTTCTCTTATTTCTTGCGCGGTAGGCATTATTTTCTCCGGCGAGTGTATCGGACACGATTACGCTTGGTTGAACTTTTTCGCGCAGACTCTTCAGAGCGAAACTTCTGTAGTTCGTTATAGGTCATATCTTTAAATAATACAACATTCTCTAAATTTTCTTCTTGTTTGGGTTTATACCTAGTCGGCTCTCGCCGAGCCGCCGTAACAGCCATCTGTAGGGCTGATATCTTATCCCAGTGATGCCGGTTTCTCCTGCGCTTACCGGGACCAGAGCCGTAAAGAATCTCGTGTGAAGCACCTCTCTCCACACGCTTATCGTGCTTATAACTTATTAATTGGTCTACCGTATCAGAATCGTTTAATACTAGCTCATCTTTAAGTGCTTCCTGTAACCAAGATAACATCTGATCGACAGATTTAGAAGTTGCAGCTATGCCCGGGCGATATGCTTTCTCATAGAATAAGTTACGGCATTCCATTTCTTGTAAAAGAGCGATCACAGCCGCACCCACACCGTTAGATTCTACGGCAACGGTTGCGTTATTGTATTTTCGGGCAACCTCCAGAATTTTTCGGGAGAATGGGATTGGCTCTGTGTGATCAGCAAAACATGCTACCTGAGTCCATTCATTATCGTAGACTTTTAAAACTTGAAAAGACGCATGGTCACGTGCAGCGTAACCGGCAGGGTCAACACCGATAACGTACTTAGCACTTGGCTCAGGCTTTTCGTATTCCATATAAGAAGGAATCCAAGGGGATAATATCTTTGCTTTATGCCTAGTTAATAGGCTGGAGTGAATGACAGAATTTGTAGCCGAAAACCAACATGAAACGTCATCAAAGGGATAGTAAACTTTAAATAGATCGGGATTACGCCTAATTTCAGGGTCAACCTCAAGCATTAAACGGCGAAAAGCAAGGTTCTCCTTAGTTAACCCTAAACTACCAAACCTATTTAATAACCCTAGCTCCTCGGAGTCTAGCTTAGAATCTTTAGGCCAAGGTCGGCGGTTAAGTTTACCATCCCAAAAAGGGAAGAACGCATATACCCACCGGCTTAAACCTCGCTTGGCCTCCCTGCACTGGTCGTGCCACCACTCGGCGGAGGGAGCATCTAGAGGAGCCGCAGTAGACTCAAGTACCATTAGGGAATGATCTCTGTTGATCATCGATGGGTAAATAAGAGTAAACTGCTGACCTGCTGCTGCCCAGTAAGGAAGCTCGGAGCCATGAAATGAGTCAGGAGACTGACCGATACCAACGGCACCTGATTCACCCGACATTACACGCATCTTACCGCCCATATTGCTGTTGAATGTCATCTGGCGGACTTCTCTATTAGGTACGGTCTTTGATCGTACAGCTTCATTCCAATGACTATGGCAAAAATGAACACGCTGATGTAGATACTCGGCACGAGCCCTAGTATCAGCGATACAAACGTGGTCCCAACCTACATTATAGGCAGTCTTGACGTAAGCGGCTAATTCTGCGGTTAAAGACTTACCAGCCTGACGATAACCAAGCAGACAAAGCCATTTATTTTGACCAATGTCAGACACAGGTGGTTCTGAGTAATAAGAAATTAGGGTTGCTTGTAATTTATCCGTAATTCTGTAAGGGTCAAACCGAACAGTCTCACCCGTAGCTTGGTCGTGTACTGATCCATACGCTAATAGGCTTACAGCCGGATCAGCTAGAGCAGATAAAGCATCGTTAACATCGCTCATCCCTTATTCACAGTTAACTTCTCCAAGGGTTCTATGTATGCGGGAGTAGCATTCTCGACAGTATAAGAAGCCTGTATCCGTGGGGATGACTTACGAACAGATACTAGCGCAGCTACGATATCAGTGTAAGCGTCTTCGGGTGTACCTGAAGCTGTATTCTTTGCCGCGACAACGGTAAACATTAATTCGAGCAATAGTCGAGTCTCACGAGCGATAGCAGGAGTTAAGTCACCCGCGACTAAAGCACCTAGAACTGATTTACAAAAGTCTAGAACATCGTCGTACTCCCGTAATTGTTGATCCGTAAAATACTTGCGCAGCAGAGCACGCTTGTCTGAATCAACAAGACGCAACCAATTACTATACTCGGTTGCATCATCCTTAGGTACGGTAGGTCGGCCCATCTTAGTTGGTTTTTTAGCCATGATCATCCTGTAGTAGTGTATGCCCAATACGAAATGGAGGAGAAACTCGGAGTGTTTTTTTCCTTATTACGCCGCTTCGACATAATGTTAGAACATTGGGTGATTCTGTAAGGAAAGAAAAGAATTCTTCCGGGTATAGACAGGGATTTTCTAAAACCTTAGCACGGAACTTCAGCTTGTGTAAAATACCCTTATCTATATTGTGCTTAGATAAGGATAATGATTTTAATTTACTTATGTCAAGGTGCATACACCACAAGACAAATTTCTTAGACTCAAGTAACGATTTTACACCCTGACGCATGTAATCAATAACTGAGGCGTCATTCAGCATGAAAAGATTGGCTAAATACTCAATCGATACACCAAAAGCGTATGCGCGTAAGAATAAAACATGGTGCGATTTCAGTTTATTGCGTAATTCTAGCCCAGTGAAAGCTAAATTAGCCAATTCAAACGGTGTAGGTATAGGATAGCGGCTAAACTGATTCTCAACATCTTCTGGCCACCTGTTTGGCGCAAGAAATAAAGACTCCTGTGTAGCCAATTCTCGGATTAAGGGAGTCGCAGCTACCCAAGAATCGATAAGAAACTGTTTTGCCTTAGAGTGCGTGGTTACCGTCTCTTTCCAAGGAAACTTTTTATCACTGAATCGGATTAATGACTTATCCATACACGCGATAGATATATCTTTTAAGGGATTTATACCTGAAAACTCGGAGGGGCAATGCATAGCTAAATGTATAAGTGGGTCTGAACATGAAGAACGGTATTTACACATGGGAAATAATGACATTATGACCACCGATCCATAGAAATTATCTGTCCTTTAGAATCACCGTTACTCCGATTGTTTTTCAAGCGGATACCCTTCCAATAGCGTGCGGAACCTGTCCTATCTTTCTCGAAACCACGTTCTGAGATCATCATACCAAATAGACGCTTACCAGCAGGTTTGTTCTCATGGTAAACAGTACACCAGTCTAAGTAGGATTCGTATAACTCTTTTACCGTTACCTTAAATTCGTCTCCAACTTCGCACCAGTCGTCAAAGAAATCTTTGAGTAAATCCATATCTTCTTGATAATCAGAGGTAGCGGCTGTAACATCCTCAGGAGGAGATAAACCTTCCTTCTGCCATGCTAAACAACCCTGAAGAACCCAATTTAGAATCCCTGCTTGTTCTGCTGCTAGTTTTGACAGTAGCTGTTTGTCTTGCTGCTCAACTGGTATAGTTACAGTAAAAGGAATTAGAAGAATTCTACGCCAAATAGCAATGTCGTTACCCTTAATAATCGGACGATGGTTTGCTGCGATCCAAAGTTTATGCGTAGGCTCAAACTCAAAGAAATCTTTACGCATGAATCGAGCAGTTATTGTATCACCACCCGTCATCTGCTTAACTAAAGCCTCGGCAAATGGAGCCCCTCGCTCAACCTCGGAAGAGGCGACAAAACGAGCACCTACTAAACGAGCCATACCGGTAGGATGTGATGTACTGTTTTTCATCGACATCAATAATTCCATGTTCGCCTGTTTACCGTAATCACCAAATAGCTGCTGTAGAACCTTCAAAAAAGTAGACTTACCATTCGAGCCTGTACCATGCATTAAGACTAAGACCTGCTCGGACACGTCTCCCGTACAAGTATACCCTGAATAACGCTGGATGAAACTGACTAAATTAGGATTACCACCCAGAACGCGGTATAAAAACTTTTGCCACGTTGGACATGTAGCATCTTTTTTATGCTCAATAGAAGTTAGCTTAGTAAGTAAGTCGTCCCTATTGTGTGGGTTTAAATCCCCAGTTAGAAGATTGACTGTACCGTTCAAGCAGTTTAGTAACCACGGGTTATTGTCTAACCTACGCTCAGAGATAGAGATGCCTTCTTCTGACATACATAGGTTAACCATGTTGCGTAAGGCTGTTGCGGACTCTGACCGTAAAGCGTGTTTAAAAAGACGTTGGGCGACAACTTCTTCCTCTTCTGCTGCTGCTTCTTCAAAAATTTCCGCTACTGATAAAGCAGCCAACCTAGAAATAGCACCATCATCGTCAACCTTCCACCGAATCCCGTTGTAAATAATCCATTGGCCCCAAGTTGGGATGTACCGGATTAGATGACCGAACGAATTCACCAAGCGTTTAGCATTACCCAAGTCGGATAGTGCAGGACGACCTGCGGTAGAGGCTAACATTTGATCCCTACCTACAGGTGTTCGCGCAGTTCTCTCTGCAACTAGAGGTGATTTAAGTTCCTGTAATGATTCCCAACCCTTTTTGTGACCCTCGCAGCTAGAATGGTGGCAGCCAGCTACCACAGAGCCATTATTAAACTGTACGATGTAAGCACTGCGGTCGGTATGGTCAGAATTCCACGGACAGGAGTCAAAAACCCATTTTCTACCCATATCTTTCCACGGAATTGGGCCCGAAACGGACAACTCGTTCGCGTGAATCCACGTGTCGAGTCGAGATCGGTCACCGGACAAAACCGGGTCGGCGTCACCCGTTGGGCGACTCGGACAACGCGCCACAACGCGCTTCATGGCAGCGCGAGACACGCCTTTAATCGACGGCTTGTCTGGGCTAACCAAGAGCCTAGAGAGGCGATGAGGGCGGTCGGCGGTGTGATCCCCCTTGCGAGCGACCGTCCCATATAGTTTCCAAATTCTGGCTGGATTGTAAACCTTAGAATCTACGTTAACCCCGTGGGAATCGAACATAAATCCTAATGCGTTAAGGAATTCAGAGATAAAGCTAGACTCTACTTTATCTGGAGACTTAATCCGGTACATAAGGTGGATACCATTGCCCGAATCAGCAACTATAGGAGCAGGAAAACCTTCTGTTGCTAGATAAGAGTAGATTTCTTTCATCTTATCTAGAGCTAACTGTTTCTCTTTGTCTGTTGCGGATACTTTTGTCGGTCGTTTGGGATCGATGTCTATAAGTAACCAACGTTGCTCGATTACGTCAGTGTCTTTTGTGGCGTCACCACGATCGGCGGAACGGGTACGGTTAGCCGCACGAGCTAATAGGTCTGGGTCGATAGGGTTGACTGTTATGTATACCCCAGAGGAATTCTTAGAGAGTTCTGCTGCTGCTGTTACAAGTTTTTCATGGTCAGTGAAGTAACCAAACTCAGTATGCGGTCTTCTAAAACTAGGTGTCGTTGCGTCAAGAGCACGCAATTCTATCATATCACCATCGTTAAAGAGTAAACCGATAGATCTACGAATCTCTTCGCAAGAGGCTGTCAAGTTCATGGTAGGGCCTTGGGTCGGAGGGTATTAGAGGTAGGGTATTATAGGGCTAACTTTAAATAATCATCGTCAGTAGAGTTAAATAACTCACTCTCTGCATCAGTCATCGGACGCGTAGTAGAATTAAGCCGTAACCCCTCTGTGAAGAATGAACGGGGAATCCGATACTGGTTCCCAATGCGATGATGGGGAATCTCACCCAATTTTATGGCGCGGTAAATCGTGTTCGCGTGAACACGGAGAATCTTAGCCGCTTCCTCGACTAATACGAACTGCTTGTTATCGTCTGACATCTGATGTGGCCCCGAGTGAATGTGAACATGAACAATAGCACAGTTGTTGACATGAATCAATACCCGTTAATGACTTTATTTCGACTATGACCCGAAACACGATTCAATGACGCAAAATGACGCGAATGACACAACCGAAAACGAACCGTCATCGAATTAATCGAGCTTGAACCTCGAAAATGACACTGTGACACTAATGACAGAACTTTTGGCATTACCGCCATAGAGTATAGTAGTAATAGTAGTAGTATATAAATAGTAATTTAGTTTTCTCATATGTGTGTGTAGTATATATTTGTGTCATTGTGTCATTAAAAACTAATAGATAAGAAAGAACCTGCCTTTTCGAGATGACAAGACTCGTGACAGAACTCGAAATCGTGACATTAGAAGTGTCACTTTCTGAAAAGTCCAAAAATTGATTGGCGTTTTTGAACCTCCCCCCCCGGTAGTATACCCCCCCGGCCCTTCAGGGGGGATGGCCTTTCCTTTTGTCGAAGTATCATGTAGGGCTCTCTGTAGAATTTCGGATTGTTTTAGATATCTGAACTTTGGATATCTAATCGAATACCTACCTACTCCGCAGGAAAGAACCCACTAACTAGATACCCATTGGGATAGCTACCAGAAAGATAGCTAGGGTTTAGATACCCACTGTTGAAACTACCTATTGACCGACCAAAAAATGTCCGGCGGATAAACCAGTTTGCTCCGTTGACGCCTTGACATATCCATGACATTAACGCCATATGCTCCATATGTTCACACCTATTCACAATCAGTCACACCGCTTGACATGAAGTTGACGCGGAATAGTGCCCTTCCTTACTCGACAATTCGACGCTCAAATCTTTTTTTAATAAACTCAATAAAAAACACAAAAGAGTTGAATCAGCCCATTGCCCGCCTCAAATGCCGTCTTTCATCCATTCACACCTGTCCACCTCTACTACCTTTGTGATACCTTGGGTGTAGTCAATAACGACTTAAACGAATGGTGATTCAAATGACAAAGCTAAATAAATCTTCTTCTTCTTCTTCTTCTTCTTCTGTGTCCAAGGCAAAGGCCCTGCTTAACCGGAAGTCAGATAGCTATACCGAGCTATCCAGCGACGAAACGCAGACCTATCTCCGAGGGTTTGAGCAGGTAACTAGTTCGACATACTTCACCAGAGGGTCAAAGTTAGAATCCCTCTACGGTGTTTCAACTACCGACTGCCGAACTGGTGAGACAAAGTGTGTTACCGCTGTACCC
>TARA_R110002167_G_scaffold366073_1_pt1 | contig 10472 bp, 1 predicted proteins | sample TARA_R110002167 | Tara Oceans TARA_R110002167 (sample SAMEA4398238) | marine metagenome | biome: Polar Biome; feature: [MES] marine water layer (ENVO:01000295) within the mesopelagic zone...; material: water (ENVO:00002006), including particulate matter (ENVO:01000060) such as...... | reverse complement strand
TTTGGAGCAGAAGAAGTCTTTGTTGATGACGATGGAATTCTAATCTACGGACCTTTCGAGAGCTTTGGAGCTTTACAAAAAGAATTGGAAAACCGTGATATAGAAATTTTATCATCAGGATTTGAAAGAATTCCGCAAGTCACTAAAAAGTTAAACGAGGAAGAAGCTGCAGACGTAGAAAAGCTTTTAGAAAAACTAGAAGAGGATGATGATGTACAGAATGTATATCATTCAATGGAAGAATAATTTTTATCATTTTTAATAAATAAAAAAGGAGACCTGGTCAGGTCTCCTTTTTTATTGAATAATACTTTTTAGATTTAAAGTCCACTAGGCAACTCACCATTAACGTTAAAATTAGATACCAAAAGTGAAAAATCTTCCAAGCCTACAGCACCGTCGCCATTAAAATCTGCTTGAGGATTATAATTGTCATCACTTGAACTCAAATTAAAAGTGGTTACTAAAAACGAATAATCCTCTAGACCTATCGAATTATCATTATTCGCATCCCCAACTCTCAATTCCTCAATATTAATACTATTATCACCTGCTTCCAAAGTCAGGGTTGAAACTTTTTGCAGATGCATTTCAGATTTAATAGCCACTTCGTAAGTCCCTAATGGAATACCCATTAATTGCGCTTCTCCATTGACATCACCTGAAGGTGTAAATTCTAATAGAGGAATAGCTGATCCAACTTCATATATACCAACAGTTAAATCAATAGAATAATCTGTACGACCTTGCAAAGTATAAGAAACCGTTAAATTGGATAATGCCGCTGTTGGATCATAATCTAAAACTATAGTATTTGACGCAATACTATTTGTATTACCATCTCCAGTAACCACAGCAATAAAGTGATTTAGTCCACCATTAGGTGTCGCAGTGGCCCCACTAGTCTCAGTTAATACCACTGGAATGTTAGCTATTCCAGATGCATCTAGCTGTGCGGTATATAATTCTTTGACCATAGCTTCATTCGCCTCAAAAAGATCAATATCATAACCTATAGATGGATTGCCCGCATCTATATGTAGTCTACCATCAACACGCAATAAACTTACCATAGCATTTGGCTCACCTGTAACCTGTACAACTTGACTAGCTTGAGTCGCAACTCGCGAAGTAGCTGACCCATCAATCAAAATACTTGGCGCAACCAATGAGTTACTTACACTGTTCACTATAGCTTTCGATCCACCTAATGAACCTTCGTCGTACAAACTGGTCGTATACACCACCCCGCTTGCAAATTCTATACTAATTGTGGCACCTATTAATTCAAACCCAGAAATTGAACCTGCATCTCCAGAAGATAAATCTCCTTTTATAGTTGTAGGATCCATATCTACGCCAAAAGAATATGATTCTCCAGGATTAAAATCTGTAAAACTCAAGTTTAGAACATCAAAACCTTCTGCATTGTTAACTCCATTATGGGGTTGTTCAAATATACTTATACAATCGGCACTATCAGAACCTCCGTTACCTGGTACAGTTAAACCAACCGCACTTGCAGAATTTCCGGCATCTCCTGATGTTAAACATTTTGCAACACTATCACCGGCCGTACCTACAGGATCAAAAACTACATCCATCATATATCCCGAAGCTGTATTAATTTTTATATTTAAAATATCATCATCACCTGTATTACTTATAATAAACGAATTATTTCCATAAGTAGATGCCTCTACGTCATCACCTGGCGTTACCTGAACTGTTGCCTCAGGATTTCCAATTGGTTGTGCGGTAACGTTCCAATTAAATTCTATTATAGAACTTGAAGAAGGGTCACAAGCATCACTTACGGTGACAGCAACATTATATGGACTGTTCTCCGAAGCACCAAGAGTAGCTCCTATGTTTTGTTCAGATGGTGAACCATTTAGTATGGAATTATTGACCCCTGTACCCGCAGCACCATCTATTAACGTTAAAGCAAGTCGATCTATCATATGTCCTTCTGAACGCTCACTCATAGTTAATTCATATGTGCCAGGACTTTCAAAATATGCATATATGGGCCATCCATTATTATCAATAGTTTTTGTAGTCCATGAATTGGATATAGTATTTGTATAAACTTTGAAAAAACCATTTATTCCAGGATTCTCATTACCATGATCCGGTCTTCCTTGGGCATTACCCTTTGGCCAATATAAAGTTTTGGAGGTACTTTGCGCATCGTTCAATTCATTTAAAAATTGCTGAGTACCTGAAAGTGAACCACCTTGGACAGTAAAGAAATGAACATTGGAAGTATTATTAATTTTAAACCAAGTATCATTTTGATCTGTAGATGATGAACCAGAAATTTTTGATTTCACATGAAAGCGATACACACCAGGAGTTGTTATTTCAACATTATAATTAACACTTTGCCCATTAAGATTACCAAAATGGTCTGTGCTTGCTGCCAGGTAAGTAATACCAGATTCTGTCTCAATATTCCACCCTCCAGAAGTATCAACAAAATCGGTTTCTGCCTCAAAAATTACTATTCCATTATTTTCTATAAAAGCACCGGCTGTACCGCTGCCAGAACCACTAAGAATTGTTCCCGAAATTAAACCTGTTTCGGCATCTATATTTAAATTTGGAGGTAAATTAGTAGCAGCGTAACTTAATGGACCACATGAATTTGTATTTTCATCATTCGCAACAATCTGTAAGTTAACCGAATCTCCATCTACACTCATCTGGGCTCCAGGATTTGCTACTATTGGTGGTAATCCAGAGGTTGGAGTACCGCCTAATTCAACAATTTCTATTGCTTTTAATGATGGGTTTTCTACACCATGAATAAATTCTAAATCCAACACACCATCAGTAACCATTATCTTATGACTGATCATGAACGCACCCAAAGCACCAGCTTCTGCAAATGGGTCAATATCCTTTAAATTAGTAGGTACTGACCCCTCCATCGAAATATCAAAAACTCTTTGACCTGGATTAGTTATTTGACTATATAACTCGGCAAAATACAATCTTACTTCAATTTCAGTTTCTGGATCTACTGGAAATTGCCATAACATTTCAGGATCACTTGGACCATCATACCTTTCCGTTTCAAAAATACTACTGGGTGTTCCAGCTGGTAATGAAGCATGAGACATAACAATAGATCCTGGATAAGCCGAACCAGCTGATTTATTATACAAACCTCCAGGTGCCGTTGCAATAGTTAAATATTGCGAATTGCCAATTGCGCCAAATTCACCCTGATCAATACTCCAATCAGGATTAGGAGAATCTGAGGCCGTTATCAATGTTCCTCCAACATTCACTCGATACAAAACAGTGGTAACTTCCTCACCACTGGATAGACTAATATTTTTAGTATTGTTATCTCCATAAGTCAAAACTAAAGTTGCAGCTTCACCAGCTTGAGAACCAATATGTTCAATTTGAACAGTCTTAGTTGTACCTGCTTCAATTAAAAAACTAGTCGGACCTACAATATTAAAATCCGCATTATTTGTACCCGTTAGTGTCAAAGACTTTATATAAACACCTTGATTTCCACCAGACAATTCCAATAACAAATCTTCGGATCCACCTTGTGCTATTGTTACAGAAGAAGGTGTTGATAATATACTGGGTAGAACTGTTATACCTGTGGGATTGTCCACTCCGTAGACTTCCATATTGTTTTGATTTCCACCGCCTTGATTTGGAGAACCTGAAGTTATCCATATACCGTTACCAGATACTATACCTTGGGTACCATGACGCGGATGATTGAGATCACTTAAACTTGACCATGTATTGGTACTTATATCTAATTGATCGGTATTAACATATGCTTGCCCATTTCCTTCACCACCAATGACTACTATTTTTCCATCAAAATTAACGGTTGCAGATGCAGCACGTGGAGTTGGCAAATTTGCCGATGAAGGTAATGTTGACCAACTTGATGACGTAAAATCATAAACATCGACTTCTGAAATTACAGGAGCAAATGTTCCTCCATCACCACCAGTTAATCTACCACCTACAACATATAGTTTATTGTTTACAACTGTTGCATGAAAATGATCTCTTGAACGAGGGGCATTATCCAAAACAGTCCATTCACCAGTAGCAGGATCAAATTCATCGAACCAAGGAATATAACCGCCATTATGACCAACTGTATTTCCCGCGACTACATAAAATTTATTATTATAAAGTACTAATCCAGCAGAACCTCTTTTTCTGTTGTTTGGAATTGGTGGACCCTGAATCCAAATATCCTCAACAGGGTCGTACATATAAATATTATCGGCAGGTGATTCGTTTGGATAGCTATTGTCCTTAAAAGATCCTATAACCCAAATTAAACCTTCATAAGCAACAGCTTGAAAATGATTAAATTCAAAAGGAGCGGTTGAAGCTGCTTGTGACCAGGTATTTGTTGAAAAGTCATAAATATCCATTTTATCAGCGCTTTCTCGACCACCAAATAAATAAAATTTATCACCTAATTGTACAAATGAATTTTCATGTCTTGGAGTGTGTTCAGTAACATTAGTAATATTAGTCCAGTTTCCACTTACATTACCATCACTAGAAATAATTTCAATTCCTTTAATATTCGGATTCTCTATACCTTGAATAAAATCAATATTTAAAATTCCATCATTTATCTCAACCGTAAAGCTCTCTACTCCAGCAGTTGCAAAACCATATGTTTCCGTTTGATCAAAATCACTAAGAACTTCTTGTCCTTCAATAGTAACGTCAAAAACACGCGTACCTGGAGTATCTGCACCACTCCATATCTCTGCAAATAACAAATTGATAGTATAGGTTCCTTGAGCAACTGGAATATTCCATTGCATATTTTCTGGAACAGTTAAAGTATTATATCTCTCAGTAGAAAATATGCTATTTGGATATGGTGTATTATTTACAAAATTGACAGGAAGTACCGCTCCATAAGTTTTATCCTCATCAGAGGTATTTACATATGATGATGGTGTTCCGTTTTGTGCGTTACCATTAGCTCCCGTAAACGCTTGATCTTCTCCCCAATTCAACTGAGATATATCATTTGAAGCCACGAGATTACCGCCAGCATTGATACGATATAGAACCGTGTTAGCTGCATTTGAACTATTAACCGTCCAAGCAAAGTTGATATTGGCAGGTGTTGAAGATGGCTTGCTTACGGAAACAGTAACGTTATACTGACCAGCATCAGCTTCATATGAAGAAATTGCACCTAAAATTGCCCCTTGAGTAGGCTCTATGCTTAATCCGGGTGGTAAACCAGTAACAGAATATGTGAAATTTTCATTTGGATCACCTCCACTTGCCGTGATATTTAGAATAGGTGTATCACCAGGGTTATTTATCTGGTTAGCAACAGGATCAATTATAATTGGTGAGTTTACAATACTTCCTGCACCAAGAATTTCAATAGCGTTAATCAATGGATTTTCAGTTTGATGTATGAATTCTATATTCAATACCCCATCATTAACAGTAACCTGATAACTTTCCATAACGCCTGTCTTATTTCCATACTGGGCAGATAAATCCTTATCATTTATAATCAATACGCCCTCCATATTAACATCGAATATTCGTTGTCCCGGAGACCCGGTTCCTGCATATCCATTAGCCATATATAAATTAACAGTAAAAGTACCATTACCAGTATTAAACGTCCATTCCATTTCAGGTAAACCTGCAGGATCCCATCGTTCATTATTAAATATTGCATTAGGTACATAGTTGGGTACTGAAGAGTGCACACTAGTACCCGAATAGGTAGATACATTTCCTGCATTAACATTAAAATTTGTACCTCCAGTTGCTCCAACAATATCATTTCCTACCCAATCAGGATTAGGAGCATCAATAGCAGCTAAGGTCACTCCACCTGCATTTACCCTAAATAATACCCCTGGTTGTTCTGTAACATTTATAGTGAAAATTTGTTCTACAAATAACAAGTTAGAATCTGTAGCCCTAATTGTAATAGTTGAATTTGCCTCTATTTCGGGATAACTCAATGTTAATACACCTCCAGAAATATTAGTTCCAATAGCCGTATTAGTATTATTTTCTATCGTAAAAATTAAATTCCCTACTCCTTGATCATCATCAAAATATTCCGTCAAATTTATATCTTGATCTGGAGAATCAATCAATTTATCCAAATCAGCTAACGTTTGGGATACTATCGGTTTACTACCTGTAACATTAATATAATCCCATGTTCCTTGTACCTCTTTCCCCGCTTCATTTGAGGTTCCAATAATTCCTACTGCCAAAATTTCAGAAGATTCTTGTATGGCAGTCTTAATTGAACCTAGAGCAACAATAGTTCCTAGCGAGATTGGAGAATTGCCATCAATACTATATAATACTTGAACTTCTGCTGTCACCGCATTTATATTAAATGAAAAAACAACATTACTTGAAGGTCTATTTGGTGTAGTGAAGGTTAAAGTTAAAGGGGCCTGTGGAATGTCATCAATTTCCTGCAAAGCAACTATACCATTTTTTGTTAATACTACTTTTATGTAATTGCTTTGAGTACCATCTCCTATAAAAATTCCCAACTCACTATTAACTGGTGAAAGATTACCATATAACTGTGTAGGGTCTGTAAAACCGAATATTTTACCTGATGCCGTAAAAGAACCTACAGATTGATCTACATTAACACCATATTGAAATCCCTTTTCTTGATTATTTGCAGAACCCATAGCAGAACCAGAAGTCATTTGCATAGTCATTGCACCAACAGCTCCTCCTAAAATATCATTTGGATTTGGACCTCCATCTTTAACATCCAACCAGTTTATCCAATTAGGATTAGCTGCTCCATTGTTCATAAGACCCGTAAATCCAAGTCCTAAATAACCTCCTAATTGCAAATTATCTGAAAACAATTCATTGATAACGGGCAAGTCAAATCCATCACTACCATTATCTACTGGATTACCCAGTTGAAAAGAATCATTCGCATCTAAAATTCCGTCATTGTCATCATCATTATCATTTAAATTTGAAACCAATACCCCACCAGCTGATTTATCAAAATCATCAGGCTGAGATCCACCATTACAATAATCGACATTATTTTGAACTTCATCTTGGTTAGTATAACCGTCTTGATCTGTGTCCGCGGAACCTGAATACAAAGGATCAGTTGGATCCAAACAAATTAACTGTGGTTGCGGCTCCAAAATTTTAATAGTGCCATTGAATGTTGCTACCCAAATAGTACCTGGAAACGGATCACTATCTGAATTACAAGTAATACCTAAAGCATTCCCCCCAAGCCCTGAAGCAAATGGATCCGTCAAACTATTTAGACTTCCATCAGAATTCAATTTTACTCTTTTTAAAATTCCTCCACTATTTTCTCCTGCAATTAAATCTCCAACCATACTTTCAGCACCGCTAAATATACCAGAAGTATATTCATCTATCCCATTAGTATTATTATCCCATATAGTTACAACTGCATCGTTTGGACCATCAGGATTTGAAACCGAAGGACCTCTCCAATCTCCTTGGTCTGAATCTGCAAGACTTATTGGTACTGGTGGCCAATCAACAGGTAATGCTATACTTTCATCATTGGTATATCCAGAACCTTTTAAGCCTGTGGGATCGTAAATTAATGTTCTAAAAACAGCATTATTAGTATTGTTAACAGAAGGATTTGTATATAGTCCAGCAGAACTTGGATTTGCACGAATTGGAGCAGGATGACCCCCATAAAATGTACCTTGTGAATACCCTTGAATATTGTTGGTAATTAAAGTCAAATGATCTTTATTATCTACCTGTTCACCTCCTATGGATGAACTACTTCCCGGCTCACTTGAATTATATTCGTTTGTTACATTTCCTGTTCCTTCATTATTGGGAAATCCGCCCCAACCACCATTTGCTCCATTATCGGTAACATATACAGCACCTGAAGTTGTAACAACTAAATCATAAGAATTCCGATATCCTGGTGAAAAAATTTGTACAGGGCCACCAATTACAATTTTACCTTGATTCAAACCATCATTACCGCCCCATGGATCATTAATATCAATACCATTATAACCTGAAGCATCTGGATCTTCAATTCCATTTATATTATCTCGAGTAGGGTCGTCTAAAGTTGGAATATTATAAATATAATCCCTTCCATCATTGCTAATAGACATAGCCTCGATCAAGTCTAGGTTGATTGAAAGTATAGCTGCAGATAATGCGTATTCTGTAGTCCAAGCAAAATTATCGGAAGGAGAACCGGCATTGGTGTGCCCTCCTTGAGCTACAATTAAAAAATCAACGCCACCTATTGTTACAAATTCCAAACCATTAGTAGCATGGTTTTCCTCCGATCTAGGCAATCCCCTAACAATATCAACTACATTCCATGAACTTCCTGTCCAAGTGAATCGTGTAATTACTCCTGAGTTTGTATCTAAGTTAAGATCTCCACTAGGCCCACCTACTCGAGAATCGCTCGAAGTAACATAAATTATAGGATTTGTTGCAGTTCCTACAACTGTCAACCCTGTAGCTTCTCTATTATTACCACTATTAACACTTCCGTCGTCATTATGATTTGGTATATTTTTAACGTCAGATAGCTGCTCGGAGGCTAATACTATATAATCATTACTGCCATTTTTTTGAATGGTATAAATATTTATCGTTCCATTCAAATTCAATACATACAATCTACCGTCTGGTCCATACATTAAGGAAGTACCTTGACTTACCCCATCATTACCATTAAAATTAAGATTGCTTTGATCGAAACTTTGGGCACTTATTGTATTCACTCCTATGAGCAATAACAATATAAATGTCAACATTGTATTTTTAACATTTGTCATTGACAAATCATTAATATCAAATGGCGTTATATGCTTTGCTTTCACCAGAAGAATATTATGTATATAATTTATTTTTTCCATCTTATCGCTTTTTTTGGGACTTGATTATCGTTTAATTGCCATTTGCTGTTGTGACTGTTTTCCTTCGGAATCAATAGTTCTCACGAAATAAGAACCTGTAGGTAAATCCTGAACTCCAAGCAGATAAGTGCCAACATCTTGACCAGTATCCATATTTAAAGATTGAATTAATCTTCCTGTAATATCATATATATAAATCTTTTCTAAGCTGGTTGGTTCATCAAAAGAAACCGTAATGCTCTCAGAAGCTGGATTTGGAAAAATACTCATATCAACTTCAGCCGTTTTAGAGGTCGATGTAGATTGAATTACATTAAATTTAACTGTTAGGGACTGCCCCGCTTCACCTGAAGCACTACTCAAGGTATACGGTGTCGCTTTTAAAGTATAAGATCCTTCAGTAAATGTTGTTGGTATGAATTCACCATCAAAATCTCCATAAAGTGCATAAGGAGCATTTGTCTCTACCCATGTTCTACTTATAGTACCGGTCAATTCAAATTTTACGCTTCCCACTATTCCTGGATTAGTTTTCGCCCTGATATTGACATCCTCCATTTCTGTTGAATTTATACTCATATTATTTTGTATATCAAATAACTCAAGTTGATTGACCGCGTTTATTAGAGTAAAGCTTATAACAGTTTCAACATCTGTAGGATCTATCGCCGTAACGACGATACCTTTGGTAGACGTAGCTCCATCGTCATCGGTCAATGTAAGCGTTACGTTGTAATCGCCTCCCGTGGAATATGTATGGGACGGGTTTTCAGCCGACGATGTTGACCCATCTCCCAAATCCCACTCGTACAAGGCTATGTTGCCATCGGAATCGCTGGATCCCGAACTTGTAAAGTTCAACTTGAAAGGTTCCGTACCATCGGTACTGCCCGACAATACGACCATTGGGGGCACATTTGCAGGAGGACCGCTCACAATCGAGAAATTAACGGTTTGACTCGTTCCCGAGGTAGTCGTCGCAACCAAGGTATAGTTACCTACCGGGAAGACCTTACCTTGGATATCAACACCGATATCACCGAACAGGGAGTAAGGAGCCGAAGGACCTTCGGTCTTCGTCTGGCTCAATGGACCGCTCAACTTGAACGTGACCCTACCTGGCTCAAGGTCTGCATTGTAGATAATGCCCAATGGGGTCTCGCCGATATCGGACTTGGTTATCTGAAGGCCATCGGTCAATGTATACAATCGACTGTCGTCTTCGGCATTCAAAATGAACAGTGCCGCGTTATCGCTAGGGGCATCTACAGTGATGTTCACGTTTGCCGTACCCTTTGCCCCTTCATTATCGGTAACCGTGAGGATACTTACAAAGTTGCCATCGACCATATAGGTATGGGAAGGGTTGGCTTGGGTCGATGTTGATCCATCACCAAAATCCCATTCGTAAAAGGTTATGTTGCCATCGGAATCATTGGATCCCGAACTTGAGAAATTGACCGTAAAAGGTGCTGTACCACTGTTTGACAACGCGCTGGCAACAGCATTCGGGGCCTGATTGACCGTTGG
>TARA_R110002167_G_scaffold22198_10_pt1 | contig 10476 bp, 13 predicted proteins | sample TARA_R110002167 | Tara Oceans TARA_R110002167 (sample SAMEA4398238) | marine metagenome | biome: Polar Biome; feature: [MES] marine water layer (ENVO:01000295) within the mesopelagic zone...; material: water (ENVO:00002006), including particulate matter (ENVO:01000060) such... | reverse complement strand
TTAGCACCTGCAATTGTAATGCGTACTTGGAAAAGTGTAACTGATAACCTACCAAAATATGCTAAACTATTTAATCCTAATTTTGTAGCAGTTGCTAACACTTTAGATGATAGAATGAAAGATATAGATAAGATTATAGATAAATACCTTAAACCATTCTCACCCTCAGGAACAAAACCTAAAACTCCAGCTCAACAAAAGAAATCTGATGAGCGAAAAGCAAAAGATAAAGAAGAAATTCAACAAATGTTAGATGATGAATTTTTGACAGATGTAATTGAATACACAATGTCTAAAGAAGAAGCACAAATGAGGTTACAACAATTCTTAAAAAACTAAGATGAACGAACTAACAAAGTTTTTAGTAGATGGTGTATTAAATGAATCTGTAGAACAAATCACAGCTTTATTTGGGGGAGGATTTAAACCTCCTACAAAGGGACATCTAGATGTAGTCTTAAATGGTTTAAAACAAAACCCCGAAATCAACAACCTAAAAATCATAGTGGGTGGTGGAGTTAGAGATAGTATAACACAAGACCAATCAACAAAAATATGGGAATTATACAGAGACATAGGATTCATCCCTGTTGAAACTGAAATTATAAAGGCAAACCCATTTAATTACTATAAAGAATATTTAAAGTCTAACCCTGATGATAAAACATATGTGTTTATAGGTTCAAGAGAAGGAAGTGAAGGCGATCAATTTGATTTAAATCAAAGAACCCAATTTATAAAAAAATATAGTGACAATGTAATCCCTGTAGAAATATCTACCACAGGTGGAATATCAGGTACTGAAGCTAGAAAATTATTTAAAACAGATTTAGAAAGTTTTAAAGATATGTTACCTGAAAAGCTAACAGTAGGTGATATTAAGAAAATAGTTGATATTTTAAATGGTAAATCTAAGGATTCAACCAATAATCCATCATTTGATAAAACAGAACCATTATCACCCTTAAACGAGGGTAGATACGATACTATTTCAAATCAAATATCCAGTGACATTTTTACATATTGGAAAGATAACATTACAGACCGTGTAATTACTTTTGAAAAGACCTACCAACATGAAGGGGAAGATATTGACGTTGAAGCTACACTAAAACAAACCCCAGAAATTGAATATTTAAATGTAGATGGGGGAGCAGATGATGAAACAGATTATATATTAGTTAGTTTTGAAGTTAATCCATATGAATTACCCCAAGCTTTCAAAGATATATCATTTAATTTAAAAGACGTTGTACGTCATGAAATCGAGCATTTAACCCATGGTGAAGGATTTATGTCAAAATCTGGTAAATACATGGAGAATGATGAAATGATAAGGAAGATGATTGACATGGAATTCTTACCTAAATCTTCATATTTCACATTAGAAAAAGAAGTAGATGCTAATCTACAAGGAATGTATTTTAGGGCTAAAAAAGAAAGACGCCCATTTAGAGATGTTATAGATGTATACTTGGATGCTCAAAAAATAACACCTGAAGAAAAAGAAAAAATTATAAACATATGGTCTAAAAGAACCAAAGCATTAGGTTTACCTTCAATTGAAGATGAAGAGCTTTTAAACGAGATTGATTTAAAAAAATATGTGGATAAAGCAAAAGAAGGATTTAAAAAATTCCTTGGAGCTTTAAAACAAGAAGGTAAAGAAACTAAAGAAGCATTTAAATTATTATCCCAATCTGTAAAGGGAGAAAAACAATTATCAAAAGAAGAAAAAAAAGAAATAGGTAATCAATTAAAAGATATATTCAAAACAGTTGGATATCTTGGTTTATTTGCCTTACCAGGTGGTTCCGTATTCACAATCCTATTTAATTTACTTAAATTAAACAAATATGTTTTACCTTCTGCCTTTCAAAGTGAGGGTTTAAACGAAGCAATTGTAGGCGATAAAATCGAATGCGATAAATGTGATTGGAGTTGGGATATAAAAGATGGAGGAGATGATTTATATGTGTGTCACAAATGTGGATATGATAATGAACCCTTAAATGAATCAAAAGATCCCTTCGGTTTAATACAATTTGTAAATGAAGTAGCAGAAGAGAGCGAATTTGATTATACTAAACATATAGATTCTCTTAATGACTATATGGTAAAAAATAAGATGAATGTATCTCCCCTACCAAAAGTAACATTTATCGATGATGATGTTGAAAATGCCAACGATGTTATGGGTAAAACAGCATATTACGACCCAAATAAACGCGAAGTAGTGTTATACACATTACTACGCCACCCTAAAGACATATTGCGTTCATATGCGCATGAAATGATCCACCACATCCAAAACCTAGAAGACAGATTAGGCAATATAACTACAACAAACACTACAGAAGACGATCATTTAACAGACATAGAGAGAGAAGCATACACTGATGGTAATTTAACATTTAGAAAGTGGACTGAAACCATAAACGAATCTTTGAATGAGGGAAAACAAGTTGGGGTATTATACCATGTTACATCCCCAGAAAGATATAAACAAATTATGGACCAAAATATGTTAAAGGGGGGTTTAGTTACTATTAATGGAAAAGAAACATTAGGAATTTCAACTACTAGAAATAAAAACTTTAAATATGGTGGGAATACTGTCCAAATAGCTTTGGATGGAGATAAATTGTCTAATAGGTATAAAATCAAACCTTATGATTACTGGGAAAGAAATTATAATCTTCCAAACAACCCCCAAGCCCAAGATGAAGATGAAGAAATAATTCTAACCCCATCTATAACTAACATTAAAGATTACATACTTACAACTAATTTAAATGAAATTTCAAATCAAGAAATGAAATATTGGGCATTCCATGGTGATATATTTTCAGAATTAAGAAAAGGTGGTGTTGAAAAGTACAATGAATTTAGAAAGTTGGCAAAAGGTGAAAGACTACAAGCTATAGAGCACTTTTGGGATTTATTAGAAAAAGGAAAATTAAGTGAAGACGCAAAAAACTTGGCTCCCCAAGAAGAAGTTCGTATATTTGATGAAAACTGTGGTTGCAATGAAGCTTAAAGAAATATACAATACAATAATCAAAGAATCAGACCCCCCAAAGTATACATTATATTGTGATATGGATGGTGTGTTATGTGATTTTGAAAAAAGATTTACTGACCTAACAGGTATGTCTCCTAACAAGTATAAAGACTTAAATGGTAGAAATGCTTTTTGGAAAGCTGTAGATGAAGATGGTGTTAGATTTTGGGCTGGAATGCCTTGGATGCCAGATGGAGAAAAATTATGGAATTACATTAAACCAAATGTTTATTCTTTATTATCCTCTCCTTCATTCGATAATAGCTCCAGATTAGGAAAAAGACTATGGGTTAAAAATAAAATACCAGGAACAAAATTAATTTTAGCATCAAGAAAAAACAAACAATCATATGCTAAAGAAAATACAATATTAATAGATGATCTTAAGCCAACCATTGATGAATGGAACGCTAAAGGAGGTATAGGAATCCTACATACCTCAGCTGAATCAACTATAAATCAGCTAAAAGAGTTGGGATTATAAGTTTAATTAAACAATTATTATGGATAAGATTAAATCAATCGTAACATCAACATGGTTTAAAGCCGCAACTGCAGGTGCAGTTGGGATACTTCTATTATTAGATAAAAATATACTATACGCAGGTATAGCATTCGGTATCGGTATTAGAGAATTTTTATTAGCATTTAAAAGTTAAAGAAACATGGCATATAACGTTGCAGAAAAAACAGGGACAGCAAAAAAGAAAAGAAAAGGCGTTCATTCTAAGAATAACACCTCAAAATCCCCAAGTTCCAAAAATTATAAAAAAACATATAAAGGTCAAGGTCGATGAAAGATAATATCCTAAAAAAAGAATTCAAGAAAAAAGACGTTGAACGTCTTCGTAACCTAGTAAAAGGTAAGGGAGCAGAACGTACCGGAGCTGGTGTGGGTTACACTAAAAAACAAGAATTTCACAAAGAAGGAGATATTTGGGACGAAAATGGCCGTAAATGGACTATAAGGGACGGTGTAAAGGAAAATATAACTAAACTAGATAAGTTTAAAAATGCAACCGTCCCTTTATTTTGCCCTTCATGTAGTGGTATAATGAACAAACAACTAGATCCTCACTATTTTAAGGCATATGGAGCATGTTTAGATTGTACTAAAACCAAAGAAACTCAAATCAAAAATAGAGGTGAATGGGACGACCATAAAAAGGAAGTAGGCAATAAAGAAATAGATAAACTTATTGAAGAATATAAAGCCTACATTGAGATGAAAATGAATGAGAGTAATGACAGTTTTGTAACAGAATCAGGAGAAGTAGAAAAGTGGGTAGGAGGTATTGATAAAGAAAGAGCAGAAAAGGCATTAAAGGAAGGAATTGAATATCTTAAAGGCCTTAAAAAAGACTAATCCTAGCATCTCCCGAATTTCCTAATTTTTTCCCATATTTATAATCATGTAAATGGTTGTTTTTAATAAAAGTAAATATATAAAAGTAACTTTTTTAAAAAAAATAGAGTAATGGAACAAGAGGTATTGATGAGTGTCTTAACCGCTATAACAAGTGCGTTAGGTATTAAGGAAATTTGGTTAATATGGAAGAAGAGAGTTGAATTAAATAATAAAAAACTCACAAAAGACGCTAACTTAAAAGACAAATTGATGTCTGAGGTTATTTTGGATCTAAAGGAAAAAATAGATCAATTAGAAGAAAAAATAGATGAATTAATTGAAGAGAATTCAATGCTGAGAGAAAAACTAGCACGTATGGAAGAACGATTAATGCTATCAGCAACTAAATCATCCCAAAATAAAAGACCAAAATCCTAATAAAATAAAAATTATGAAAGACAATTTCAACCACCGAAGATGGTTTAAAAACCAATACCTAGGAGAATCTACAGAAGACACTATCAAGGAAAGGATGTTAAGTCCCGACCAAATCGAGAGATTTGAAGGCACAGCTAACATGAGAGACCTTAAAACATTACAGGACATGCTTAGAATGGTAGGTTCTGAATGGATGCAAGACGGGTTTGACAAAGAAGACATTAAAGAATATATTAATCATTACATAGACCAAATATAAAACTAAATATATCTAGGTTATAATAGTTAAAAATCATCCACGCATAGTTCGCATAGATAATACCTCCCCATATATTTATTGGCATATTTAAATATCCAAAAAAAAACAAAATGAACGAATTCGATTTAAGAAATTTCCTCTATAACAATCCTTTATTAGAAGCAACTAAAAAGGGAAATGAAGAAGAGGAAAAACGAGAAGAAGGTGCTATCGCTGACGATAGAGACCACATTGATGCACTAGATGCAGATGCAGAAGCTGATGAGAAAAAATTAGCTAAACTCAAAAAAGACAAGAAAAAAGACGTTAAAGAATCCGCTTTAAGAAAAGCCATCCAAAACGAAATCACTTCTATTTTAAAAGAAGCAGACGAAGATGTAGAGGTTGAAGATACTGAAGAAGTAAATGTAGATATTGAAAAAGAAGTAGATATCGATGATGAATCAGAAGAATCAAAAATTGAAGTAGATTCTGAACTAGCAGGTGAAGACGCTGACACAGCAGCTATTTTAGGTTTATTAACTAAAGCTCAATCTGAAGCTGAATCACTAGGTGATGAAAAACTAATGGATCAAATTGGTAATACAATTACTTACTATACTAGAGCCCATGTTGTTAAATCAACTGAAACTAGAGCAGTAGCTGAAACTAAATTATTTACACGAAGAAGATGAAAAAATCTGAATTAAGAAAACTTATCAAAGAGGAAATATTAAAGGAAAACTCACCCGGATTCGACACAAGAAAATCAGGAGCACCTCTACCTACATTAGAAAGTGTTAAAGCTGCTTACGAAGCTAAAAAGGGTAAAGAACCTAGAGACGGAGTTAAAAGTGCAGCTGCTAAACTAGGAATGAAACCAAGCCATGTTAAAGAGGGCAACACAGATACTAACCAAGAAGCAATATATCAGATATTTGATATTATTAGAGAAAATGGTATGGATGCTGAAGATGTATTAGAAGAAATAGGACAAGAATTTGGTGTAGCGTTTGCATTTTATTTTTAAAACAAAATTACTATAAGTCCCAATTAATAAAAATATAATAAATAAATAAAATAAAAAAAATACGTTATGGATACAAATGAAATTTATATGGAAATGGCCGAGTTATGGACTGAATTCTCAACTGAGCATTCAAAAACTACTAAAGCTGCTCACGGCCGAGCAAGAAGTGCTGCAACTAAAATGAAAAAACTAATTGCAGAATATAAAAGAACTTCAGTTGCTGAAAATAAAAAGTAATGAAATGGCAAAATCTACACGTGGTACCAAAAATTTAAAAGAAGCCCTTACCCCAGATCAGGTATCTAAAGTAGAAGACAAATACAAATCAATTTATTCGGGTATGCTAAAGGGCAATAAAAAAAAGCTCATGAAGTATATCGATCCAAAATTAAAACGGCCCAACCCTGACGCTATGGCTATGGGTAGGGCTATTAATTTAGTTAAAAAGGAAACTGAAACGGTTAATGAAGAAGAGTCAATTAGTAAAGAACCTAAGATAGGAGATTATATTCCAACAACAATGGGAAGACTAGCTTTTTGGAGAGACCACCAAAAACCTCGCACAATTGAAAAATATAAGGGACACCACCCAAACATTTCAATGATTACTGGAGACCTAAAAATCACAGGTAAAGAAAAAACCAAATATGGTACCTATTGGATACTCAACAATGGGGAATATAAAATATCAGTTAATAAACTTAAGGATGGAGTTGTAGAAACAGTTACCGAAGAAGAGTCAGTTAATGAAGGTTTACCCCCTGGATATGGTAAATTTTTAGTTAGCCTTCAAATGTTAATAACAGACATAGCTCCAAATGCCTGGGGTAATAAATCACAAATTAGACGGGGAGATGTGAAGAGAATCCACAATTCTTTGAAAAAGAGATATGAGGGTGAATATGAAAAATTTAATAATTTACTAAAAAACCAAAGTGGTACACTTGGGGATTGGTATTTAGAAGAACCTATTAATGAATCATTTTCTCAAGAAGATTGGGATATAAAATGGAAGATGCCTAAAGACAATCTATTCAATGCAACTAAAACTACAGATGCTGTAAATAATAGATATAAAGCTCTGCAATCCTTATTGAAGTCGAAGCCTGAAGAATTACGAGTCTTTGATGCTGATGAAAACCACCCAGCATATAATATGTCTTATGATGAATTGATGAAATGGTATAATGAATTAACCGAAACAGTTACCGAAGCCACAGATTCAAAAGTACTAAGTGCTATAGAAACACTTAAAAAAGTAAAATTTGGTTCGAAGCGTAAAGAGGCAATATCAATTGTATTAGCAGCAGCTAAAGCCAAAACCGGTGAACACGCTCGTACCTATAAACAAGCATTACAAATGTTAGATTTAGAAGAACCTATTAACGAACAAATGGACGTTTACGATGACATAGCACAATCAGAATTTGGTATGGATTATGAACAATTAGGTTCAGGTGAACAAGAATGGGTTAGAGATGAAATTGATAATATGGAATTAAGAGAAGAATCAGTTAACGAATATATCAACCCAGGTTACCAGATTGAAACAAAATATTTTGATCCAAATGAGGTTAAAGCAGTTGCTGATCAATTGCAAGCTATAACAGATATAGAAAACATTCAATATAAAGAATTTAAATGGGCTGACGGAACTGGAGGTTTATCATTCACCATTTCTTCAGATTATAGAGACACGGGATTAGATTATTTTGTTCGACTAGAACACACCTACGATGGTAAATGGAAATCTAAAGTTTTTGCAACTTATGGGGCAGGAGCTAGTGAAGTAGATTTTGGTGAAGTAGATTTAAATATTGACATGGAAGGTTTTACCAACATGAAAGACATCACTAAAGAAACCTTTAGAGGAGTATGGGATAAAATGTTAAGAGCAGCAGCTCCTGCATTAAAGTCTAAAAGGAGAGAAATGGAAGCCCATCAAAGTAAAAGTAATCAAAGTCAAAGAGATTTCTACAAAGATAGAGGACAAACATCAGGTACTATAGATGAACGACTTGCTACATTAGTAAAAGAAGTATATTCTGAAAAACAAAGAAAATGGGCATGTTCTCAAGATGGTCCTGAATTCGATGAAATGTGTAAAGACACAGCAATATCAAAAAAGAAATTAGAAGAAGAAAGAACATCAACTGTCAACAAAGCAAGAGCCAAATCAGAACTCAAACAAATGTTGAAAGGCAAACGTGATGATGGAATGGGTAAATCTACATTAAAAGCTGTTCTAGCAATTGATAAAGATGGTAAAGAAACTAAAGTAAAAAAATTAGAAGACTTCGATAAATTTGAAAAGGGAACTAAATTCTCACTAAAAGAAACAACAATGAACAACGATAGACTAACTGAATTAATAAAAGCAGCTTTAACAGGACCTGTAAAAGAAGAATCAACACCCCTTAAAGAAGGTGTTTGGAGTATGGGTACAGTAACTGAAATCAATCGTTTCATAAAAGACATAAAAGAAATGAAAAATCATTACTATGATATTGTTGGTAGCGATGATGTGTTTGATGGTTTAGATAGAGCTGAAATGGCAGCTAAAGAATTAGCAATGAACGCTCCTGAAAACAGAGACATGAATGAAGAATTAGCTACAACTCCAATTAAAGATGACATTTATGCTATAGGATCTAGAATATATAAAGACCCATATGAAGCAATATCATTAGTAGCTACAGACCAAACAGTAGTAGTAAGAGATTTTGCAAGAAAAGATAAAAAATTCAAAGCAGCAGTAATGGATTATGTTAAGTCTAAAGGTTTAGAAACTTCTGTAGATAGAGATGGTTTATACATTGATACAAAACCACTTGATTTTAAAGGAATGCCTTTAATGAATGAAAAAAAACAAAGACCAGATTATCCAGACATAGACGGAGACGGTGATATAAAAGAACCAATGGCCCAAGCAGCTAAGGATAAAGAAAAAGCTGAAGCAAACGAAAGCTTTGATTCATTAGCCAAAAAGTTAGACAAGCAAAAGGGCATTACCAAAGACGAAGCAGCTAAAATTGCAGGTTCAATAGCAGCTAAAAAAAGAGCGGGAGCAGGTAAAGGTCCAACTGCTAAACAAAAGAAAAGAATGGCAGAGTCTATTCTTAAAAAACTTAGAGGATAATGACAAAAGCCGAGTTAAAAGAAAAGATTAAAGGGTTAGCCTTTGAAGTCATAAGCGACAAAAAGAAAGCAGAAATAGCTTCTGTCGAATACGATGAACTAACTAAATTCCCAGAATTAAAGAAAGTCATAGTATCTTTTTTAACTGCGGATTTTAATGCTTTTATAGCATCCATTGATTGGGTTGCACCTCGCCCAACAACATTCAGAATAAACCTCAAAAATGGTGAAGAATTTTATCTAATATGGATGAGTAGAAGTTGGATAGCTCAAATAGAAGGTAAAAAATATTATTTATTAAATCTCCCTGAAGAACAGCGTGCTGCTGAAGCAATTTCACGTATATTACGATATGGAGCTCCTGAAGTAGAAGGTGGTGAAGATGATTCATTTGACACAGGTGGTGGAGATGAAGGTGGGGGTGAAGAAGAAATAGATGTAACCGTAGATGATACAACAGATATAGAAGTATAAAATATAAAATAAAATGGAAAATTTCGATTTAAAAAAATATTTAGCTGAAAATAAGCTATTAAAAGAAGAAGAAATATCTCCCCAAAAAGCTCTACCAATCAACTCAATAGCTCGTGAGATTGCTAAAATAATCGGTAGTCAATTAGATCCAGATGAATTCTATGAGTACCTACGAGACTACTCTAAAGATGGAGTAGATGGCGAGTATGGTTTAGATGCAGAGGACTTAGAGATAATACATCTTGCATTCGATGAAGTAGAACAAGAAGCCTTAGGACAAACTAATTTAAACTCAAGTAAAATTAGATCTACAGAACTCTATAAACAGTACATAAAATACTAGAAGTATAAAATAAAATAAAATAAACTAAATGGACGTTTTAGATAAGTTTTTCATACAATACGCATATAAATTTCCCAAAGGATATCCTGACATGAATAATAATCAGGATGTTTTGTTGATGGAGAATATATTGAAGGAAGAATTTGGGATTGTGTTGAACGAAGCAGCAGCTGATGCTAAAATTATAAAAACGTTAATAGATACTAATCCTGGATTTTTTGATACCCAATCAGATAGTAGACGTATAGCTAATAAAAAGAAAATATCAGCTGATGAATTTGTAAAAATAGTAAAAGATACATTTGGTATTGATGATGTTATAGTTCACCCCCCCAATTCTGGACCAAACAAAAAGCCAGCAATCCATTCTAGTTCTAAATTTAATATGTTTGAATTTGAGGTA
>TARA_R110002167_G_scaffold94258_6_pt1 | contig 10482 bp, 9 predicted proteins | sample TARA_R110002167 | Tara Oceans TARA_R110002167 (sample SAMEA4398238) | marine metagenome | biome: Polar Biome; feature: [MES] marine water layer (ENVO:01000295) within the mesopelagic zone...; material: water (ENVO:00002006), including particulate matter (ENVO:01000060) such as...... | reverse complement strand
ATCGTTCGAGACTGTTTTTTCCATCAATTGTACAGTAGCGGAACTTGCCATAAGGGTTTCCTGTTCATCAACACTTATTTGATCATCCGGATCCTGTTGACAGGAGGTAAATGCCAACGCAGCAACTAGTAGGGCAGTGTACAGCGCATAGATAAAACACTTTTTCATAACGATTTGGATTTTTTTGTTAATACAATCCTAAAACAATCCATTTTAGAAACACCCTACCACAATTCTTAAATTTTTTTAAAATATCTTTGAATACCCGAGCGTTTGCATATTGTTCGTTTGCTCGATTTCATTGAGACTATCAGCGTTTTATACCTTGCAAATAATTGTACACAATTATGATTATTTTTAAGCCAACCCTTAAATCAGACCAATTTGGATCCCAACAATAAGGACAACGTATGCGAGGAAGCAGTATTCGCTACCATCTTCAGGTCTAATTCCACAACGGTATTTAACTACATTTATTATAAATTCGGAAATGAGGAAAAGGCCCATGATGCAGTTCAGGAAGCCTTTGTGAAGTTATGGGAGAACTGTGCCAAGGTAGCACCCGAAAAAGCGAAATCATTCGTCTATACGGTAGCCAACAACCTTTACTTGAACGTTATCAAGGCAGAAAAGGTCCGTTTAAAATATGCAGACAAGTCGCTAAAAACCACGCATGAATCCCCAGAATTTTTGATGGAGCACGACCAATTCAAGGAAAAATTGGACAAGGCCCTCAATGATCTGCCCGAAAACCAGCGCACCGTTTTCCTGTTGAACAGGATCGATGGGAAAAAATATGCAGAAATTGCCGCACTGGAAGGGGTTAGTGTGAAAGCGATCGAAAAACGGATGCACCTGGCCTTGAAATCGCTACGGGAAAAGATCGATGGGATTTGAGATGGACGGAGGTTCGAAGTAGGAAGCTAGAGGTCAGGGGTTCGAATTTGGAATTTGGAATTTGGAATTTGGAATTTGGAATTTGGAGGAATATAATCGACTGAAAACCAACAGGCCTAAATACAATAAAAGTAGGGTTTTTTAATCCTGGGTTGTTATAAAGGAGTAAAGCTAGAAATCATGCAAGAAAATTACTTGGCGAAATGGCTCAACAACGAGCTCACAGAAGCGGAATTGGCAGCATTCGAAGCTACCGAGGAATTTGCCGCCTATAAGCGAATAGCAGAGGCTTCGAGTACTTTGGAGGGGCCCGGCTTTGATGTTGAGGCAGCGCTTTTGGCCGTTACCAACAAACGCATCCTCGAGGATACAAAAGTAATTAGGTTACAGCCCTTTAAAAAATTCTTGCGCATCGCCGCGGCCATCTTGTTGCTGGTTACCGGATCGTATTTCTATTTGAATTCATTGGATGAAACCATTGCCACACAATTTGCCGAAAACAAGGAAGTTGTACTTCCCGACAATTCGGAAATTGTACTCAATGCGGCTTCGAAAATATCCTATAGCAAAAAGAAATGGGAACAGGAACGCAATGTTACCTTAGCGGGTGAAGCCTTCTTTAAAGTAGCCAAGGGCAAACGTTTTACGGTTGCCACCGATGCCGGTACCATTGCCGTACTGGGCACCCAATTTAATGTAGAGAACCGAAAAGGGTTTTTCGAAGTCACCTGTTTTGAGGGGCTGGTGAGCGTTACCTTTAATGGCAAAGAGACCAAACTTCCTGCGGGCACATCCTTTATGGCCCTCAATGGGAAGGTAGTGGCCGCCGTCACCCCTGAAACCGATCGCCCTTCTTGGATGAACAACGAAAGTACGTTCAAGAGTATTCCCCTGAAATATGTGCTGGCCGAATTTGAAAGACAGCACAATATCACCGTAACCACTGAAAATATCGATACCGATCAATTGTTTACAGGAACTTTCAGCAATACGGATGCTAGCCTGGCCATACAGAGCATCAGTGTTCCTTCCCGAATAAAGTTTAAATTTGAGGGGAATAAAGTGCTTTTCTATGCCGAAAACACCCCATAAAACATCCCTACTTATATGTTGCATGCTTTTTTTGTACACCACTCTAGGGTGGGCACAAGAGGAGGTTATGCCTACCTATCTAATTTCCATTATTCAAAAACTTGAAAAGGAATACGACATCAAGTTCTCCTATGTAGATGAAGATATCCAATCTGTTCAAGTACGTGTTGCCAAGGAACTTGACCTTACGGCAATTTTGGCCCAAATTGAGTCCCAAACACAAATCAAGATCCAGAAACTCAACGAACGGTATTATACATTAGCGCGACCGAGTCTGATCGATATCTGTGGTATCGTTCTTGACAACTTTGAAAAAAACACGGTAATGGGCGCCACCGTAGAAGCACTTGGAAGCGGCAATGCCGTCATTACCGATATGGATGGCAGCTTCTCAATGAAGCGTATTCCGTGGAACACGAAACTTCAGATCAAATTTTTAGGTTTCCGGACCCTGTTCGTCGAAGCCTCTGAACTTGTCGGCAACGCACCTTGCAGGACGTTGCTTCTTGCCCAATTTTATCAACAGTTGGATGAGGTCGTCGTCTACAAATTCCTTACGACAGGTCTCTCGAAACAATCCGATGCGAGTATTCAATTAAAGACGGCCGAATTTGGTATACTTCCCGGAACTATTGAACCCGATATCCTTCAAACGGTCCAAGCCCTTCCAGGCATCAAAAGCATTGATGAAACCGTGTCGGACATCAACATAAGAGGAGGCAGCAATGACCAGAACCTATTGCTCTGGGAGGGGATAAAAATGTATCAGTCCGGGCATTTTTTTGGACTCATATCAGCCTTTAATCCTTATTTGACAGACAATGTAATCCTTATCAAAAACGGTTCAAGTGCCCAATATGGTGATGGCGTAAGCGGTATTATCGACATGCGAACCCCAAACGAACTCGAGGAAGATTTTTTTGGTGGGGCCGGACTCAACCTCATCAGTGGTGACCTATATGGACAAGTGCCATTAGGAGACAAGATCGGATTTCAGTTTTCCGCACGGCGTGCCATGACCGATTTCTTCAATACGCCTACCTATGATCAATTTTTCAAAAGGGCATTCCAAGACATTCAGGTTACCAATGATAACAACCAGGTCATCGATGTAGAAAAGAATGCCGATTTCTATTTCTATGATTTTACGGGGAAGTTGCTCTATGATATCGACGCAAAACATAAAGCGCGTTTGAACTTGATCAATATGAATAATAATTTGGATTATACCGCACGTGATCCAAGTACCAACAATTCAAGCTCGAGTACCTTAAACCAATCGAACTTTTCTATAGGAGGAAGTTTGGAAAGTAAATGGACAGGGAAATTTTACAGCCATCTGAGCGCCTACTATTCCAAATATGATTTGGATGCGCGAAATACTTCCGCCGATGCACAGCAATCGTTGTTTCAAAAAAACCAAGTGTTGGAAAAAGCATTGAAGTTCAATACCATTTTAACAATCCAAAAGGGGTTGCAATGGCTCAACGGCTATCAATTGACCGAGACAGGAATCACAAACGCTACTGATGTTTTCCAACCCCCGTACCTTAGCAATATCAAAGGCATCGTCCTTTCCCATGGGCTATATTCCGAAGTTGAATATACTTCGCCCGACCAACACCTCTTTGCACGGGGAGGATTAAGATTGAACTACCTCTACAATCGGGAAGGTTTTGACAAAGGGATCTTGGAACCCCGGATGAACGTCAACTATATCTTTTCGAAGGGATGGAAGGCATTTGCCATGGGGGAGTTCAAAAGCCAGACGACCAACCAGATCGTGGATCTCGAACAGAATTTCTTGGGAATCGAAAAACGCAGGTGGATCATTTCAGATGGGGATATATTACCCATCACCCGAAGCAAACAAGGATCGATAGGCGTCAATTACGACAGGGAAAAGCTCTATATTGGCCTGGAAGGTTTTTTTAAGGAAGTGAAGGGGATTAGTACCACCACACAAGGCTTTCAGAACCAGAACCAATTCAATGGGGAAATCGGAAAATACGTTGTAAAGGGACTGGAATTGCTCATCAACAAAAAAACGGATGTCCTTAGTATATGGGGGAGCTATACCTATAACCTCAACAACTACACTTTTACCGATATCGTACCTAGGGAGTTTCCCAATAATTTTGACATTAGGCATAGTTTTACCCTTGCCGCAACATATACTGCGGGAAAATTTCGGTTGGGTGTCGGGTTGAACTATAGGTCCGGAAAACCCTATACCGAACCCTTGGAGGATGACCCCTTGGACACCACCTTTTTCCCATACCGCATCAATTACAATGCCCCCAATAGCAGCCGTCTTCCCGAATATTTGCGGGCCGACGCTTCCGCCATCTATGATTTTAAGCTCGCGCCGAATATCAAGGCATCCATTGGCGCCTCCGTCCTGAACTTTTCCGCCAAGAAGAATATATTCAATACCTATTATCGACTTGGCGCGAACGATGAAATCGAGAAAGTGGAAAGTGTTTCGCTAGGTCTCACACCCAACTTCAGTTTTAGGGTAGATTTTTAAGATGTAATAGGCACTTCTTGAAATTCAAAGTTCAACATTTGTCGGAGTATGTCGTAGAGTTCAGGGAATTCTTTGGCAAATACGGTCGGACTTTCAACGTAATTTTCAACGGCCACTGAAAAGAATTCCAACTGATTGGTCATACCGTACTCCCTGAAATATTGTGTTTTCGCTAGCTGTCCAACAAAATCCTCCAACTCAAATTGTGCCTTGATTTTTTTGAGTCCGACCCTAAACCTTTTCGCTTCCCATGAACTCTTTCTGCCCATTTCAAAACTGAGCGCATGGGCGAATTCATGCATTGCCAAGTTGATATTGTCGTTGGGAATCCTGAAGCCTTCCCATAAATTATCGGCGGAGAATATCACCGTTTTTAAGCGGGGATTGTATTCCCCAAAGTGATGTTTTCTATTGATACGTGAATAGTATTTTGAGGGATAGACGACGACGCGCATCAGGGAACGGATCATTTTGTAATCCTTCAGACCCAAAGTCATCAAAACTACAGAACCACTGAGCAAAAGCTTCAGCGCATCCTTCCGATCGACCCTGCCATAAAACACAAACTTTTTCCGACTTCGGAACCAAATGATCCTCTGATCACATTTTTCCAGTAATACCTTTGGAAGCGTCCTATAGATCGGAAAATTTTCGGCCAAAATCGATTTTTCCCGTGCTGTCAACGGCTTTAATTTGATAAAGGGGTTTAGGTGGTAAAGACCGATTGCATAATAAACTATATAGAGCAAGTGGCCAACCAGGTATACTCCCGCCAAGATAACAAAGGTATTTTGTACCGCCATATCCTACTAGAACAGTAAAAATGCATATTAATTGTCGAGATGTAAGGGATTTACATGCGCTCCGGCACTTCGATACCTAGCAACATAAACGCCGATCGGATTACTTCCCCAACCTTCCTGGACAACTGTACCCGCAGCATTTTTTTATGGTCGTCGGTTTCCCCCAAAATCGAAACCTGTTGGTAGAAAGAATTGAATTCCTTCACAAGGTCATAGGTATAGTTGGCAATCAAGGCCGGACTATAGTGCGCCGCAGCCAACTGGATCGTTTCGGGAAAGAGTTGCAGCTGTTTGATGAGTTCCTTTTCCTTTTCGTGCAAAACTCCGGTCATTCCAATTGGGGTGGTAAGGTCTTCGGCCGTTTCGTCTGCCTTGCGTAAAATCGACTGTATCCTGGCATAGGTGTATTGGATAAAAGGTCCTGTGTTGCCTTGAAAATCTACGGATTCTTCCGGATCAAAAAGGATCCGTTTTTTGGGGTCTACTTTGAGAATATAATATTTGAGGGCCCCTAGCCCAATTATTTTATAAAGCGCCTGTTTTTCGGCTTCCGAATACGCTTCCAATTTGCCCAATTCTATTGAAATATCCGCTGCGGTTTGGGCCATATCGGCGATAAGGTCGTCGGCGTCTACCACAGTACCTTCCCTACTCTTCATTTTACCGCTGGGCAAGTCGACCATACCATAACTTAGATGGTACAGGTTTTTCGCCCAAGCAAAACCAAGTTTTTTAAGGATCAAGAACAAAACCTTGAAATGATAATCCTGCTCGTTGCCCACAGTATATACCATACCGCCCACATCGGGATAGTCCTTAACGCGTTGAATCGCGGTACCTATGTCCTGTGTCATGTAGACCGCGGTACCGTCGGATCGCAGCACGATTTTTTCATCGAGGCCCTCATCGGTAAGATCGATCCATACACTGCCATCGTCCTTACGATTAAAAACCCCCTTCTCGAGTCCGTCGGCGACCACGTCCTTGCCCAACAAATAGGTATTGCTTTCGTAATAGAGCTTGTCGAAATCTACGCCCAAATTTTTATAGGTTACTTCAAAGCCTGCGTAGACCCATGCATTCATGGTCTTCCATAAGGAAACGATTTCTTGGTCCCCGGCCTCCCATTTTAGGAGCATCTTTTGGGCCTCCAGTAATAATGGCGCTTCTTTCTCCGCTTTTTTCCGATCCATTCCCCCAGCGACCATTTCGGCAACTTCCTCTTTGTAGGCCTTATCAAATGCCACATAATAATTTCCGACCAATTTATCCCCTTTTAGGCCGGTACTTTCGGGAGTCTCCCCCTTACCGAACCGCTGCCAGGCCAACATACTCTTACAGATATGGATGCCACGATCGTTGATGATCTGGGTCTTGTATACTTTCTTTCCCGAGGCCCTTAAAATTTCGGCCACCGAATATCCCAAAAGATTGTTTCTGATGTGTCCCAAATGCAATGGTTTGTTGGTATTTGGGGAAGAAAATTCGACCATTACCGCATCGGTAGCTACTTGATGAACAAACCCGAAGTGTTCGTCGTCTTGGATGGTCTTAAAAAAATTGAGGTAGAATTGGTCCCCGATTAGGATGTTCAAAAAACCTTTGACCACATTGTATGCGGTTACTTCTTCGACTTCATCGACCAAAAATTGTCCGATCTGCTTTCCTAGCTGTTCGGGATTTCCCTTTACATAACGCAGCATTGGAAATACCACCACGGTAATATCACCTTCAAAATCCTTGCGGGTAGGCTGGAACTCCACTACTGGCAGGTCCACCTTAAAGATTGAACTAACCGCTTCCTTTACCTTGGTTTCTAAAACACTTTGGATGTTCATTTACTTCGCTTTTCAAAGGCGCAAAATTACGTTTTTTTTTATCCTTTATTGCCTATGGCGATCAGTAATCCAAAGGCATTTCGCTAACTTTAAATAAAATTACAAGAAGATCGGCGTATGCTGGTAAACGTCTCCTATAACAACAGGGAAATAACACGAAAAGTAGCTGCCGAAGTAGGCCTACCCTTTCTCTTACGCGAAAGATGGGCCATGGGGGGCATAGGCTCGCCAAAATTATTTATTACGGCAACTAGTAATGCGATAGCCAATCTATTGATACTCGATAACAATACCGATTGCTGCAACGTAGAGTTACGGCCCAAAGGCATCATTATAAGGTTCCGTTCTTTATTGGAGACTTTTGCCTTGGTCATCCCCTATTACAAACTTGTCGTCTATAAAGGTGATCTAGGTGTCTATACGTTATACCGGGACCATCACTTCATCAAGGTACGGTCGGATACCAAGGCGGTTCAAAAATTCTTCAAAAAAATGTTGGATTATAGAGCCGACAACGCGCCTACCTCGGTTGAAGACCTATAAAAATGGCCCTCACACTATTGACCGCCCCCTCTGGGAAGTTGTATTGAGCAACTAACACAGGAAAATCCGAGACAACACTACATATACCCAACATACAGGCAAACAGCTTGGCTGTGACACTTGACCAGTATAGTGCTGTGGTCTTTCCCATCATTACCTTATCTTTGGAAGGATGATACTTAGGAGCGCCAATACCCATTGGCCTTTCCAGTTTATACAAGAACCGATTGAAGACCCTTCTAAAAAACCAGCTGCTCTCACTATCCGTAGGCATCATTTTTCTATTTACCCTCGTGGTTTTTTTTGCCACGGAAGCGAGTTTCGATGCCATTGAATCGGTTTCTCTTTGGGTGAGAACGTATTTCGGTTATTTCTATCTGTATCTCGGACTGGGCTGTGTGCTCCTATTGTTGACCGTAGCATTTTCGCCCTTGGGCAAAATAAAATTGGGAAAGCCGGATGCAACACCGGAACATTCCCTCTGGGCATGGACGGCAATGTTATACAGTGCCGGAATGGGTGCAGGCATACTGTTGAGGGCAGTACAAGAGCCTGTCTTTATGCAACAGCAACCCCCTTACCGTTCCGCTCTGGAACCGGAAATACTAGCCTTGGAATTTACCTTTTATCAATGGGGCTTTACGGCATGGGCCTTTTACGGACTTTTTGCCATGGTCATAGGATATGCCTTGTTCGTGAAGAAAAAGAAGGTATTGGTCAGCTCTGCGATCGATGGTTTTATTCCTGCCAAGCTCGCAAGGAACGGTATAGATGTGATGACCATAGTTACAACCGTGTTCGGACTCATCGCCGCCATTGGACTTGGAACTACCCAAATTAACGGTGGGTTGAACCACCTCCTCGGAAATGGTTTCGGCCTTGGAAGCACCTTATTGTTGGCGGTACTGGTTTCGGCAATTGCCTTTTACTCGGCCTGGCAAGGCGTCGATAAGGGCATAAAGAAAATATCCAAACTCAACATCCTAATTACCTTGGTCTTGTTGTTGTATGTGTTTTTTGCAAGTGATATGGTCTCGATCATTTTTGCATTCGCAAAAGCAACTTTTTATTACCTGATCGATTTTATCCCGATGAGCCTAGCCTTAGGCGCTTTCGACCCCGGCATGGATTTCTTAACGGATTGGACTTTTTATTACTGGGCTTTTTGGTTGGCTTGGGCACCATTTACGGGCATATTTATCGCCCGGATTTCGAAGGGAAGGACCCTTAGACAATTATTACTTGGGGTATTGGTCATCCCATCATTGGGCACCTTCTTTTGGTTTTCGGTCTTTGGAACTTCGGCTTTTGGATTGATCGAAGACTGGGGAACTTATAACAATGAATTTGGAAATGTATTCACGTCGCTTTTTGTTTTTTTCGGCCATTATCCTATGGCTACGATGCTGAACCTGGTAACACTGTTGCTATTGGTCAGTTTTTTAGTTACCTCGGTAGACTCGGCAGTTTTTGTACTTAGTATGTTTACCGATAAGGGTAAGAAAAATCCCGGAAAAGGGCATCGATTACTTTGGTCGGTCTTTATTTTGTTGGGCACAATGGCCCTTATCCTTTTAGGCAATGCAAGACCTGACGTTGACGTACTGGTAGCGGTACAGAAGTTGTTGATCATAACATCGTTGCCCTTCGCCCTCTTTATGGTGGTGATGACCTTTGTTTTTTTAAAGGAAATAATGTTCGGTTCAAAGCCAAGGCCATCTTAATTAACACGGAATAATAAGTGGCTGCTACCAATTACGCTTTTGGCAGGAATACCTCCGCCATCATACATCTGGCACTGCCTCCCCCACAAGTCTCAATAGTATCCAGCGAACTATGGAGTATCGCGCAATGCTTTTCAATGGCTTTGATCTGAACCGGTGTCAAGCTGTTGTAGGCCTGTGTACTCATGACCATATAAGGGGTGTTGTCGCTTCCCAATACTTGTAGCATATTGCCCGCAAAATGGTGCATTTGTGCCTCGGTTATGGCAATAATCTCCTTGCCGTCCTGTTTCAGATGGTCGATTACATTTTTTCGTTCTTTATTGTCATCGATAGTGTCTAGACAGATCACTGAAAAATCTTCGGCAAGGCACATCATCACATTGGTGTGATAAATGGGCAGGCGTTGTCCATCTACGGTCTGATTGGCGGTAAAAATAATGGGCAAGCAATCGAAATCTTCACAAAACTCGATAATGAGTTCCTCATCGGCCCTTGCAGACAAAGCACAATACACTTTATTGTTTACACGATCCATCATAAGGCTACCAGTGGCTTCCAAAAACAATCCCTGTTCCTCCGCCGAAGTGTAATCCATTACATTCTCGATTATGAACCCTTGGCTTTCCATGATGTCCAGAATGTCCTCCCTACGTTCCTTCCGTCTGTTTACGGCGAACATCGGATAGAGCCCTACCGTACCATCTGCATGAAATGATATCCAGTTATTGGGAAATATCGAATCCGGGGTATCGGATTCCTTGGAATCATCGACCACGACAACATTTACCCCTTTCATCCTCAAGACGTTCACAAAGGCATCAAATTCCTGTTGAGCCTTGGCATTTATAGCATCATTTTGAAGCGCCAATGTTTCCTGAAAATAATTATTGACGGCGGTCTGTTCGTTCATACGAAAGTTCACCGGGCGTATCATCAATATGGTATTGGTAATTTGCTTCATTTATGTTATGATTTAAATACTAGTCGCGGACCAATGGCATGGTACTGCAGCGTAACAGGCCTTCTTGTTTTGAAATTTCGGCATAAGGAAT
>TARA_R110002167_G_scaffold48582_4_pt1 | contig 10488 bp, 25 predicted proteins | sample TARA_R110002167 | Tara Oceans TARA_R110002167 (sample SAMEA4398238) | marine metagenome | biome: Polar Biome; feature: [MES] marine water layer (ENVO:01000295) within the mesopelagic zone...; material: water (ENVO:00002006), including particulate matter (ENVO:01000060) such as...... | reverse complement strand
ATATAGTAAGGTACCCACCACGGTAGGTTATGTCACCGCGGGAGTACTAACTATGATCGTCGTCACGACCTTATAATCTATAATTACGTACGGTTACTTACTGTACTTGGTACGCACCCTCTACTATGCGTCTATAGCCACCATACTGATAATTACTATTGTCTACCACCACGCCATTCTTAATCGCCAGCGCGTGTTTATTAACACCAACAATGTAATTACCCTTATCAAATGCTTGAGCAAATTCCTTAACCGTATATGCTACTTTCTTATGCTTATATTTTGGGTTATTAAACTCACCACCTATGTTCTTACCGTCCTTAAATTTAGGAGCGTAACCAAGTGGCTTTATTGTTCTAGTAGTAGTTGTATTAAACAAATCTAATTGACCTGCTTCAACGAACGTCATTTCTTCAATGTCATTCATCGTCTCAAGGAACTTAGATGTACCTTGACCTTTTTTTCTATTAAATACTTCACTACAATATTGATGTGCTTGAGAGTAATTCACGTCACAAGCATTTGCAACGGCTCTCACCACACAGTCTTTTGTCTCGCTACTAGCTGTTTGATCAGAACCACTAACTGCATATCCATTTTTAAAATTCTTCAACATAACCTTTATTTTTTTAATTATTAATTACTATCTAAATGGCCTTAACTCATTTATACCGTAAATATACGAACCCTATCTGCGGTAGCCAAATCTATCCGCATATGTTTTTAAAACGTTGCTGGATGTCCATCAAATGATAATTGCTCTTCCTTACTAGCATTCATATACTTAATACGTTGCTTAAAGAACATAAGAAATAATGTAGCGATTTTCGGATGAACGATGCGTTCAACGTGTGATGATCTACCGTATTTAGGGCAATCATAACTTCCAACTAGCATTTTATCATTATTATCAGGATCGTTAGCGACGGTGATTATTACTCCAGGTACCATTTCATCTACTAACTTTTGTGTTGACTTAACTAATTTTAAATAATCCATAACCTTTATTGTTTTTATTAATACTTGCGTTCCCGCCTCATTTATACCGTAAATATACGAACAAATACTCGCTTCTCCACATATCTCCACGGGAGTCGTTGTGAACGTTTGTGAACAGCCGTAGCTTCGTGTGTTCACAAGTATATACTCGTTACCTAGTGGTAAGTTTGGATGCGCGGGCCAAAGGGGTTAATACAGGGCACATCTCGTGACACATACCCTCCCATGTGTTTATTACACACGATCGATTTTATCTCGCCACGTGTCATACTTAGCCATTTGCTTGTCATACTTACGCTTAGCTCGCGCTTTAAAACGCTCCTCAATCTGCGTCCATACAAAGACAAAAGCAAACAATAGGGGTACACCCACTAAACCATAATACTGCTCCATCGTTTAATTGTTATTATTAATATTCATTTGCATCATCGTATTCTTCCCCACCGCGTCTATCTTCACCGTCACTACTGGAATCATACTCATCATTATCTCTATCCACCCACTCATGGTTAGTTGATTGGGTTACATTTTGCTCATAAGCTTTAGGCGAAGGCATACCAGAGTAATTACACCACTTATCTTCATCCACATCTAGAGGTTTAGGCCATTCTTTACCCATATCCCTCATCATCTGCTTCTTAGCTGCTATGTACTTAAATCTCTCTGTTATCGACATCATTTTCATCATGTCCTCATCTAATTGCTTTGTCATAATTTATAATATTATTAATATCATCCCAACTAACACAGTCATACCAATTACGACTATAAGAATTGCTTGTAATAACTCTTTATTCATTATTGTTTTATCTATTTATTAATTCACTACACTTTTCATACTCTTCAGTACCTTCAAAATAATCTAATAACATACCCTTGTCATCATGGTTAACAGGTAAATAAAATTCACCATCGTTTGCTAACTCATCAATTGTAGTTTCACCCACATATAAATTATATGCATTAAGATAAGATTGTCTCATATTAAAATCTATATGTTAATCCCATTGCTACAAAAAACCCACCACTTGCAATTGCAAATGTATTTGGATTTAAATTAATTTTCTGTTTGTGGTGAATCATATAACCACCACCCATTGTCATCATACTTAAACCACCTATAATTGCTAACTTTTTCATATCTATAAACTATTAATAAAATGAACAGTCCACGCTAATAAACCATTCAACTGTAATGCTACTAAATTCCATTGTTTTCTAACTAACACTTGTATTGTAACACATATAAACCCCATAACAAATAAAATAGGCTCTAATGTCCACTGTCCTGCTATCAATAAACCCGTTCCTAAATAACCAATCCTTGTGGCTATTTTTTCCAAATTGGATAAACGTCTATTTCTTTCAAATATATTTAAATCAAATTTCATAACTGATTATAATGTATTTTTTGTATCAACTCTTCTACTTCTTTTTTTGCCATATTAATACCACCATCTTCTAGTAATGTAAGGATATTATTTAACTCTCTATACAATATTTCTTTTGTTTCTGGGCTCATAGTTTTTTATTTTAAATTAACTCCACTTTTTAACGCTTTAAGTACATCAGATGTAAGATTAATATGTTCTCCGTTACTTAAAATAACTGTATTCCCAACTAACTCATTATCAAACATACTAATATCGATATCTGGAAATGATTTAAGTAAATCATCAATTTCAGGTGTTGTAAATCCTTCTTTATTAGCTGTTGGAAAATTATTAATCAACCCAACTAAACTACCACTATAATTACTTATATTCATATTTACCATTTTTCGTTTGTAATTTGTTGCTGTAATTCTTCAAAACTATTTGCTGCTGATACTTTAAACATAATCTCAGCTACAAAATCAGTACTAACCCAACCTTTAACTGTATCATTAGCAAATTCAATCATATCTTGATTATCTAAAACATCTTCATCTGACTTATTAGTATCAAAAATAGCTATTTCAGCTGATGATGACTTCCATCTATTACCAATCAATTTCTTTTCATTCATTGATTCATTCCATTCACCATCACCTTTTCTTGAACAGTAGTTTACAGTACCCCATTGAACAGATATCTCAAATCCATTATCGAATATCATACTAAAACCTTTATTATCACTTGCTGTAAACATAATCTTTATTTTTTTAATCTAAAAATTTCCGTATTTAAAAAATTTCTAAAGTGTATTAATTGCTCTATATTATCTTCATGAGAATTTATATTACTCATTAACCTATTACCTAAAAAACTTACAACTCTAACATTACCTTCTATATAACCCAACTCTGGGTTAATTTTATCAAATGACGGAGCATAATCACCACCACCATTTACTCTAGGTTTACTATAATCATAATCAAGTTTATGACCTGTTATTATACAATATTCAGGGAATTCTAATTTGAAAAAATCCTTACTACTACCATCTGGGTATCCTTCTTTTCTAGCAACAGCTCTTCTGTTACCATAATTAATTCTTAATTGATTATAAGCTTTATTATTCGATTCTCTTAATTCTAATGTTTTCATAACTTTTATTTATACTATAAATATACGAACCCTCTCTTGCTTCTCCAAGTATTTATGCAGAAGTGTCAGTAAGTTCTTCAACTATTTCAATCTCATCTTCCTTCTTCATAGCACATGAAACACAACACATGCCTGCTTGAATTGGGTTAAACCATGACATTAAACCTGCCGTTAAAAATGCTATTATTTTAATTATTTTTTTCATCATAAATTTTAAAAAATGTTACGGATGCAGGCCAAGTTCTATCATCATCAATGTCATTTTCAGAATCACTTATACTACCTACTTTATATCCTTTACTTTCTATAATTTTTTTAATTACTTTTTTTTCATTAGATGACCAATCACCATAATCATTTTTCCTAAAATACCAACCTTCAACTCCATTACTATGAGCTGAACCTAAATGTGGTTGATCAGTGTAATTAACTACTTCATTATCTACTCTATTATCCCAATCAAGCATATATTGGATGTCAATACCTTCTTTCTTCAGTAATTTACCTAATGTTTTTGATTTATTCTTATTCATAATTTATCTTTCTAAAATTACAAAATTACCAAAATTATTTTCAAACACTTGAATTAGATTTTCATAATCACCTGATTTCATATCACCAATTATTTCATTATAATCTATTTCTAATTGTTTAGCTAATTTTTTAGCATATCCTAAAAGGAAAAATGCATTACCTTGAGGACCTGTTAGGTCGATTATAATTGGACCTGTTTGTTGTTGTTTTTCTCTAATCATGGCTTACGAATTAGATCTTGAAAATTTACCATTATATTGATACATTTTTCCTAAAGAAGGATGCATAATATTATTGCCATATTCAACAAGTTCTACTAACTTGTTAGACATTGCTTGTACTTTTAGTGCAGTAACAAATAATACACCATTAATTACTTTTGAATTTGTTGGATTTAAATTTACTTTCATATAACCTTTATTTATTTTAATTGTGTTTTCCAGCTTCATGCCTTATTTACACGTAAATATACGAACAATATTTCAGGTAACCAAATCTATCGGCATAAGTCTTTAATTAATTTATAACGCCTAACTTACAGTAATATACGCTAATTACTACAAGTCCCATACACTTTTACGTCTATACTTTTGCCATCTGTACCTTAATGTTGTAAAATATCTCATTTTGAAACCTTTATAGGGAATGCAGAGTAATTTGGGGGAATAGTATACATTTTAGATAACTTTTCTGCCCATTGTATCTCCCACTGGTATTGAGGATTACCATCATAGTGTAAACCATAATACCAATCTTCTTTTCGTTTATCACACCATTTATAATGACCCCCCCTTTCTTTATCTCTTTTGTAAATATTTTTAATAGAAGCTTCTAAATTATTTTCCCAATAAATTCTCTTTATTTTTATATCATCTAATTCTAATTTTAAACATTTTTCAGCCTCTAGTAAATATTCTTTATTACAAAAATCAATACATGAAATAATTATGTTTTTTGATTTTTTAATATCTTCTATTAAAGAAGAATATAAATCACACTCATTAAATTTTAATTGTGATTTCCATCCAGTACTCCAATCATCATAATCTTTAAATTTTAAATAGGGGTGAGTATGATAATGTTTTATTAAAGTTGTTTTACCAGACCCGGGTAATCCTATAAGAAAAATAATATTTTTTTTCATATGCCTAAATTTCCATTTGGTCCATAAATATCATCATCATAAACTGGTAAATTAACTTCTTTATAATTAATAGTCTCAATATTTCTATTTCTCCCAATTTGTTCTACAGTCCAATCAATGTCTTTGGTTTTTACCTCTAAGACTTGTTCTTCTTTATCATACTCATTAAATTTAACTTTATATGTTTTCATATTTTATCTTTTAGGTTTTTAATTTTATTTAGTAATTCAGGTTGTTTAAGTAATAACTCTTTATTATCCCTTAAAGTTTGAATTGTAATATCATTTTTTAATTTTGTTGTACTCCAACCATGTGCTCTTGAGGTATAAATAACTTTTGGTGGTAAATCATCACCTGTAAATCTTTTACCAATATAATCTTCACCTAAAATTCTAATATCAGGTTTAAAAAATTGAATTAAATTATATAATTCATCTTCAGTTTGATATGAATAAACAGCATTAACTGATTCTAATTCCATTAAAGTATTGTATCTTTCAGCTTTAGGTACTACTGGAACGTATTTATTTTTTCTATCAATTGAAGAATCATTTTGAAGAAAAACCATAAAATAATCACAATGTTTTTTTGCAGTTTGAAAGGTATACACATAGCCAGGATGGATAATATCAAAGTTACCAGCAGTAAACCCAATAATTTGTTTGTTTCCGTTTATAATCATTACTTAATTGTTTTATAGTCTTGAAAAATAGTAAATTCAGTTAAATCTCTATATCCGTTATCTTCATTTAAATCACTCATATGTTCTGGGTAGTTTTGGAACATTGATAAACCATGTGCTGCTTGTTGGGGAGTCATATACATATTCCAACCATTAAAAGTAATATCATCATCTTTATAATATTTTTCACTTCTACCTTCGTATCTTGCTTTTTTAAACCAATTATATGCATCTTCATTATCTGTTAAAATCATACCACCTTTCCAAATTGGGAGTAGTTTTTTAATATGAAATGATAAACACATAAATTGTCCATCTATATACATCCCACTTGTTAATCGTTTAGCTGCATCCCATATTGGGTAAGGCTTTAGTTGGTACATTCCTTTCCAACTATTTGTTTCTTCAGTTTTATCAAAAATAACATCTCCACCTGCATGTTTAATTGATTGAGGAACTGATAGATAAGTTTTTGAGGGAATAGTAATTTCTCTTACATCTAAGTATTTACAAACTAAAAATAGGGCATTAGTACAACTATCTACTGAAACAGCATAAGGAGCTCCTGTATACTCAGCTATTTCCTCTTCAAACATTCTTACTATTTTAAATGGGTTATGTTTCATAATTATTTTTTTAATATTATATATTTTTTACTAAACCCACATGATTCAAACAATTTTAAGCTAGCTTCATTATCTATTTTTACTTTAGCAAACGCTGATGGCCAAATTTTCATACATTTATTTATCATAAATTTCCCTACACCTTTACCTTGATAGTCAGGATGGGTACATACTCTAATATCATCATCAATTACTCCCACATAACCTGCTGGTTTATTATTAATTAAGGCGATTCTATAAAATTGAGAATGATTATCCATATAGTTTTCTTGCATTTCATTAGTAATGTAGGTAGAGTTTATAAACCCATCTAATACTCTCCCATCATTTCTAAGAACTCTTACAAAGTCCCAATACTTATTTTTACACGTATCTAATATAATATTATTCATAGCATTCTTTTTCCCAGAATTTAATAAAATTCTTTACAGTTTCCAAATTAAAATCCTCCATTTCTTTCAAATGATTTTTAACTAAAGATTGAGTAAGTATAGCATGTTGTAAATCTTCAAACCCAAAGGCAATACCATACTTTTTAAGTGGGTTCTTTAACCTATACTCTTTAGGGGTTGTATTATAATCATAATAGGCATTTGGGTTATTTTTCACATTCATTATTATAACTTTACAACCACAAAGAGCAGCAATTTGAGGCCAAAAGCTTAATTGGTCATAACATACAAAATACTCGTATTTATTAAATTCTTCATTTAACTTAAAAAGTTCATCTTTATTATTATCTAAAGTCCAATTACCTAAACTTTTTGAATTAAGTTCATTTAAAAATTCTTTAGCATTAGGACTAGTATGTTTATGAAATAAATGACAAAAACCACTTCTATTTTGATTTAAATTTTTAAAATTATCAAAATTAAAATTCATAGCTATTAATTCTTGACATTCTTTTCCGTTCATATTATTAATTAATTGATTTTGTTTACCATAACTAAAAATAGCATCACTTTCATTCCAAGTTTTTTTAATTTCAGAATCTGGGGTGTATAATATCCACCTCGCTACATGGTTTGTATTAAACCAATTTCCCCAAGTTGTTTGAGGATATATTGAAACTGTATTTGCAAGTTTATATTTAAAAGATTCAAAACTATATCGTAAAGGTATTGCCCCTAATTCATCATCTTTTTCTTCTATAGCCCAAGATTTTATAGTATGGATATTTTTATGTGGGTACTCAGGTTTACAAAAGATATATACATTATGTCCTTCTTTAGCCAAAAGATAAGCTAAATAATGCATTACAATAACTCCCCCAGTTAAAACTTCATCAAAACCATGACAAACTTGTACTAAAAAATTTATTTTACCGTTATTTTTTAACTCCATTATTAATTAATTTTATTTTCCCAGAATTTAATAAAATCCCTTACAGTTTGCAAATTTATTTCATTCATTGCGTTTAAATGATCTTCTACTAAATGTTGAGTGTTTATAGCATGCTGTAAATCATCAAACCCAAAAGCAACACCATACTTTTTCAATGGATTTTCTAATCTATATTGTTCAGGAGTTATTTTATAATTATAAAAAGAATGTGGGTTATCCTTTGTATTCATTACTATAACCTTACAACCACAAAGAGCAGCAATTTGAGGCCAAAAGCTTAATTGGTCATAACATACAAAATATTCATGTTTGTTAAATTCTTCATTTAAATAATTTCTATGATTAGGCACAGTTTTCCAATGACTTAAATTAGTTGCATTTACTTCTTCAAAAAATTTAGTTGCATTAGGGCTAGTATGTTTGTGTAATAAATAACAAAAACCACTTCTATCTTTGTTTTTAAGGTTTTGAAAAATATCTAAATGCATGTTCATAGCAATTAAATTTTTGGTTTTCTTCTTAATTCCTTTTAACATATTTTCTTGCTGGCCATAACTAAAAACCTCATCATCTTCCCCCCAATTATTTATTATATTTTGACTCCCATTATATAATATCCATCGAGTAACGTTTTTACAATTAAACCAATTTTTCAAAATATCTTGATCATATATCGCAACTGTGTTTTTATAAGGGTAGACAAAATTTTCCCATGCTCTTTCTTCTGCTTCTTCTGAGTGTACCCCTTTTCCACGCATTCTCTTCACTCTCCATGATTTTATAGTATGAATATTTTTATGTGGATATTGAGGTTTACAGAAAATATACACGTTGTGTCCTTCTTCAGCTAAAAGATAAGCTAAATAATGTAAAGCTAAAATTCCACCTGTTAAAGATTCTCTAAATTCGTAATGAATATTAACTAAAAAATTTATTTTCCCATTATTTTTTAACTCCATTATTTTATTGCTATATATGAAACGTTATCATTTTTATTAAGTGAATATCCTAATTTAATTAAATAATCTTCTAAATCTAATTTATCTTTTTTTGATAAATTATTGTGTTCAAATAAAATAAAGTCAGGTAATAATTTTGGGTTAATTGCTTTAATAATTTCCCCATCATAACCTTCTATGTCTAAATGTAACCAATCATATTTTTTATCTAAAATATTATTTATAGAAGTTGATCGGTATACTTTACTACTTATAGTTTCACGTTCCCAATTTTTAATAACTTTCTGTTTTACAGAATTTGTATAACCTCTCCCCCCTTCAAAAAATTCTATATCTTCACCATTAGTACTGACTAAAGTATTAATAAATTTAACATTTTTCTTAAATCTATAATTATCAATTAATGATAAAAACTGTGAGTTTGATGCTTCAACCAATTTAGCATCTGTAAGCTCATCTAACACAGCTGAAACCCATTCACCAAATTCACCATCATGTGTCCCAACAACAACTCCTTTTGGATTTTTTATTTTTTTACAATATAAATAAAATATTTTATCCAATTCATCACCATCTTCTAGTACATTATATTCTCTATATAATAATTCATGATTAGAATCATCTATAATTTTTACATCAAAAATTGAATCATTTGAATATGATGCCCAAGAATTAGATTCTAATTTACAACTCCACACTTCTTTCTTACTTACATAAGATAGTATTGAAACTTTTAAAGGAAGTTTTACAAATTTAGGTATTTCCTTAGTTATAATTTTGATATGAGGGTGATTATATTGAACTTCAATCATTATTTATAGTTTTGATAACCTTTTTCTTCAACTAATTCAGATCCTGTTACAATGTTTATAATTTTTTTAACTTCACAACGTTTATCATTTGTAATATATACTGCTCTAGCTAATTCAACAAATTTTTCCCCAAAGTCTTTATTTTTTTCACACTCCCTAATGTCATCTTCAATTTTCCAAAGTTGAGAATTAATATCAGCTAATTCCATATAATGATTTTGTAAATCTGAGTTATTGTCATCAAAAATATCTTCAGCTAAAGGATTTAATACATCAAATTCATTTTGAATATTTACTAACTTATCACTATCTTCAATATTTTTTAATTTAATTTCTAAAATTGTTAGTTTATCTAACAATTCACCGTTTGAAACTTCTACTTTCATTTTATTATTGTTTTAATTTTTGTTTAAAGGTCACAATATACATTAATATACAAATTTATTTCCAAAATCCCAAATTAATTTCCTCCTTTTTTTCTTCTATTATTAGTAGAAGTTTTATTAATAATTGGAAGTGGTTTTGTATTATTAATAGATGGTTTATTATTATACGATGGTCTATTATTATTTATTATAACAGGTTTTGTTGTAATAATTGGTTTGTTGTTATAAGTAGGAATTGTTACTATAGGTGTGATGTTTGGTTTTACCCTACGTTTGTTTGTATCTTGCTCTAAAGTAGATTGTATCATAGAAGCATGTGCTCTACCATTTACATTATTCATAGTACTATTTCTCCTACTACGATTCCATACCACATTGTACCCCATATTATTATACGGGCCATTGTACCAATTGTTAATATTAGTGTTCCAATTGTTCCACCAATATCCACTATCCATTCCCCATAACCAATCA
>TARA_R110002167_G_scaffold356995_1_pt1 | contig 10494 bp, 4 predicted proteins | sample TARA_R110002167 | Tara Oceans TARA_R110002167 (sample SAMEA4398238) | marine metagenome | biome: Polar Biome; feature: [MES] marine water layer (ENVO:01000295) within the mesopelagic zone...; material: water (ENVO:00002006), including particulate matter (ENVO:01000060) such as...... | reverse complement strand
ATGTCCTACACCACACGTAGGCTTGTTAAGTGTGTCAAGGTATACGTACTCTACGTTACCTTCTCTAAGTTCAAGATGTTCTAAAAAATGTTTGTACATTATCTTTTATAAATAGCTGTGTAAGGCTCGCCTGTAAATGGATTAATAGGTTCTGCACTAGCTTGTGTAGCGTAACTTTGACTACCTGTTCTGTCTTTTCTTTCCATAGGAATGACAGGTGCTTTAGGTACTGGATGGTCTTTAGAAAGTTTACCACCTTCAAAGTTTTGACTTCGGTCTAAATCAGGGTAAGATTCTTGAGTTAAAAATGAAGGAAGATTATTATTTTGTTGAAGAGGACCATAATCTTCTCCATTTAACCAGTCTTCTAGACTCATATCTTTAGGTTTTCCTATAATATCTATTTCTAAAGCAGGGTTTATAAAACCTGTTCCTCTGCTTAAGTCTTTGAAAAAAGGAATAGTAGCTTCACCTGTAGCTATACCAAGACTAACTCCTTTTTTTAAACTAGTTTTTCTTATTGCTTCTGGAAGATCAACTATAACCGGCTTAGCTATATCTTCCATTAAGCCCATAACAGGAGCTAAACTGTGAAGTAAATTGTCATCGTTGTATCCTCTAAAAGCTGAACTTACAGCTTTATCTACGTACCAAGGTATAACTTCTGCAGAAAAAATTATCCCGTCACCAGTTCTTTTTAAAAGATTTGATATATCAGGAGATCGAGACACAAGAGCACCTTCTTTAAAGTCTTCACTTGAATTTAAATCTAGTTGTAACTCACGGACTGCCATAAATACCGGAAGAGCAGCAGCCATCCTAATAAGCAACGCAGCATCTCCACCCTCAACTCTACTAATTAAAGCATTTGATTGAGCAGATTTGGCTTGTGCCCAAGATAAGAAGCTTCCTAAAAATCTAATAAGGGGATTTCGAGACTGTGAAAAAAGTCTTCTGTTTCCAACTGTAGGTATTAAAGCATCACGCTCGGCTGATTTAAACCCTGCTCTGCTTATTAGTTCTTCTCCTAAAGTGTCTCCCTCAATAGCATTCATGTTTTTAAATTTCTTTAAATACTGTAAACTGTCTACGTCTAAATCTAATCTAGCTGCTTCATTTTTAAATCTTTGCGGAAGTGTTCCATCTGCTTTTATTAATTGACTTAATTGAAATGCTCTTATTGCTCCGGCATCGTAAGCATAAGCTCTAGAAAATCTAGTAATTCTACCTAGCTGTACTCCTTCAAAAAATTTCTGTTGTATATTTTGAAGTCGAACTTGATTTACATTATTAGGATTAATTTCTATAAAAAAGTTTTTCATTTCTCTTTCTAATAATCCATTATATAATCTATTGTTCCACAAAACATCTGAAAGACTTGTATCGTCTGAAGTTAATTTACCTTTGGGTCTTTTAAGTTTAGTGCCTAATGCATCTGCAGGTTGAAATACATCTTCTTTATTTCTAGATTTTATATTTCTTACAAGAGCTTCTCTAGCAGCACCCATACCACCATTCTTCCAAGTTTGAATTAAATCTCCTAAACTAGGTATAGATACTTTTGTTAATTTAGTAGTAGCTAATAAAGTTTGAAGTGCCATAACAACAGTAATCAGAGCTTCATTCTTGAATGCTAAATCAATTTGATGAAGACCAAAGTAACCTTCTACACCTTGTTTAACTGTTTTAATTTGTTTATTAATTATTTTATCTATTGAATCATTAGAAATAGATGAATTCCCACCGGCTTTGTTTTGTGCTTGACGTACTTCATCTTTAATTTCTTGAAAAACTTTCTGAAGTCCTTGTCCTTTTGCTCCAAATACTCTTGCAAATTCTACAACAGGAATAGTATTATTTATAAGACTTTGTAAAGTAAGTATAGGATCAGCTACAAAATATTTTTTATTAGCTAAATAAGCTCTTGCTTCTTGATCATATAAAACTCTTTGTTTGTTAAAATTTTGAGCAGCACTTATAATAACATCTTCATCTTCATCTGCTCTATTTCTAAATAAAACTTTACCAGTTAAGCTTTCATCGCCTTTCTCTATTTTTGCCCACAAACTATGTTGTCTTGTTCCGGTTTGTCCATCAATATAATTTCTAGCTTGTTTGGTTGCCCATGAATCTTCTAAAACTCCATTTATTTTAATTCTTTCAGAACTGGGTTTGGTTCTTATTTGTTCAACTGTTTGTTTAGAATAATTTCTAATATTTTTATTTCCTAAATCAGCTACGTTTACATACCTTCCTGCAAACTCTCCTTTAGTCCTAAGCTGTATTTTATTATTATTAAAATCATTTATAAATTGAATTTTAAAAGCTTCTGCAATATCTTCCCTAACTGTGCCCGCATTTATTTTTAAATTTTTCCCTAACAGTTGTGTTAATCCGTATTGTGTTTCTTCTGTAAATTGTATACCTGCAGACTCAACATACTTTTTAAATTCATTTGTAAATTGTTCTATATCATCTGCAAGTTTAACAGCTTTTAAATTGTCTAAATCTCCTTCCTGCAAAAAACTGTGTTTAGCTGTAGGAGACATATTCTTTGCGTTTAAAATTCTACCTGCTGCAATTACAGTAGGCGCGGATTGATTTTGAATAAGTTTCCCTATTCCAACTGAACCCCATAAATTTATTGCACGAGTTTTAGCTGACTCTACACTTTCGCTTAAAACAACATCTTGTTTTAATCCTGCACCTTGAATATTAAATAGTTTTGCTCCGGCTCTTCTAGTAGCCCCAATACCTGCTTGCATAAGAGTTGATTCTGTGCCTGCTAAGTGTCTTTTAATAAAACTAAATCCGTTTTCTCTAAATGTTCTATTAGATTCTTTTAAAACTTCACCTATAATTTTTTGATCATATACAGAAAATTTTGTTCTGTTTAATTTTTTTAAAAGTAAACCGGCAGTTGCTCCTGCTCCAATCCATCCTATTAAACCATTTTTTGTCGAATCTTCATCAGATGCCATCAATCCAATACCCAATCCTCCTAGAGCACCAAACATAGGAGCAGTTAATTCCTGCATGAAATAACGAACCATACCTTCTTCTTCAAAGATTCCATTCTTAAGAGCAGTCGTTATCTGTATGTAAGCTGTCTCAGCAAAATCTTTAGAAAGTTGTTCAGTATAAAGTTTCTGTAGTGTGGTTTCGTTAGCTACTAATTCTTTTTCTGCTTTCTCTAATAAAGTTCTAGCCCTTTTTGCACCAGATAATTCTACAGGATTACCCATAAAATCAACTACTTGATTAATTCCTCCTTGTTCTTTTTTTATTTTAAACAAATCATCTTTTAAATTTTTAATGTCTAGAGAAATTACTTCTTTACGAGTTTCGTGAAACCCTATATTTTTAGTAGTGTCTACTAGTTTTTGCATTATTTTACCATGCTGACCTAGTATTTCTTCTCCTGTTTTTTTATACTTTTCAACTTCTCTGGCAAGTTTCTGTTTATCTTTTATAACAAGTAAAGGATTAGGTACTTTTAAACCATCTCCTAAATCAATTACTTTTTTAATTTTAACACCATTCTTACCAATAGTTTCAAAAGAATCTCTTGTAACTTTACCACTAATAAACATTTGACTAAGTACAGAACTAGCTCCTCCTAAACCTGCAGCTAATGCTACAGACTTACCGCTTACTTCACCATATAATGATTCTTCTCGTAACGCAATGTCTGCAGATGAAACGCCTGCCCCGACTGCTGTAGTAGCAATTTTTCCTGTCTTTGCAATCTTTGTCCAAGGAATAAAAAATGTAACAGGGTCAGCTAAAGCTGTGCCAACTCTTCCTAGTATAATTAAAGCATCTTCGTCTTTACCATATAATAAAGGAAAGTCTTTTTGAATTACATCTTGTCTTTCTTGTTCAATTTCTTTAGCAGCTTCACTATAAGTTTTATCTGTTAATAAAGACCTTACTTTTGCACTTCCTAATCTAAATAAACTTCCAAGGATCATGGGCTCTTGAGTAGCTCCATAATCTAATTTTCTTTTTATTATGTAAGGTGTATTTTTTAAATCCCCTGCATCAGTTATTGGTCCACGAGGAGTAACACTTTCAACAAAAGTTAAATCTTCAACTTCATTATAAGAAGCAAACTTTTGTAATTCTTCTTCTGAAAGTATAGGCTCATCTTCAACATATGTAGCACTTTCTTCTACTTCTTGTTCTTCTAATAAACGAAGACGTTCTTCTTCTTCTTTACGAAGACGTTCTTCTTTTTCTTCTTCTGTTTCATTTGTCAAGTCGTCTTCTGTAGAGACTGAAGAAATAAAAGTTAAATCTTCAACTTGGTTATAGGAATCAAATATATCTGTCATTATAAATTAAAAGTATTTTTTAAATTCTCTTTCAGCTACTTCTCTAGTTGCTTTATCTGGATTAGTATGATGTATCATATAATATGCTTCTAACATACCTTCCATATCTCCATCAAATACTTTTTGCATTAATTCATCACCTAATCCCGGCATTTCTTTTGTTAATATTTTTCCTTTTTTGTTGTATTGAATATTACCATCTGCATCTAAATCTCTTACAACAACAGTTTTTTCTAAAATATTACCAATAAATAATTCAACTTGTTGTTCTGCTGTTAGTAAACTTGCATCACCATGTTTTCTAAGTTCTTCACCCCACTCTCGTTTTCCTAAATATTTTTCAACTCTATTTAAAGCAGGAATAGCTGATCCATTAGGATATTCTTCTGAAGGCATTAAAAACTGTAATAATCCACTAGCACTACTTTCAGAAGATTTAGCTTTAGAATCACCACTACTTTCAATCTGTATTACTGCACGAAGAAATTTATCTAATAAATTGTCAATAGCTTCTTCTTCATTAGTTATAAGAAATCGTGGAGTTCCATCTTTTTTCTTAGCAGTTATGTGTGCGTTTAATAATTTAGAAACATTCTCTGTTCTTCCAGTTCTTATAGTATTATCTTCTATTAAGTAAGGTGTAGGATTATATTTTGATTTACTTGTATCAAAGCTATCACCATAATTTACAGTTTCTAATGCTTCATCATAAAAATTTAAAAGTAATGGATGATGATCAGGATTCACCTTTTCTTTCATCGTGTTTAATATACTTACTCTTTCAGAATTTGAGTTTGCGTTTATAATATTGTTCATAAATGTTTTTCCAAACTGTTCTGTAGTTTGAGGTTTTATAGCCCCTGTAGGATCATACAAAACTTCAAAGTCTCCTGTATCTGTCTTTGTTATTTTAAAAGTAGTTAAAGTAGATTTATTTTTTTGTAGCTTTAACAAATTTTCTTTGTAAGTTTTCACGTCTTTAGTAGGTGTTCCATTTACAAACTCAGAATTGGTTTTTACAGTAACTTTAAAAAGTGGAGAAGACATTATACCACCTGATTTTTTTTCTCCAATTGTAACTAAATCTGTTATAGCTTTCGATAAAGATGTTACAAATATTTCTTCTGTAAGAACTAACTCTCTAGAATCTGGAGCAGAAGTACCTAATTTTTTCAATTCTTTTTCTGCTTCAATATTTAAGTAATAATTAAATCTCATCTGAATTTGTCCCATTCCATCTCCCTTTGTTCCTTCTTGAGCGTGTAAAGAATCATATAGCTGACTTAAAGTAGCAGTAACATTCTTATCAGTTGTTGCTATAGCAGCTAAAGGAGCTTGATCGTTTATTAAAATAGATTGAATGTTTTTAGCTCTTGTATTTTTTCCCGGACCATATATTCCTGAAGGTCTATTAGGAGAAGTATCTGTTCCTTTAATCATTTGCTCTGTATACGACCTACCTACTTCCTCAATACTTGAAAAATTAGTTTTAAAATTCTTATTTTGTGAATTTAACGCATTTGCAAGTAAAGCAGTATTTATTCTAACTGTTTTTAAAGGAACATTTTTTACTTGTTCGTCATAAGCAGCCTGTGCATCTGCTATATTAGCTTTCCTCTCTGCTTGCTCTTGCCAAACTTTTTTATTCATATTAAGATTAACACCTCCTAAATCAACATTAGATAAATCGTCAGATAGTTTATCTGCAATTCCAAATTTTCCTAATAGTTTACGAATACTACTAGTATTACGAGCACTCATAATTTGTTTAGCTCCTTCGGCTATAACATCTTCATATTGACTTTTAATTAAATCTGCACTTGTATTTAATGAAGGTTTATATTTGGTATATTTATTAACTAAACTATTAAAGGCTCTAGTTGTTGATTCTAAAACTTCGTCATCATAAGCTTTTTTCTCTGATAATGCAATAGAACCCTCTGCTCCTTTACCATACTTAGCTCTTAAATTTTGTGAGTATTCTTTTTGTAAAGCTGAGTATATAGCTCCTGCTTCTAATACTCTAGTAGGCTCGTCTTCATCATATTTTAAAGCCCAACTTGACTTGTTAGTAAAATCAAGTCCCGGATTATCTTGTTTAAGTTTTTCTAATTCATTTGTTCTAAATGTAGATGCCATTTTAAAATCATTTAATGCTTGTGCTTTTTCAGAAGTTAAATTCTTTGTAAAAGTATTAACTTTCTTCTGAGCATTCTTTGCCATAAACTTATCAGCTATACCAACACCGGCAAGTACCATATTAACTCTTTGAATTTTTTTCTGTCGCTTCTTATTTTTCTGTTGTTGGCTTTCTCTACCTGCTAATAAAGATTCACCATACTGAACTGCTGTTTGGTTGTCGTCAAATTCTGCCATTACTTTATCCTCTTGCTAATAAGCTAGTTATTTCTTCTGTGGGTTCTGTTGGTTCTGTTGATTCTGTTGGAGATAATAAACTTGTCGGGGCTTCAAAAGTTTCAATCTCTTCTTGTATTTCTTGTGGTAATTTTGAAGCAGGATTAGAAGTCGGTGAAACTTTTTGTTGTGCAATACTATTAAGATTTGTCAAAGCTTCTAGTTCTTGTTCAGGGTCTGCATCTTCTATATCTGGATCATCTTCCATATCTATTCTATATTTAACTCCTGCTTTTTCTGCCATGGACATTACCATATACATAGTAGGTTCCATTAACTGTAACATTAAATCAGGATTCCAAGCTCCTTTTTGAAAGCCATCTTTAAGAAAAAGTTCTGTCATATTTGTAACAGGCATACCATCACCTAACGCTGTAACAATATCTATGTATGTTTCTTCGTCTGTCATAAAATCAAATAAACTATGTAAGGCACTATTTAAAGTTGTATGTGTAGGAGGTCTTTCCCAAGGGTAAGGTTTCCCTGCTCTATCGTTAGTTAAAGATTCTCCGGGAATTGGAGAACTAGCTGTTCCCATATAGTCTAAAATTTCTTGATTTTTAATTTCCATTTTTGTTCCTATTATATTCTACCAAAAGGAAGTAAGTCACCATAAGAATAAATAGATTCAAAATATCTAGGGTTACCCATTCCATATGAAGGTTCGCCACCATATCCTTGACTTGTCCAATTTGTTTGAGCAGCATCATACATTGCAACACCGCCATCAACTACACCTAATCCACCTGATGAATATTCTCCTTCTTCATCTAGTAAGCCCCATTTATCTAATTCTTCTTTTACAAGTGATGTTCCTGCATAAGCAGTAGCTCCATACTTTTTAACTTTATCAAACATTGAAGGAACTTGTGTACCTTCTCCTGTAGGAACAAATTCAAAGTTAGGTTCTCCTGTTGTTTGAAACTTTTTTAAATCAGCATCAAAAGTTATTTCTTGTTGACTTTGATATCCAGTAATAGCTCCTGTTTTAGGATTATACGCAGGCTGATTCATATTCATTTTCATTTCAGTATAAGGCTCAATTGTTTGAGGTTTAAAATTAAGATCAGATGAAGTTGAAAGAACTTCTTCTCCTGACATAGCATCAAAGCCTAAACTATCTTGTAAGTTTGCTGCAGCTTGTTCTGTACTTGGCAGACCTTCATAAATATTTGCTCGTTCTATGCCTTCTGGAAGTTCTCTATTAAATTTTTCTCCCGTAGCACCTGCACCTTCTCCTCCAACACTAGTATCTCCAGTACTTGAACTAGGAACTACACCACCTGAAGTTTGCAAACCTAAACCTTCTCTTGCAACATCTAGTTTAGAACTCATCCAACTTGCAAGCTGATCAGAGCCTCCTGCTTGATACCCTACAGCACCTGCACTTGAAAAAGTTCCACCAGTAACTACGTTCATTGTTTTACTAATAGTTTCAGTAACTGTACCATAAGCATTACCAACAAATGCACCGGCTTTATGAATCCCTGTCATAACTTTACCTAACGCACCTGCTGTTTTACCTGCCCAAGCTCCAAATTGTCCCCACCATGCTCCTAGCTGTGGCATAATAAGCATCATACCTATCATTCCAATTGGTCCTAGTTTACCTATAAATTTACCTATACTTTTAAAAGCACTCTTAAAAGCCTTACCAATACTTTTTAAACCAGTCTTTATACCTTTACCAATTTTTTTAAAAATCTTTTTCATTTGTTATCCTTTATCCTTTAGGTGCAGAAGCACCATAAATTGCAGTGTCTACATTATCAATTAAAGTTCCAATACTACTAGCCCAGTTTTCTGCTGCACCTGCCCCATCATTACCTAAAGCTGTAGCAAGTAATTGTGTTTTACGAGTTGCTTCATTTTGTGCAGCAGTAAATTCATGACTGGCTTCATCAGATAATTCTTGCCAGACCATAGCCATTGCTGTTTTTTGAAGCCCTAAACTGTTCATAGCATTCTGCATATTAATAGCATTGTCTGCTGCTGTATTTGCCAAGTTTGTTTTTCTTCTCCAGTCTACATTATTAGCTTCTACAATCTGAGCATTGTTAATATTAAACTTTTCTGTTTCAAAAGTTAACATACTATTGTGTTTGCTTATATCATTAATCATTGCAGCATTTGATTTTGCTAAATCTGCTTCTCTATTTGTTCTTCGTGCTTCTGCTGCATTTTTAGCATTAGCGTTAAATGATTTAGCATTATTTGTAGCAGCAGCATTTATACTGTCTATTTGAACATTAAGATTTTCCATAAATTTATTAACGTCTGTTTCTCTTGTAGCATTTGCATTCATTGCAAAGTTAGAAGCAGCTTGATTACTTAACAAAGCTTGAGCTTTTATTTGTTTACTAATTACTTCAGCCTGTTGTTCATTATTTAAATTTGTTAAGTCCATTGTTAAGAAAGTTTTAGCATTCGTTACAGCCAGTCTTTCATTTTTAGTTAAATTAGATATGTCCATGTTAGCTTGCATGGCTGCATTTTGCATAGCTGCTTTTTGTTTGTTATCAGCATTAGTAAGTGTAACAGTTTGTAAAAACTTTTTATTAAATAGTTCTGTTTGTTGCTCTGCTTGAAAGTTTGCCATGTCCATACTAAAAACATTTTGAGCATTTTGTGAAGCAACGGACTGTGCTCTTTGAGCATCAGACTCAGCAGCTTTAGCTTCTATGTCTACTTGTTGTAAAACACTTTGTTGAATAGCACTTGCATTGCCTTGAGCTATCGGCATAGCAGATTGAATAATAACGTTTAATAAAGCATCTCTACCCACAGTTGAGACATCTAAACCTCTTTGAGCTAGTATGCTCATAACAGTAGCGTATGCAGGTTTAGCCCACGTAGGTATTTCTCCTTCTTCTATACCTTCTAAAAGTTGAGCTATCTGATTACCTACCAATGCTTCTTCAGGTAAGTTACCAATTACCTCACGTTCTTCTTCAGTATAGTTCATTAACTCATCTTCTAAAGCTTCTGGATCATCAGCAAAAGAAGCAATTTGTTCTTCTGATAGTCCTGCATTTCGTAATTGTTTTTTAGCTCTTAAAACTCTAGCTAAAGTTGTACCTGTATTTTTGATTGCGTCAACTTTTGCTGTAGGAGAAATTGTTCCGGTAATAACTTCAGCTAATGACTTGGCTGCTTCTTCATCAGAAATTGTTATACCTTCTACTTTTAAAGTTAAAGCTCCGTTTTCAACTTCAGCAATCATATCTCTAGTAACTTTACTAGTTTTAGGGTCTATAATAGTATCTGTTGCTACTGTATCAGCAGTATAAGTGCCTGCAGTTACTAAACTAGAATCAGCTACGTTTTTTACATCTACTACAGTACTAACAGTTTCATCTTTAATTACAGGAATAGGATTACCATTACCATCTAAAGCAACAGTACCATCATCATTCTTAACAAATCCTCCTGCAGTTGCAACGTCTGTAATTTTACCTGTATCCTTAACGATTGTTTTAGCTTCAACATCAGGAACAACTGGAACAGGTTTTCCATCTACTAAAATAAGCTTACCATCAGCATCTACTTGATTACCACCTGCTCTAACTGCATCAGGAATAACAGATTTATCTGTTGGACCTTTACCTTCTAATGCACTTGTTACAGCAGTTGCACCTGCTGCCATTCTTTCAGGGTCTTTTTTATATTTTCCCGGACCTTGATCTTGTGGAGGTGTAGGTGTAGGTGTAGGCGTAGGAGTAGGTGTAGGCGTAGGCGTAGG
>TARA_R110002167_G_scaffold17065_3_pt1 | contig 10496 bp, 6 predicted proteins | sample TARA_R110002167 | Tara Oceans TARA_R110002167 (sample SAMEA4398238) | marine metagenome | biome: Polar Biome; feature: [MES] marine water layer (ENVO:01000295) within the mesopelagic zone...; material: water (ENVO:00002006), including particulate matter (ENVO:01000060) such as...... | reverse complement strand
ACCACATTAGATAGTGGTCCAATTGATGCGTCTGTATCTAATAATCAAGTTTCAGTACTTAAACATGCCGTACCGTTTGACTCCTCGTTATTACTCTTCTCCGACCTAAACCAATTTAAGTTAGAAGGCGATGGCATACTTACTAACGAAACTCTATCTATCAATGTTTCTACTTCGTTTGAAGCAGACCTAACTGCTAAACCAGTCAGTGCAGGTAAGAACGTATACTTCGCTACAGGCCGTAACAGCTTTGCAGGACTTAGAGAATACTTTGTAGACTCTGATGTTGAAACTAACGATGCCGCCGATATTACTGCACACGTTCCAACCTACCTACAAGGTTCAATAACAGACCTTGCAGCATCCTCAAATGAGGACATGTTGTTGGTCAAAGGATCAACTGAAAATAATGTAATGTATGTGTACAGTTACTACTGGCAGGGCCGTGAGAAACTTCAAGCTGCTTGGTCTAAGTGGACCTTCTCAGGAACAATACGAAACTTCTTATTCAAGAAGTCAGATATTTACATAATCACTGATGATTCTAATGGAGGGACTATCCTAGAAAGAATTAGTCTTAACCAACAGCCTACAACAGTAAACGCAATTACTAATGCGACAAAGCCGTTTATCCCCTTACTGGATCGGTCTTATAAAATATCAGCTAATGACTTCACTAACAACCAGTTCGTGGCTCCTTACTACAATGCTGATGGAAAGATTGTAGGGTCTGATGGTTCTGTTTTTGATTCTGTAGTGGACTTTAATGCTAACGTCCCTTCAACAGGTGAGTTCTGGTATGGTATTCCATACTTATTCCAATACACCTTTTCTGAAATTATAATGAAACTTGCTGAACAGCCTGTCACTGACGGACGCTTACAGTTGCGTAACATGACTGTAGCATTCAACGGTACAGCTACGTTTGAAACTTTAGTTAGTCACCAAGCACGGCCCACTAAAGCAACTGTATTTAATGCAAATACGTTAAACAGTTCACAATCATCTTTAAATAACATTTCAATTACTTCTGGTTATTACAAGTTTGGAATCTTAGGTGAGTCCTCTAGCATATCAGTAACCCTTAAAAACTATGAGTACACCCCCTGCATTTTTCAGTCAGCAGAGTGGGAAGGTATTTTTAACCCTCGTAATCGGAGAATTTAATGCAACCATATTACCGCCCCACCCAACCGGAAGACTTGGAACTGTTAGCACCCAACATGCGACAATGCGATGTTAACGAAGTAAAAGCATCCAGTGGTGTAACCCCCTTACAAGCACTCCAAGTCTGCGCTACAAGCGAAGAGTGCAACTCTATCGTACACGAGAGCCGTATCATAGGAATGTTTGGGTGTTCTGACTTAGGGAATGGGATGGGCAGTCCGTGGTTACTAGGCACTGATGAAATACCAGACATTAAAGAACACTTCCTCCCTCAATCAAAAGAATGGGTTGAGAGGATGCAAGATCAATACAAGGTTCTCATTAACTACATCGACGCTCGTAACTCTTACGCTTTCAAGTGGCTCAAGTTCTTAGGATTTGAGTTTACGAAAGACGTACCTGATTACGGTTATGAGAAGAGAACATTTATAGAATTCATGAGGACAAGATAATGTGTGATCCAGTAACAATGGCTACATTAGCAGTAGTAAGTGGCATTGGCGAATACCAAGCCGCAAGCGAAGCTACCAAATCGTACAACCGACAAGCTGATGCTAACAATCTAAACGCTACTAACGCTAGAGATTTAAAAGTCAGGCAGTTAGATTTACAGACCCAACAGGAACTGGCAAACAGCCAACAAGAGAAACTAGATTCTCAATTAGAAATAATGCGTACTACTGCTAAAGCAGAAGTTGCAGGAGCAGCGGCAGGTGTAAGTGGTAATAGCTTGAATACAATTACTAATGAATTCACGCGTAGAGGTTTGATGACTAATACAGTAGCTAGTACAGAACAGAACAACGCCTTCGCCGCCCAAGCAGTAAATAACCAAGCCATTCACTCAGAAGCCCTTGGCCGTTTAATGACTAAGAAAGCTAAACCAAGTGCATTACTCGCCGCAGTCAAGACAGGTGTCAGCGCAGCTACTGCTTACGAAGCGTTCAACACTTAAAATAGGATAACTAACATGGCTAAAAGAATACAAGTACAAGGCCCTAACGTCAGGACATTACAAACCAAAGTTAATGCTCCGATTGTGGACACTTATTTTCGTCCAGAGCAAGAGGCTAATAAATATGCTGAGTTATCCACTTTCTTGAATAAAGTCGTACCGCAAGCAACACAACTTGCACTAGATGTACGGACTAAGAAAATCAAAAAGGATGTTGATCTACTAGGTGAGATAAGTTATTCCCAAAAAGATTGGGGAGTGTTTGAAGAGTTTATCAAAGAAAAAGGTATTACCAACAGCCACGCTACTTACACGGCCTTTAACGCTCGTAAGGGTATGGAAGATGGTAAGAGTGCCAAAGAAAGTTTAAATAAATTCTACCTAGATAATTCAGCAGAATGGATGTCGCAACCTGACAGCACCATGCAAAAAGAGGCTGTAAACAATTGGCTACAAGAAAACTTCCCACAAGGGAAGGAAGCTGAAACAGGTTATCTATCAGAATATACTAAAGTACTTCAAAACCACAACAACCACTTGGATCAAAACTTTACCCAAGCGCATACAACTTTAATTAAGAAAGACACTGAGAACGGTTTAGTAGAAAACATTTCAGGTATGTTTGCCAACAATGAAGATGGTCAAACCATCACAGACACTACACAGTTCTTTGCTGACACAGGTATCATTCCCGATAGCGCCTATGGACGTTTACTTATTCAGCAGGGTGTTATACGAGCTATTCAAGAAGATAGTGCTGCCAATGGTGGAATGAACATTAAAGCGATGACTGCGAAGTGGGCAAACTTAACAACCTCTACAGGAGCTAAACTAAGTGCTGTAAAAGGCTCTAATGAATTAGTCCAAGCAGCTATTAACACTGCACTGGCAAGAGTTGATCAAGAGGAAAATCGTAAGGAGCGTGGGGAGGATCGCATAAAGAGAGAACAAGGTGCAGAAATTACTAACCTTGTATTTGAAGGGCGTGAAGTAGACCCTGACGATTACGACCTCACTGCATTTGAATTTAATGCTGCTGTTACGAAAGGTGAGAATAGTAAAGATAGTAGAAAAGTCTCAAACGAAACTACTCCTGAAGTATACCAGTCGTATGAGTTTATGTTTGCTGATGTCACAGGTGGTATGGGAGGTATGGAAGCATTACGTGATCGACTCCTAGAAGAAAATGGAACACTAGCGGGTGATAACTTGGTTAAAGCTGCGTTCCTAAATGCAACCCTAAGTACTAAAGATCAAGTCCTTACTGATATTAAAGATGGTATTACTGCAAAGTATAAACTTAAACTAGGTCAAAATGGAGGATCGGGAACTGGTAACACATGGTTGCCTACGATACCCGCAGATGCAGTCGCAATGAAGGCTGAACAGCAGAGAGCAGAACAGGCTTGGTTGACTTACAAAGCTGAAAAGAAGGCAAGTAGGTTTTATAGCGATGAAGATATGACAGTTAAAAAGTCCCCTGAACAAATTGCAGCAGATGATGCCGCTTGGTTTGCAGACCCAGATACACGGGCAAGGTTTGAACTTGATGCAGAGGTTCCTTCATTACAACCTAATGAAAGTTTTATGGATAATGGTGACGGAACTATTAACGTAAACAATGTTATCGTGACAGTTACCAAAGATGATGATTCTAAAGCTGACGCAACTGTTTCTAAAGTTGTACAAAGTACAGAAGATGAAACAAAACCAGAAGTAGTAGAAGAACCAGAAGTAGTAGAACCAGAAGTAGTAGAACCAGAAGTAGTAGAACCAGAAGTAGTAGAAGAACCTGAACTTACTAGGGAAGAAAAAGAAGAAGCTATTAAACAGGATTTGGCTGATTTGACTAACAATGCTTCTGAGGCTGTCAGCAGTTGGTGGAACTCTGCGGTTCAGCAGGACGGTATGAAAAGCTACGTCAAGAAACAAACAAGACTTATTAAATCTCGCAGCGAACGTAAGAGAATAAACGAATTACTTAGCCAAATGACACTAGAGCAACAAGTAGCATACTTTGCCGCTAATGAAGTAGCAACGAGTGACTAATAAGCCCAAGGGCTATCAACAATTAAATTAGGAAGAAGTATATATGTATACTTATCAAATTGGTAACTACAAGCACAAGACTGATAAAGAGTTGAATGAGCAAGAGTTAAAGACTCTCGTAACACAACTGCAATCCAGTAATGTCCTTAGTGAAGAAGCAGCAGAACAGGAAGAATACTCAAGAGTAGAAAACCTAAACAATGCTGAGTTGATCAACAGTTCAAGACGGTGGTTAACAAAGACTACCGGTGAAGATTGGACAAAGCAGGGAGACGGTGAAGTCGTTGAGCAGTACTACGAAACGATGCGGGACTACGAGCATAACTTAACAAGTTCCCTATCCTTGGCCGCAGGGCTGAGAGGTGACAAGTACGAAGAACAGGATCGTCAAGATTTACGTTACATGATGGAGAACTGGGACAGAACTGTACCCTTCTGGAAAGAAGAAAGCGGGAAGTGGGCAGCAGCAGAGGACTTTTTACAAGCACTGGGTACTGACGTTACGACTTACGCAGGTTTAGCTACAGGTGGTCTAGGCACTCTAACAGGTCAGGCAGCCAAACAAGCAGCCAAGCAAGGCATAATGCACGCAGTAAAGGCTTACGGTAAACAAGGTGCGAAGTGGGGCGCTATTGAAGGAACAGCTATTGGTGGTCTGCATAGTGTAGGCAACCAAGGCATTCGTATGGAAACCGGACAGCAAGACGAATTTGATTACGGTAATCTTGCAGTAGGTGCAGGTGGCGGCTTACTGTTTGGCGGTATCTTAGGTGGTGCTGTTGGCGGTGCTGCGGGAGGTTTAAAAGCCCTTCGTCCTGAAAAGGCTATCCCTAGTGGTACAATGGTTGATGGTAGAACTACACTTAACCCTAAGTCACTAAAGCCCATTGTTAAACGAGAAAAAGTTGACGGTGGTACACTCATTACCAACCCTGACGGTACTCAAGTAAAGATTACAAATGCCGGTAAAAGTAAATGGGAAGTGGGCGATGCCGATGGCAACGTAACAACCTTTAGTGGTAAGTTAGACGATCTTGTTACTGAACTAGACACAAAAGCTAAAGCTAAAGTTCGTGCAGAGACAGCCGCTAAACGTAAATCACTAAAAGAGGATTTGTCCCCTGATGAAGTCAATGCAGCAATGTTGGCAGAACGAGAAGCGCGTGAAGTCCTTGAAGCAGGTGATGTAATATCACACGCACAGGAACTTGCTATTAGAAATGCCGATGATACTCGCATCAGAGAAACAAGGCGACAAGACTTCAAAGATTTCCACGATAATATTAGAACCACGGTTTTTGCAAAAGCAAATAAAATAGGTTCTACCGCACAGCAGAGAGAAATAGCTGACGCAGAAGTTACCAAGACAATGAAAGACTTTGACATTAATGTTGAGGACTTTGATCTTGATGATGTCATTGAAAAGTTAGTCAAGAACCTGAACAAAGGTAAAGACAAAGGTAGGCTAACTAACTTCTCACTAGCGGTAGAAGATGAAGCACTAAAACGTGCCATCAACATGCACAAGGATAACTCATCGGAGTTCCTATCGGCATTCAAGCAGTGGGATAGACTATTTACAAAGAACGGTGAGATCGCAACTGAAGCCGGTAGAACGCTACAGATGCAAAAGAACCGTAGCCGTATGACCGCCAAGCAGCAACTAGAGTTGATGGAAGGCGTGTTGAAAGCAAAAGACGGTGAGGAAGTTAGACAACTGGTGAAAGCCATTAGTGAACGGCCCCTGTCTAAAGTTACTAAAGTTACTAAAGTGATCAACGAATACTTTGTACACAACATCCTGACCGCAGGAAGTACAATGGCCGTTAACTTGGTATCCTCGATGATGCATATGAGTTACCGCAGTATAGAAAAATCTGCCGGTGGTATGATGCGTCTAAACACTCGCCAAGCAAAAGAAGGCATGATTGAACTGTACCAAAGTTGGTCTAACATCGGCTTTGCGTTACAGAACGCTAAGAACGCTATGGCTGAATCTAAGACGATAATGTCACAACGGGCTTTCTCTGACACACTAGAAGATGTCTCCGAAACACACTTAGGGCGTGATTACAAACTAAGCGAAGGTTTTGCAGGTATGGCAAAAGAGGGCGAAGGTCTTATGGATCATGTCGCTAATGCTGCCGGTAACATGAACCGTCTAGTGGGCCGTAGGGTTATGTTTGGTACAGATGAGTTAGTAAAGTCAATGGCGTTCCGTGGTCACATGGAATCTAAATTCATCATGAAACAACTTGATGAAGGCGCTACTTTCTCTGACGCAGTGCGAAGTGCAAAAGCAGACACAGATATACTTGTGAAGTCACACATGGATGATGTAGCAGCAGGGCGTAAACTCAGCCGCAACAAAGACATCAGAGAAGCGATGGACAATGCAGAACGTGCCACCTTCCAGAATGACTACAAGTCAGACATGTTTGGTTCAATCGGTAAAGTCTCCGCAACCGTTCGTGGAAAGTTTCCAGTGTTGACTATTGTTGTACCCTTCATTCGTACTCCCGCTAACCTACTTTCCTTTGTAGGCGAACGGACTCCCGTATTACAACTGGCATCTAAAGAGATTAAAGAAATGCTTAACGGTACTCCCGCACAACGGGGAACTGCCGAAGCAGCATTAGCTATGGGAACGGCGATGTGGGCTATGGCCGCAGGTATGGCCGCAGGTGGTATGTTAACCGGTGCAGGAGCGCAAGATCGAGGACGTAAGAACGTAGCAATGGGTAACGATGTGTTACCACACTCTATCGTTCACGAAGACGGCAGCAGTACTTCTATCAGACGGTTCGACCCCTTCAGTCGCTTTATGCTAACAATGGGTATTGTCCACGACACGTTTAAATATCAAGACGAGCAATCTCAGAAAGAGTTATACGCTGAGTTAGCTGTAGGTACGGCCCGAAGCCTTATCTCCATGCCGTCTTTAACAGGTGTCTCACAACTGTTTGATACGTTAGGCGATCCCAATACTAAAGGGATGGCTACTAAAGGTGAAGCATACGCTGCTAAAACTCTAGCGGCCTTCATGCCTTACTACCGACTGTTTGAAGAAATCTACTCTGGTAACGAGAACATGATACCTGAGATTAAAAAGATTGAAGATGCAATCAACGCTCGACCACATGCACTTAGCTTACTCACTCGTGGGTTCCATCAAAGTGCTGATGTCAAACGTGATGCTATCTTTGGACAACCGCTAATCAAAGATGACATGATCTTAGCTGTCTCTGGTTTACCCCATCACGAAGTAAATGGTAATGAGCAAGAGAAGAATGTGCTTAGAGAAATGGATCGACTGGGTATGAGTGTCGGCAACATTAGTAAGAAATCAAGTACGTTGGGTAACCAAGCCCTGACGGAGTTTGATGTCGATGATGTTACCAATCGTAGTGTGTATGATTTACTTCAGGAAACGGTAGGTACTGTGAAGTTAGGTGGTAAGACGTTAATCGAAGCCTTAGAAATGCAGATGAATACTAATATGTATGTCAACAGCTTTACCGACCCTACCCGCCGTACTGGTGCAAATGAAGAAGAAGGACAACGGATTGCAGCTTTACAGCAGGTAATAAGTGCTTACCGACAAGCGGCTCGTGTTCAAGTACGGAGAACTTTAGGTGAAGATCATCCCCTCTTCGACAGCGAGAAACTATCTAATAAACTACAACTCAATAGAGTTTTAACAGGAGGTAACTAATGGCTTTAAGTTATACGCAATACACGGCAGATGCCACAACTAAAACTTTTGCCATTTCATTCCCTTACTTAGCAACAACTGAGATATTTGTGTTTAAAAACGGGGTACAGGAAGTACTCCCTTCAAATGCTTTTACGGCTACTGCCGGAAGTGTGACTCTAACAGCATATCCTTTGTATGGCGATATTGTTAAAGTAGTACGGGTTACTGACCTAACGACACGAGCAGTTGACTTTCAAGCAGGCGCAATGATTAGGGAAGAGGATTTAGACTCTTCTGCCCAACAGGTATTTAACGCCATTCAAGATGTGAAGGATCAAGTTGATCTCTCGTTACACTTAAACTACGCAGGTAATCTGGATGCCTTAAACGCCCGTGTGATTAATGTTGCTGATCCAGTAGATGATACAGACGCTGCATCCAAAGGGTGGGTTAATACATCAGCACAGTCAACATTAAATGCTGCCACACAAGCGGTAGTCGATGCCCAAGCTATTAAAGATGACTTAGTTAACTTGTCTATTGTCTATGTGGCTGCGGCGCAAGGTGCAGCAGGTTCGGTTACTTATGATGCAGGGACAGGCATCGCTACCTTCAGTATCCCCGAAGGTCCCGCAGGTCCACAAGGTCCAACTGGAAATACAGGTTCTTTAGGTTCCACAGGTCCGGTTGGGGATGCAGGTCCCACAGGTCCCCAAGGTCCCATAGGCCCAACAGGTGACACAGGCCCCGCAGGTCCCACAGGCTTGCAAGGTTCTACTGGTGCTACCGGTGCTACCGGCCCTCAAGGTGATACAGGTTCCGCAGGTCTTACAGGTCCCACAGGTCCCGCAGGTAACCAAGGTGTTACAGGATTACAAGGTCCTACAGGAGCGCAAGGCTTAATAGGTCTTACTGGTGCTACAGGTGCTGAAGGCGCTACAGGTGCGACTGGTGAAATAGGTCCTCAAGGTATAACAGGTAACCAAGGTCCCGTAGGCTCACAAGGTAACATGGGATCAACACCGCTTGGTCTTGCATTCGGGAGGATGGGTATCAACAACTTAGGCATCTTGCAAATGGAATATTATGGTACAGCCAACGATAATGATTTCAGCATTAACTCTTCTGGTCAACTAATAGTAACAACGGTATAAAATTATGGGAACAATTAATATAGGTAAAGTACGTCAATCCTTTGAAGGCACGTACAATTCTAGCACAGCTTATGTTGTGTTAGACACGGTGTTTTACAGCGGTGAAAGTTTTGTATGTATCCAAGATGCTTCAGCAGGAACTGCACCAACAAACACAACTCATTGGCAAAAGTTAGTTCAAAAAGGCACGGATGGTGTTGATGGTACTGACGGCGTTGATGGCTCCGCAGGAGCTACAGGCGCTACCGGTCCTCAAGGTAATGCAGGCCCCCAAGGTGTTCAGGGAGATGACGGAGCTACTGGTCCTGCCGGTGCTACTGGTCCTGCCGGTGCTACAGGTTCCGCAGGCGCTACAGGTTCTACAGGCCCCGCAGGTTCTCAAGGCCCCGCAGGTAACGATGGTGCAACTGGAGGTACTGGTCCTCAAGGCTCTCAAGGCCCTCAAGGTAATACAGGCGCTACCGGTTCTCAAGGCCCCGCAGGTGATGATGGTGCTTCAGGATCAGCCGGTGCTACGGGAGCTACCGGTCCTCAAGGAGCGGCAGGACCACAAGGTAATACAGGTGCTACAGGTTCCGCAGGCGCAGACGGCGCTCTTAATGCCTTACCTCTGGCAGGTGGTACGCTAACCGGTAATCTAACCATACCTAGCGCAATATACCACTCAGGCGATACTAACACATATATGCAGTTTCATTCGGCTGATCAGTGGCGTGTTGTTACTGGCGGCACGGAGCGTCTAGAAGTTAGTAACTCTCAAGTCCTTGTGCCAGGAAATTGTGTTGTTAATGGAACCCTAAGTGTTAGAACTGCAATTGATCTTGCCGACAGTGACATCCTGCGTTTCGGAAGTTCGGATGACGTTGAGTTCTTCTGCAACGGTACACACATGTACATGGACTTGAACGCAGGTATTGGCAACTTTTACATCCGTGATACGAATACAATTCGATTTACCTTTGATGACGCAGGCCACTTTACTGCCACAGGTAACGTAACCGCTTACTCAGACATTCGCTTGAAAGAAGACATCAAGCCTATTGAAGATGCGGTAAGTAAAGTACAACAGCTAACTGGCAACACCTACACCCGTAACGATCTTAAAGATGCTGACAGACGCTATGGCGGTGTCATTGCTCAAGAGGTTGAGGTTGTATTACCCGAAGCTGTAAGTGAGTCAGAGGATGGCACTAAGACTGTAGACTACAACGCCTTGATTGCTTTGCTAGTGGAGTCTGTAAAAGAACTCAAGGCAGAGGTTGAAGAACTTAAAGGAGGTGCGTAATGGCCTTATTAACATCAGGCTACCTAAGTCTAGCGGGTAATACCGCCGGACGTAGTGTTGCTAAAGAACTTAACTTAGGAACAGCAGGTGTTCACACACCAACTATAAGTCTAGGGCAAACCAATGTTAGAGCATTAGCACAACGGACTAGCGGAAGTGTTGCAGCATCGCATTTGCGAGGTAAGTCTA
>TARA_R110002167_G_scaffold366428_1_pt1 | contig 10507 bp, 7 predicted proteins | sample TARA_R110002167 | Tara Oceans TARA_R110002167 (sample SAMEA4398238) | marine metagenome | biome: Polar Biome; feature: [MES] marine water layer (ENVO:01000295) within the mesopelagic zone...; material: water (ENVO:00002006), including particulate matter (ENVO:01000060) such as...... | reverse complement strand
GTTAGCAGTGAAGATGGCACCACATTCAATGAAAACATCTTATTTACCCATCGGGGGTTATCTGGCCCAGCTATATTACAAATTTCGTCATTTTGGCGCTCAGGACAAGCCGTAACCATTAACTTACTGCCAGAGTCATCAATCGATGACTTGATCAATGAATGGCGTGAAACCAGTGGCCAAAAGTCGTTAAAAAACATGTTATCAACGGTATTACCTAAACGCTTTATTGAAGCCTTAATCAAACAAAAAGACATTTCAGATAAAGCGATTAACCAAATCAGCAACGATGAAATTACCTACTTAAGCCAATACCTACATCAATGGCAGATAAAACCGAATGGCACCGAAGGCTATAGAACCGCCGAAGTGACTTTAGGCGGTGTAGACACCGACGAACTGAGCTCAAAAACCTTTGAAGCCAAGAAAGCGAATGGCTTATATTTCATTGGTGAAGCAATAGATGTAACAGGTTGGTTAGGCGGTTATAACTTCCAGTTTGCATGGAGCAGCGGTGTGGCTTGTGGGCAGGCGGTTTAATATGTAGAGATACATTTAAAACTGAGACAATCCATTTAAAAAAGAAACAAAGTTAAGTTTGTCTCTTTTTATACACGTTATTTGATTGCGAACTTAAAGGTCACACTTCCATTTCCAACTAACTTAATATGTTTACTTCCAGCAGTTGAGAATGGATTAGGTAACAGGTCAACTCTAGTTTCATTTTGATTTGTTACATTAGATACATAAATCATCCGATACATTGAGCGAAAGGTTTCTTGCCCCTTCATAGACTCGAGACTTACCTCTTGTAGCAAGATAAGCCTCTATTTCATTTTTAGTTTTTTTTCAATCACGTACTGTATATGTGATTGGCTTTTTAGCTGTTTAAAATCCATTTACTTACTCAAAATAAACTAACGTTCAAAAACGGCTGCAATAACTGGTTCAGGGGCTTTTTTACGAATACAGGCTTCAGCAACAGATGAAAATTCAACTTCATATTTTATTTTATTTTTCAGATCGTTAATTGCTCTTGCTTTCATCAAAATAACTAAAGCTTGGGCCCCATAACCACTTGCTCCTTTATAATCACAAATGAGAGAGAGGCATTCATCCCAAGTTCTCCCTCGCTTCTGATTAAGTCTCACTAGCCGATTTAAGCCCAGTATCTCAATCGTTTTTTCGGCTTTAAATTTATCAACATCATCTTCTATTCCGCCGGCTAAAACAGCAATACAACCATCATCATCTCTATCATAAGATATGAGTCTTGTTTCGTCTGTTATTGGGTCTATCAGAACAGCCCCTTCAAGCTTTAGCTGTAATTCGCTGCAATTCACTTGAGCACGAGCTTCCCCTTCTAAAATAGGAAACAAGTCACTTTTCTTACTATTAATAAGATGCCCAGCAATTACATAATTCCGCCAGTTGAAAGTTAACCACCAGTAGCCACTACCCCGAGAACCATCTAAGTTTGTGACTCTGCCTTTAGGACGAAAATGATCGACATGAATTGGGGAAATGCTATCTTCCGCTTCAGTGTACCAACATTTGTTTGCAAACTGACTCAGCAACCAATTTCGTATTCGGTCATCACGCCAAAAACCATCATTGGCATCCAAGATAACTTTACGAGCCACCTCATCTGCTGCAACCACCAATTGAGCTGTAATATCAGCAGCTTCTGCAATCCAGTCAGCAGGAGGGGTCCCAGTAATTATAACCTTTCGCATAACTTACTCCTTCAGCTTAACCGCTAACTCTTGAGTTAGGGAAGATAAGTCATCCAAACGTTGTGCTTTAACTAGTTGCTCAATAATTTGTTCAGCTGCTGTATTTTGTTCTTCAAGTTCATCTTCACTCAGAAGTTCATTTAGTGGTTTACTACGCACTTTATACATTTGCTCAATAAAAAGCTGATACATAGGGTCGCGATATTCACGCGAGAACCCTAAGTCATCTAACCTGACAACCAAATAATCTAGCTCTTGTTGCTCTTCTTCAGATAAACCTTCTTTTTTACTCTTACCTAATAAGTCATTACGTTTTTGTAGAGCATCTAGTGTATGTCTATCTAATGTCGATGGTAAGCCAAACATTTCACTTTTCAATAAACCAGAAATTCCCATACCTTGCGGGTGTTCATCAGGTTGTTCAACAAGTGTTTTATCGCCATTCTTACGGATTATATGAACTTGTTCTTTTTTGAGTGAGCCAATCATCATAGGATCATGAGTAGTAATAAGAATTTGTGATTCACCTTGAATTCCACTTTCACTACGAGGTTTAAGTACATCTTCTATATCGTCAAAATAACGTAATTTCCAGATGGGGTTGAGGTGAGTATCTGGTTCGTCTAACAGGAATAGGCAGTGGTCTTCGCTTGTAATACGCATAAGACCAAGTACTGTAAGCATTTGCAACTCACCTTCAGAAAGCTGAGTAAAGTTAACTTTTCCACCATGTGCATCTTTCTTTTTAACGGTAATACGTACTTCATCAATTAAGTCTCCGATATATGCACTTTCGGCAAAACGAAAAAAACCAGCATCTGAACCAATAAAATCAGCTAACTCTTTTAACTTTTCTTTAGATGGAACAAATAAGTTGATTTGTTTTTGTTCTTCCGTACGCCCACGAAAATCAACTTTTTTACGGACATTCTGTGTAATTGGAGCCAAAGAAACATCCCATAATTTATCTAAGAACTCAGTAACAACATTGCCTCGTGCGTACCAGAATCGAGGGTCACCTTCATAAATATCAGCTTCAGTAAATGTTCCTCTCTTTCTTTTTTGTTGTATTTTATAAGGTTCTTTAATAACAAATAGTGCCGATTCTAGAGATTCAATATTCAGGTTATCCAAAATCCTTTTGAATACAGGATCATCAGAAAGTAAACATGTTAAAAGCACAAGTTGAGTGTGTCCTCCACGACAATAGAAAAGTCGTCTTAATTTATCGTCAGTACTTAATATTCTATTTCTTTTACGTGACAGTTTTTCTAGTTGTGCAATATCACTCTCACTAGCAGTAAAACTATTTAGCAAATGCTCAGGAAGAACTTCTTCAGCTCTAACTTCTTGTCTTTCGATAAAACGATGTTGGTGATCTTGAAAAAGATCTTCTATGCGCTCATTTCTTCCTGAGTAATACGCAAATACATGTGAGGGTAACAGTCTAGGGCCACGACGTAGATCAGGGGTATAATTTTTGTCATCCTCACCTCTTGGTTTATCATTCAATCGCAAATAATCCAAAAATTTCTTTTCACCATCAACCCAAACCAAAGGTAATTTTTGTTTTGAACTATCACCAATAATTAAAATATTGTGACCTCGTATTGTATATTCGAGTTCATAATCAAATTCAATACTCAAACCCAAATCTATACCTTTAAATATTACAATCAACGCTTCCATTAGATTGGATTTACCCATGCCATTCTGACCAATAAGTGCATGACTTCGAATAGGTTTAGCTTGCTGTGTTTTTGAATTCAATGGATTTTCGTACATTTCTGGAAAGGTAATATCCATCTCTCGCAGATTTCGATATTCCTTTATTGCTAATCTTTTTAACTGCATGGTATATCCCTTACTATTCTTCGTCTGTTTCTAACATATATGCTTTACTTGGTTCTGTAATCCAGCCATGAGCAACTTCTATTTTTAACTGTGCATAAAATGCATCAATTTTTCCACCAAAGCTTTGCCACAAATCATTCGCATTCATTTGTTCGTCTTTACGGGCTAATATCAATGCTAAAGGGGCTGTATCTTTACTATTCGGTTTATTAGTGCCCAAGGCTACGAGTGCAATTAGTTCTGTTTTAGGTGCTTTCAAAGGGGCTTTCTCCTGAATAGTGTTAATACCAGTTAAAGTTGAGATGGTTGCAGAAGCTAAGTTTCTTGCAACTGTATTTTTTGTACTAAGTTGCTGCTCTAATCTTTCACAAAGTGCGAAAAATTGATTTAAAATAGAAACAAGTAAGTCTTGCTCTTTTTTGGGTGGAACAGGGACAAAAAGATTTTCAACTCCCCCTACGCGGAGATGTTTTACAGTCATTCCAACGGCTGCTTCTCCCATTCGTTTTTGAAAACTTGGGCTTTGAATTACATATATTAAGAATTGATTGTTTATATGAGTGGGAAATAGTCTTAAAAGCATTGTCCGTTGACCAAGGCATATTTTTTCGTTTTCAGGAACTATTGCTACTTCGCCCATAGGCGCTTCTCTAGTAAAGAATATATCACCAGGTTTTGGGGGCATTCTTCTAGACCAGTAATCGTAAGTATCATCAGTTATTTTTTTTGTATTGCTAAGATCCATTTTACCATTGCGGATATCTGTTGTCCGCACAAGGTGAATTCCTTTACCAACATATGGTGCTGTTTTATTATGACAATCAATTACAGCCATTGATATTTGTAAAAATGTTGACCATTGCCAGTGTACAGGGAGTTTAAGAGTAGGTAGCTCGATGCTCTGTTTTCTTATCTTAGATACCATGGTTTTGGCTTCTTTTAGCTCTTGTTCAAAAGAGCCCTCAGCCCACTTATGTCTCAACTTCTCTATTTCGTTTAAAAGTGAAGTTCCTGTTGAATCAATCTTATATTGGTCAGGAGAAAGTAATTTTCCACTTACTGCCAAATCTAACAATAGGCCTTTAAAATCGACCATATCCTCAGGCGTAGAAAATAACTCTTCAAAGTTAGATTGTAAACGTTGCCAATGCAGCTTGAGTTCAAAAGAGTTATTAGCTTCAGCTAATGCTTGAATAGCGGTCTTGCGTAGTTGGTTTTGTAATTGACGCTTCTGTTTTTGTTGAGCCTCTAATTTATCGGATAATGCCATTAGCTCATTCACCTTTTTAACTATGCGAGCTTGTTCTTCTATCGGAGGTACAGGAATTGGTAAAGCTTGCAAATCTTTTTGTGCAATAGCAGCAAAAGTTGTCCCTACTCCCAAGTCAGAAACCTGACTTTCTAATGCCCTTAAGACAATAAGAAGATACTTATGATTTGTATCACCTATAGCTGTAATTGCAGTTAGTCCTCGACCGATACAACTTTTTTCTTGGGCAATATTAGTTGGACCAACAGGTGCTCTTACTGAAATTAATATATCGTTTTTTATGGCAACTTTCTTTGGTTCACTACACCATTTTTTTGGTGTAGGAAACAAGTCCCCAAATTCAGTTTTCCCTTGATAAAATGGTAAACCATTTTTTGATATAGAACTTACACTAGAAGATCTTGGGGATTGTCCCATGTTAATCAAAGCAAAATCATTGAGCTTCTTAAGTACCCAATTACTAGGAATAGAAAGAGGGAAATTAAAAGCATAATTGCCTGTAAATTTCTTTAGCCTTACATTCCTTTCTTTTGCTTTTTCAGATAATTTAAAGTTAATTTTTGATATGTAATCGACTACTGATTCACTCGGTCTATTTTCAGCAATTCGTCCTGATATAGCATATAAAAGAATCAATTTTCTTAATTGAGGTATTCCTCCCGGAGCGTGACTAATATGACTAAACTCTACTAAGAACTGTTTAGCATCCATTAAATGTTTTCCTCACTTTCAAAATGAAAAGCTAACGCTGCTGCTAATTCACTTTTTAAGGTGTTTTCGGTTTCTTCAATTTCCCTTAGTAGCTTTTTGTATTTTTCTAATAATACATCAGGCTCGTGGCTTTTTGCTTCGGGAGCATTTGGATTTTGAATATCTAAGTTATAAATAGGCCAATACAAACGGTCGCCCGCAGTTTGGGCCTCTTTGGCTTGCTGACGTAGAGGTTGGGCCTGAGTTTGTAGTTCAACAATTTTACTGTTTACTTGTTCGCGATTTTCAGTGTTTTTAGTGCCTCTTAAGCTTTCTCGCAATGTACGAGCCTGATTTTCTATTTCTCTGGCTTGATTATTAAGCTGTTCGCTTTTATCCCAGTACGGTTGTGCGGCTAGAATTGCTTCTGCACGTTTTTTTTTGAAATCAACCTTCCAAGCAAAATTATTTTCTTCACGCTCACTAAAGTTACTCTCTTCAGTGCCCCACCAATATTTTTCAGGTTCAAATTCTTCAATACGGATTGGCTTAGTTTTTGAGTAACTCTTATACCCTGAAGGATATGGGTGCTCGTAAAACCAAATGTTTTCAGTGGCAAACTGTTCGCTACCGTCGGTAACGACACTCTTGCGGGTAAAAAATAATAAATTGGTTTTGATGGTTGTATAAGGGGAAAATACTCCTTTAGGCAGCCGAATAATGGTATGAAGGTTACATTCTCGCAACAGTAACTCTTTAAGCTTTCCTTTGATTCCGTCACCAAACATTACCCCATCAGGTAATACTACTGCGGCACGGCCATTGTTTTTAAGTAGTTTTTTGATCACCAATGCCATAAACATATCTGCCGTTTCACGAGTACGTAAATTGGCAGGGTAATCGGAACCAACGCCATCATCCTCATACCCACCAAATGGTGGGTTGGTAATGATACAATCGTGTTTATCGCTAGCAGTCCAATCATCCCATGGTTTACTTAAGGTATTACGATGGTCGATTTGGCTCGGAACATCGATATCATGCAATAACATATTTGTTGTACATAAAAGGTGGGGAAGTTGTTTTTTCTCAAAACCAAAAATTAAGCCTTCAATAGCTTTTTTATCTTCAGCACTAGACTTTTCATCAACCTGTGTACGAAAATGGTCAATCGCAGCCGTCAAGAATCCACCTGTACCACACGCTGGATCTAGTACAGTTTCGCGTTTGTCTAAACGTGGGTTAACCATTTGCGCCATGAATTGGGTAATGGCACGAGGTGTATAAAACTCACCGGCATTACCTGCACCACGAAGATCATTTAGCAACTGTTCATATACATCACCAATATTGGCTCTTATTTTGAAATCGCGAAAATTAATTGAATCTTCTAACTTTTCAATGATAGCTAGCATTAACGGGCCAGACTTCATGAAATTGTTCGCATCTTCAAAGACTTGCTTGATTACTTTGTGTTGTTTGCTGGTATTAGGGTCAATGTTATCTTTTAGTGCTGGAAATAACTTATTATTAACAAAGCTGGTTAATTCACTCCCCGCAATTTGAGGTTGTTTTTTACCTTCACTATCAGCCTTATAAGCAGCCCAATTGCGCCAACGAAATTTCTCAGGAATTGGAGATTTATAAGTTTTCTTTACTTTTTTAGCATCTTGTTCCCATTCATCTTCACGTTGATCAAAGACTTTAAGAAATAACATCCATGTTAATTGGCCAAGCCGTTGAGCATCACCATCTACACCATCATCTTTACGCATGATGTCTTGTATGCTTTTTATTGTACTGCTTAAGTTCATTTAATTTGTCTCTTGCATTTTCGCTATGATTAGGCCGCTAAATCATAACGGTATAATTCGTTTCTAGTTCTCTGTGAGCTATACTACTAAGCTCACAACCAACACTGTTATCAAGGATACTTTGCTTTCCACTAGGTAGGGTTTCAGTCTTCAGTGAGATTAAATTTACCCGCTAGCTCATTAATGACATCACGAAGCTTTACTTCACTACCTGCGCAATCTCAAGAAAAGGGAACATAAATATTTGAAAATTGGGTATCATTCCTTTTGCTCTTCTATCCATGCCTCTAAATCAGACATTTTAAAGCGCCAACTACCACCTACTTTAAAGCCAGGTAGTTTTTTATTAGCCGCTAATCTATAAGCCGTTTTTTCAGTCAGCTTTAAATACTGGGCAACCTCTTTCAAGGTCATAATTTGTTCAGTCATTGTCATTCTCTAAAATGGCCTAATGAGAGAATATGGGAAAATTAGGGAATAAACAAGAATTGATGATGATTAGAGGGAAATCCTTTATAAATTATTTTTTGCAGTGATTTTTGTCAAAAACAATGACCAATTATATCAGTACAAATATAATTAAAATTCACTTCTATTTTGGCAGTTTTTAGCTTTTCGTTCTAATTCATTGCTTTAATCATTATTAATATACAAATAAATATATATAAGTGTCAAAAACCTTCGTGACACATAATATTAGCAATAATATATATTCTTAAAATTCATGCTGTTACGTCAAAATTAAAACTTGACGCCTTCTTTTTTACTACTAGAATTTAGTAAACAACTAAGGTTTATTTTTATGAAAAGATCACAAACATTCACTCAACATTCAGTAGATAACAAGGTAAAAAAGTGGGAGTTGTTAACTTCTAAGCTTAACACCCATATTCCTTACATTAAGACTCAAGATATAAAATCTAAGGGGTCTAAAAATCGATCTCCAGATTTCGAGAATCCAGGGAAAGACCGTGACTTTTTGTCGATTAATGAATCACTATTCTACCTTCATCTACTTTTTGATAAACGCATAACCTGGATAAAAGAACAATATCCACTGTTACCAGTTAATCGAGCACAATATTTTGCAGGTCAGCTAGGTTTTAGATACCCAACTTACCCATATTCAAATTCTGTACCTGTGGTTATGACGAGTGATTTTTATTGTGGAACTATCTTTGGCGGTGAAGTTGTTTATTCAATCAAGAGCGTCAAAGAAATTGAAAATCCTAATGAGCGTAAACGGATAAACACAGAGAATAAACAAAAGATTGAACAAACATTTTGGTGTGCAAAAGGTGTTAAATGGCATTTGATTTTGGATAGCCAACTCAAAACAGTATTTGCTAGTAATTTGGAAATGCTTGCGCCTAGCTTGCAACTAAAAGACCCTTTGCAGTGGATTTTCCCACGCTGGCTTGAAATAGCGATAAACGTCCTACCTCATTTTATTTTTGAAAAATGCGCTGACTTTATTTCTCATATGGCTAAAGCTACAGACCTTAGTTTTGAACAAGCCAACGTTTGTTTTCATCATGCGCTATGGCATCAAAAAATTAAGGCAAACCTTAATGCTACTTTGGATTATTCAAAAACATTAAATGAGCTAGGGGTCGCAGCACTTGTTGATTAACACAATACAAGAGCCTAACGACGACAATACACCAGAATTTACTCTGGAGACAATGTTGTTTCCAAACCCTGCGGAAAAAAATTGCCCAATTGATGAACCTCATATCATTATTTTTGCAGATGATAAATCGGCCAATGTATATGCAATGAGTATGCTAAAAGATATTAAGCCGAAGCAATTTTCTTATGGAGAACTACAGCGCTATATCAAAGAACGTTGGATATTAAAGGGAAAATTTATCGTCCCACAATACATGAAAGTTCCAGACTCTTTTATCTCCGAAGACAATAAAATTGCACGAGATAAAAAGATAGTAGGAATAAAGCCAATACTGGAAAACCTAGGATCATTTCTTGAGGGCACTTATGGTAAAAAGCTAGTTGCAAATTCCGCCAAAAGGTCAATTCATAAAGTAAGTCGAACAAACCTCTACAGAAATTTATACCGTTACTGGCGGTATGGTAGTAGAGCAAACGCTTTTCTCAGAAAACCAGGTTCAGGCAGTAGTAAAAACAAAATCTATAAAAAGAAAACTGGAATTAATAACCACTTAGGGCACATGAGAAATGCTGATGATGAAAAGAACATCATTGCAGTTATTAATAAGTACTATATTTGTGGCGATCCTATGTACCTTAAGGAGACGTATTTAAAGCTTAAAGACCTGTACTACAGCGATCCAATCTTTGACCCTTTAAGTAATCAAATAGTGGAATATGACCATTGGAATGATGAGCGGTATCTTAGTGAAAGGCAGTTCATGCATTTTGCTAATCAGTATTTAAGTAAAAACAAAGCTAAGGTACTAGATGGTCAAGGAAAGACAGACATTTATGCTAAAGATGAAGCGGGGTTATCTGGAACTATTAATGATTTTTACGACAGAGGCCCTGGTTATTATTATCTCATCGACGAAACACCTTTGGACGTTGAGTTAGTTAGTGAGTTTGATCCTGATCGTAAATTAAGAACGGGTAAGCCTACAGCATATGTTGTAAGAGATATGTCTACCAAGGCATTTGTAGGGCTGTATATAACTTATCGAAAATCGTCTTCGCATACAGCATCAAATATTATGTTTATCGCTTTTCGTAATAAACAAAAGTTTTGTGCTGAACTTGGTATTGATATTTCTGAGGACGAATGGCCAATGGAAGGGAAGTGCCGAAATATCATGGTTGATAATGCCGAATTTGCTGCTGACCTAAGACGCAGTTTGGGCAAGGATGCTCAAGTTACCGTTCATTTCAATACGGAAGGAAACTCTCAACAAAAAGGCCTCGTAGAGCGAGCATTTAAAATGCTGCATGACTGCTTGAGAGGTAAAGTGAAGGGCTATAACCCAGCTAACATGCCAGACCATTTAAAACGCATAGTTCGAAAAAAAGCATTGTTAAATATAAACGAACTCTACCAAATCCTTATCAGTTATATAACGATTTATAACAACTACAGCGTCAATGAGGTAAGCGTCCGGCAAAGAGCATCTAAACAATGTGCCGAGTTCAAG
>TARA_R110002167_G_scaffold150128_5_pt1 | contig 10509 bp, 13 predicted proteins | sample TARA_R110002167 | Tara Oceans TARA_R110002167 (sample SAMEA4398238) | marine metagenome | biome: Polar Biome; feature: [MES] marine water layer (ENVO:01000295) within the mesopelagic zone...; material: water (ENVO:00002006), including particulate matter (ENVO:01000060) such... | reverse complement strand
TTTCTTAGAATAATACCAGATTCAGAAAGAATTTGACATTCAAAGAAATCATCACCATTAGCAGCCATCATAGAACTATAGTCATAAGGGTTAACCATTCCAGGTACATATTTTTTAACAAAACTTCTGTTAAAACCTTCAGCACCTTTAGCAATCAACTCTACATTACTAACACCATTTTGCATTCCCATGTCTACAAATACCATTTTGCCTGATTCATTTGAAGAATCAAATGTAGAAGACATAGCATTGTGTAAGTTCGGGTCATCAAATACTGGACAGTAAGATAATATCATCTTGTTACCAAGAACATTATACTCACTAAAGTTAGCACCTAAAGCAATATCATTACCACCTTTACCAGCAAACATAGAAGCAGCACCAGCACCTTGAGAAACTAATAAGTCTTTCATAGCTCTGTGGAAGTCAATTCTTCCTTGTGTTCCTGTAAATACTGTAAATACATTTCCTTCAGCGTTTATAGCATTTTTAGAAAGTGTACCAATAAAGTTAACAATGTCTTCTTCAGTTAATGCACCAGCAGTGTAAGTTGCTTGATTAGAACCATCGATTTGAGCTAACAAACCATCGCCCATAATTGGAAGACCAGCAGTAAAGTCACCTATATCTCCTGGGTATCCAGCAGCAGTAGCATCAGTAGATGTCTTTTTACCATACCAACGTTGTAACTCTAATTCATACATGAATTGGTCAGTCATTTGTTGTTCTTTAGTAAAATACCATAGTCTGTGACCATTTGATTCAATCCAAGTAACATCAGTTAAATCAGTTCCCATAATTTTTGTTTTCTTACGAGAAAGAGTTAACCAGTTTTTATAAGTATCAGTGTAAGCATAGTTTTGTCCAACTTCAGAAGCTAAAGAACCTTGATTAAACGCATTACCTATACAACCTATTACATCACCAGCAACTAAAGCGTCTACTACAGCATCAATAGCTCTAAGTGTAATTGTGTTAGTTAAGTCTCCTGTTCCTGAAGGAGCTGTAGGTACATTAGTTACTAATGCAGTAGCTCCAGAAGGAAATCTAACTACGTCATTTACATTTAAGTTATCGCCATAAATACCAGAATTAGTGTGGTGGTCTAATATACAAGTGAATGAATCACCAGCATTTGTTCCAGCCATTGTTTGAGTTCCGTTTGATGTAGCTGGTTTTCTGTACCTTCCCATCATCTTCCATTCGAAAGCGTAGTCACCAATTACTTTTTCCGCAGCATTTCTGCCTGCAGCCTCTAACAAGTATGTTAAAGAGAAACGTGGATATTGTGAGATGATTTTTTTACCAATCTCTGGGTATTTTAGTAGGTTAGTCACTAACGCCGTTTCGTCAGTAGTGTCTTTTCCATACGTACCCGTATATACTTTTGCCATTATTTTTAAATTTTATATTGTTATAAATTAAGTTATCTGTTCATAACAAATAAAATAGCTTTGCCTTTTTATTTATTATTTCATAAACTCAGCTGGGTCAAAACTACCTTTTACCTTAGTGTTAACATGCTGAGATTTTCTGCCTAAGTTTGGATTAGTAATCTTATTGATTACAGCGGCTTTACCTTTTTCCATTCCTTGGCCACGTAGCATCTTGAAGATTTTATCTTTATATTTCCATAAGAACGCAGCATCCGCAACATTGGCATGATTACTATATAGTTCTTCTGAAAAGTCTCCAGATGTTATGTAATTATATAATTCCTTCTTTTCTGATTTTCCAATCTTACCTCCAAAGAAATCATTTTTTTCTTTTATATATCCCTGTAAAGCTTGTCTATTATCTAGATTAGCTTTGTCTTTATCAGTAACCCGTTGTTTTTCAATCTTTCTTAGTCTATCTCTTTCGTTTGCAATATAATTTTGCAAATTCTTTCTAAGAACAACAGCTTCCCTTTTTAAAAGTCCAGAATCTTGCATTCTGTCTACAGTGTCTTTTATTTCAGATTTTTCTAACCCTGAGGCTTCTAAATCTTTTTCTACAAGTTTTCTATCAGTCATTTGTAAAAACCCTTGCAATTGTGTTACTGTATCACTTACAGGTGCAGGATTATCTAACATCTTTTTAACTTCTTCTTTAAAGCTTTTTTCGTCAGTAGCTTTAACTCCTATCTCTCCAGCTAAAGTTTCCCAATCATAAGGAGCTTCTTTAGTTTCTTCTTTTGAAGTTTTTTCAGATTTAACTTCGGAAGTTTCATCCCAATTGTCATCTGTTTCTTCTTCTTCTTGTTCTTCTTGCTCTACTTCAACTTTATCCCAAGAAAAATCGTCTTCATCTGACTCTTCTTCTTCTTCTGCAGTTTTAGGAGCTTCTTCTATTTGCTCTTCTTTTGCTTGTGTTGTTGTTTCAGGTCCAGTAAATGCCTTAGGGTCAAATGCTGTATCTTCTTTTTCATTGGTTGCCTCTACAGTTTCCTGTTCAACCTTTTCTATAAGGTCTTCACCTACTTGTTGTTCTTTGCTCATACTTTGTTTTTTTTTGCTCTTTGCTTTGTACAAAGATAGTTATTATTTTTTTACCTACTTTTTACCTACTTGTCTTTTGTTTATTTCTTGTTTTTTTAATTTTCTATCTTCTTCGTTTTTCTTTTTATCGTGTTCCATTTTTTCTGTTTCCATTTCTTTTTTATAGTCAGCTTGAACAGCTTCTTTGTCAAGAGTGGATTTTAATTTATCTGCATTAACATCAGCGTCAAGGTCTGCTTGTATATTTGCAACATCAACTTTACCTTGATTTAAAGTTTCAGCAGCTTTAATCTTACCTTCAACATCAAGTTTTTTAATACCCATTTCATGCTGTCTTTGAACTTCAGACTCTTGAGCCTGTGCTTGCATTTGTTGTTGTTGTGCTTGTTGTGCAGCTTGAGATTGTTTTTGCATTTCTTGAAGACCATTTTCAAGAACATGTTCAGCTTCTGTTAAAGTTTCAGATTTAAGAACTTTAATTACATCTAAAAGATTTATACTTCCACTTTGTAAAGCAGATTGTGCTAATTGAGTGATTGATTGTTTAATAGCATCTTCTTTACCACCTTCAGTTATATATATACCATAGTCATTTAAAGATACATCAGGAAAAACACTAAGCATTTTAAATCCTCCATCTCCTAATATATATCCAGCCTTTTTACCTTCAGACCAAGCAACCTTCATAAGATTACATATTTTTTCTATAACTCTTTTCTTTACTTCTGAATGTTGGAAAAACCAACCTTCTGTTACTAAATTAGATTGAAGTACAGTTCTTTGTACATTACCAACAGCTTCATATTGAGAAACAGCTCCTTCACGTTGTGGAGATATACCACAAACTTGACCAGCTGTTTGTTCTAACATTAATTTAAGATTCATTAATTGTTGAACAGATTGAGATAATGTAAAATCAACTTGTTGGAAATTATTAAATCTTGCAGTATCAGCTCCTTCGTCTCTAGAGTTTATAGGAATAATACCATCATTTTTAATATGGTATAAAACAGTCTGCATATCCATACCTATATTAGTAGGCATTTGTGACACATCATAAACAACTGCTTTACCACCACTTCTTGCTAATGTTAATTCAATATGATACATAACTACATTATATAACATTTGAATATGTTTAAGAACATCAACAAGACTAGTAACTTTACCAGAAGATAAATTATGAACACACCCTGTATATGAAAGAGGTGTAGCTCCAGCGTCATCAACAGACCTAACTTGATTTGGTCTTCTTCTACAATTAACAAGTATTTTACCACCTATTTTAGTTCCTTCCCAAATATCATCAACATGTTTTGTTTCTACAGTTTCTCCTTTTCTTGCTTTATAATTATCTTTAACTAATTTTCTAAAAGGATTAGATTCATCGTATTTATTTGGAGAGACTTTAACCTTAATAGCTCTTATTGATTTCCATTCTCCATGTACAAGTCTAATCTTAACTCCAGTTGATGTATCATATTGCACCCAATCAAGTTGTGAGTTATAACTAGAAAGCTCATCACCAGAAGATATGTGTCTCATGTTTTCAATTTCTATAATATCTTCTTTTGTTAACTCGTCTCCATACTCATCTAGAATTTGATTTATTCCAAGCCATCTTTGTTCTACCACCCATTGAGCGTTATCTAAATAATCACTTTCAATAGATGCATCAAAAGCAATGTTTCTTGGGTCTACCTTTCTAACAACAGGGTCTCCATTTATAACTTCTGTTTTATAAAAAACTTTTCCTGTTACAAGTAAATCTCTAAATCCATTTTTAAATAAATCTTTCCATCTATATTTTTCTTTAAGATAATGTAACCCATCTTCAACAGTCTCTTCAATAGCTTCTTTATATGTGTATCTCATAAAAGCTTCTATATCATCAGGAATTTCCATTCCCATTGTATTTTCAGTTATGTCCATACCCATAGTCTCATTAACTTCTTTTTTAATTTCAGCTAATATAGATTCTGCAACTAATCCAACTTTAACATCTTCTTTTCTTAAGACAGCAGATTTATTAACAGAACTAACTTGAGTTTCTAATGGTCTTCTTAGCTCTTCACTAGTAAGAAGGTCTATCTTAGGAGCAATGATATTAAAATTAGTCATACGCGCAGGATAAGGCGTACCATACTGTTCTGTTACGTGCTCATAGTCTTTAGGGTCAAAGTGACCATGATAAGCTTGATAGTTTTGTATATCTTTAATCCTATCATTAGTATTTAGACTACTACTATTTTGTGCAATATAAGGAGCCATAGCGTCCAAATTTTGTTCACACCAGTCTGTATCTTTCTCCTTATCATTAAGGAGTTGCCTTGGAAAATTAGTATGCGGCATAGTTATTCTTCTTTATAAGGGATTAATCTACCATTTTCTTTTTTATAGTAAATGAATCCTAATTTTTTACCTTGTTCATTTTTTTCTCTTGCTTGCATTTGAAATATATCTATATTATGTATAAGACATAAACCAAAAGATATAGCCCTATCTGTATTTCTAGTACCATAATCAGCAAGTTCGTTTAATAAGTCTATGAACCATATATCATCAACATTAGTTTTAATATAATCGTCCATGTACTGCTCCATTACAGATTTTGTTTGTTTGTTCATCTGTAATCCATACCTGTTCCTAGTTAATGTACCAGGAGCATGTGCAGTTTTGGGTTTTTCTTTTAAATATTTTAAAGCATTCTTTCTTTTAAAATAATCAATAATCCCAATTTTTGTATACTCAATCAACATTTTTGAATTGTAGTATATTGCTAGTTTTAAACACCCATCCCAAAATTCTTCTGCTGTCTTAGGTCTTTCTGTATAGTCTGCTATTATATAATCACTTGATATATCTGGTGATATAAATCTACGATATATAAGAGCACTACCTAAAGATGTAGAAGCTTCTGCTGTATCTTGGTCATAAGAGTCAATACCTCCTATGTCTAATCCTTCATACTCTTCGTTAGGATGTTCAAGAATTAAATAAGGTCCTTGTTTATCAGCAGTCCATTCAACAGAATCTGTAAACCCATCCTCTTTATCAAACACCCATTCTAATCTTCCTTTTTGTATTTGGTTTTTAAATTTAGTGTGTCCCATTATTCTGCTTCTTTGTGCATTAATAAGAGACAGATCAAATCTACTACCTTTTGTTTTTAAGAAAGCTTCTTCAATAGTAAGTGGATAATTTTGTATATGTAAATTATATGCCTTACTACTATCTCTACCTTCTAATTTTTTTCTTTGGTCTATTAAAACTTCTTTAGCACCAATCTCATCACTAACTCCAGTCTTTAAATCAAAGAACCCATGGTAACAAACAGATGCTGGTATAAACATTGGTATAAGTCCAAATGAATCTGCATTGTAATACATTTCCATAAAGTCCTTAGAAGATGTTTCTATATCACCACCAGTTCCACCAATTACAGGAACGCCAAACTGAATGTTACCATCCATAAAACAGGCTTTAGAAGACATGTAAGCGTTAAGTAATTCTTTAAACTCACCAGCTTCCTCAAATATCATAACACTAAGACGCTCACCTTTAAACACCTCTGGGTTAGACATTGTTCTGCAATGTATTGCGGATTGATAGCCACCTATCTGCCACTTACCATCTTTAGTCTTCTGTTTATATCCACTTCTAATAATATCAGATGTGTCTTTTAAAACAGAGTGTCTAAGATTAAGATGTTGACCATTTAATCCTTTTTTTACTTTATCAAAGAACGAATCAGCAGTCACTTGTAATCCTGCTGCAATTCCCACTTCATTATATGGATAGAATGTATATTCGTGTCCACATAACGCAGAATTCATATAACTAAAACCTTTGTCTCTGGCTTTAAGAACAATCATTCCTTTTTGCTCTTGTTTACATTGTTCAAATAAATCAAAATACAATTTATCTAAATCTCTGTACCACGGTGCAATAAGAGTCTTTCTATTGCCGTCTTCACCACTATTACCAAGTATCTTATAAAAGTTAAGATAATAATAATGCTTTCCTGTTATACGGTCCATGCCTTGTGGCTTGTATCCGTATTTACACCTATGTATCTGCTCTTCCCAATATTCTTGGTATGATACAGATTCAGGGTCTAATTCAGGTACACCTCCATAAATAACAGGAGCGTATTTTTGTATATTAGTCTGTTTGCCCATGCTCTTTATGGTCTGGTTCAGCGGACCTAGCCTTACTTAAACCTCCACCAATATTAAAAGCAGTTTCTTTTTTTCTTAAATATTCTTTGTAAGCTCCTTCTTCCATATAAGTGTCTCCGTCAACTACAAACTTTTTGTCCCCTATTTGTACTTTTTTCATATTTTATCTTTTATACTCATTTGCTCTTCTAAATAACTCATCTTAGCTTCTCCTTTTATTCTCTGTCTACTTCCTCTTCTCTCTATAGCGTCTAAAAGCTTTTGTCTAGTGTTAAGAACTTTTTCAATACCTATCATTATCTTTTGCATACTTTCGGCATTGTCCTCGTTTATTCTTGTGTCTCTCATTAAACGAGTGTACTCATCAATCTTTTCGTTAAATGCTACAAGTTGTGCATCTAGTGGGTCAAACTGAAGTTCTTTATATTTTTCAATTGCGTTAGCAATTTTTGTATTTGTAACTCCTTTCCATTCATACTTGTTAAATACAGCTTTATTAACAGACTTAACTCTTTCTCTTTCTACAAAATGTCTATATGGGCTATCATAATCACAAACTAAAGCCACCCATAACATTGCTTTAATTCCTAAGTCTTCTACAACTTCTATAAACTCTTTAATAGCATATACGCTATCGTCTACATTTACTATGTCCCCTTTTTTGCTTAACTCTAATAAATACATATTATCCGTTCATTGCTACCATAATCTCAAGATTGCAAGCAGCAGTATGTGCATCTGCAGTTATACTATCTATATCTACATGAGTTCCTGTTGCATGCGCTGCATCTGTACAGAAAAATGTAGGATGTTCTGATGTTAAGTTTGATATTGGAACAATATAACTTCTTCCAGCATCTAATTTAATAAAAAACGCATTATTTCCACTTGTATCTTCAAATCCTAATTCTACAAAGTTAGTAGTATCAAGGTTTGTTATTCTTATATACTCTATAAGGTCTTGGTCTAATGTCCCTATATTACCTGCTGCTGCAGCTATTGCTAAAACCTCTCCTCCACTAGTTGAAACATTTACAATTGTTTTATAAACACTAGTAATTGTTGTAAAAGTTTTTGTTTTAGTGGCACTATAAGAAGTCCCCTCTAAATTTAGTTCTTCTGATATTGTAACTTTTAATGTTGACGCCATATTTTATTATTTAGTTGCTTCAGTACTTGCTATGAAAACTTCCACTCTTCCTCCTCCTTTGTGGCAATAAGCTTTTACTTCATCTATATCTTCTAAAGATTGAAGTTCTGATGCTGTTATAGCGTCAGAATCATCAGCTTCTACAACTAAAGAATGGTTGTATAGATATAAAGATTGTGATTTTTGTATTTCGTAAGCAAAAGAAAGATTATTTTCTCCTATAATATTTATTGCTAATGGGTTGGCACTTAGATTTGTTATTCTTACATATTTAATACTGCCGTCATCAAATACAGCACCTGAAACAGTGTCGTTATGTGTTGTATATAGTGATGTTAATGTTTGTTGTTTAAAAGAATATGTTCTATTAAATACATCTATAATGTTAGCAAATGTCATTGTTCTTGAAGAACCTTGTTGTCTTCCTTGTAGAACTATACTTTCTTTTGTTGTAACTGTTAAATTTGGCATTATTTTCTTTTTTTAATTTTATATTTTACCTTCCATTTACCATAATCAATCCATTCGTATGGCTCAACAGAATAGTCATAAGTATCCACCCAATAGGTGTCAGCTCCATTCTGTACACCTCCTCCAATATAATAAACTTCTTTTTCTAATATATCGTATCCTTCATCTATAAGATATGTAGCAATACTTTCTTCTTTCTCTACAACAGGACCATATTCTGATGAAAAACTAACGTGACACATTTGTCCCATAAGGTTTTTCTGTATAATCCCATACTCAGTTTTTTCGCTTACCATACATCAAAGATATAAAAAAATAACAATATACTAATAAGACTTTATATTATTTGAAGAAACAATAGAATCTATATATAATATGTCTTTATTGATTTTTATTTTTTCAGAAGAAAACGAAATATCTTTACCTCGTCTAAAATATTTATTTATATCATTTATAATAGTAGACTCAAAGCCTGGAGTAACAGATATTTTAACATCTTCTATATTGTTTCCTTTTTCAAAATAAAGAGCTATAATTGAATTTGTTGTAACTTTAGTTACCTCAGAAGGTATTGGAGCAGATTCTGGATATGTTTTATAACTCTCTCCTTTTTTAATAAGAGCAGCTCCACAATACTTATCTATAGAATAGCAGTACACATCAGGAGTTCTTTTTATATCTACATTAATAAACCCATTTCTTAAAATTTCACCATAAATATATTGACCAGGATTTGTTGATAATGTAATAGTAGATGCAGCAATAGCAGATATTCTAGCAAAAAAAACATTGTTAAAATATAATTTTTCTCCAACAGACAAATCTAATGTTGTAAAATCTACATACTCAGATTCAGTGGAGTTCCAATAACTAGACATAGTTGTATCATCTTGTGCTGTAATAACACATCTTGGCATTTTAACTGGTTTTGAATATGAGAATGTTATGTAATGCATTATTTTATAACTACTTTAGTAAATGATGATATTCCTGTTACCTCTTCAAATGGCCAGGTGCTTATAGTATCGTTAAATATAATAGTAGCATTGTTGTTTTTACTAAACAATTCAGCTATCTTTAAAGACACTGCAACCCCTGTTCCTGACTCTATAGTAAGAGTTACCTTATAAGATAAAGGAGCTTTTTCAAAATACAAATCTATAGTAGTAGCAGAAAGATATTTAGCTCCAATGAATGCTTTCATAGGGAACATTAAATAATCAGTGGCTGTATTAACAAATAAAACATATCTATCCATTGTGCAAATATAGTAAATAAAACGCGAAGCGTTAAATTTTTTCTACGGGTTACTACTAGCAGTATATGTAAAGCTAGTTACATGCGTGCTCACCTTAACACCAGTGGCTACATCAATAATAGTTGTATAGGGAACTTCTCCTGTATTTATTTCCTCACCTATAGCCAACATTACTTCTTTATGTTTATTAGTCCCTATAGTTAATATAATAACATCGTTATCTTTATTAGGAGCATAGCCATGTTCATTAATAGGAGTGAAATATAATTCTAATGTAGTGTCGCTTTTTGGGTAGCACCCACGAAAAGAACTTGCTGGATACAATAGTATCACATTTGAGTTGTCATTAAGATATATAAACTTTTCCATTAATTGTCTGTTACATCTGCTGATATACCAGCAATACTATCCACTGGTGAAAAATACTCTTCCGTTACATCGTCCCCAAGTATCACTACAGAGCTGTCTCCAAAAGCTATCTCTTTAGTAAACGCATCAATAAACTCAAGATGTTTACCTGATGTTATAGTTACAAGGATTCCATCACAATCACCATTATCACCTGATACATATTGATAAGGAGGTTCATACCTAACTATCATAATAGTACTACTACTAAATTGAAACCCTCTAAGAGCACTCACAGGGAACATAACAGAGTCTGTTTGTAGGTCGTCGTCTGCAAGCGTGGCCACAGCCCTAACATATACCATCTTATTATTCATCCTTTATAGATTCACCCATTAATGTAATACACATAGGTCCTAAAAAGAACTGTGCCTCTTGATATGGTTCGTTCTCGCTAGGTTCGTAATGACGCATACCTAACACAAAACCCCAATGAAAACTAAATACTACTTCCATTATGCAAACTTACAATATTTTTTTTTTATTTATTTACAAGGGTATGGACCTTATTCGTAATTACAGTACCCCCTTCCAATTCTTCGAACCCCGTACCGTCTTCTA
>TARA_R110002167_G_scaffold42935_17_pt1 | contig 10514 bp, 7 predicted proteins | sample TARA_R110002167 | Tara Oceans TARA_R110002167 (sample SAMEA4398238) | marine metagenome | biome: Polar Biome; feature: [MES] marine water layer (ENVO:01000295) within the mesopelagic zone...; material: water (ENVO:00002006), including particulate matter (ENVO:01000060) such as...... | reverse complement strand
AATGACAACCAATCCCAACCCAGTGTTTGCCTATCAACTAATTGTGATGTCCACTCATGATCAAACCAAGCTTGTCCCTTAACGGTTATGGATGAAGATGGCTGATTTGGCTTATCTTGGGCAAAAGTAAACTGCCCTGCAATGTCTATGCTTGGATTTGAATAGTAGTAGGAGGCATAGGCCCCATCTGCCGATTTGATGCTGTAACCTTTGTCACCTTGCAATACAAAAGGACCCTGTTGTTGCAGTGCCACAGATACCTGTAATAAGCTGTTTTCTTGCGCTTTTGTGGTATTAATAAGGGGGATTTGAAAAACTAAATTTGCAGGTAATAGTTGCTCTCTTGCACTTGCATCACTTTTTGAGGGAGTGGCGGTATTTAGCCAGTTCCAATCGTCTATATACAGTTGTAATGGGTTTAATTCCACGCCCGCATTACCCACTTCACCACGAGCAAATTTTTCGGCGAACCAATGGGAATCGAGGCTATTAACAGACGCATGGGCCATATACAGCTGATCATTCGACCAGCTTGTTTTGTCTGCCAGTTGAGTGGGGGTTCTAAAGCGAAACAGCGTCCATTGTAAGCCATAGATATTGCCTTGCTCATCTTCCAAATTGGCTGTCAGATACCACCATTCAATATCAAATGCTGGGTGTTCGCCATGGTCAGCGGGGAAATTGATGGGATAATTAGCCAGAACCTGTTGGCCAACGGTAGCTTGATTACCTGAACCAGAACCCAGTCGATTTACTCTACCAGTGTTTTGTACTTGCGCCTCAGAGCCGTCAAAAAAATTAGCTTTGATGGCTAAAAAACTACTTAGCACTAACAACAAGACAATGACCAAGTAAATGACCTTATTTAATTTAGCCATCGTATGTCCTCGATAAGGGGCTTGCGGCTGGCCCTAAAAGTAGGAATAAAAATAATCAGCAATACCACACTTAAACTGACGGCATAATTTTGCAGTAAGGCGTATAGATTGATCTGCAACGGATAGGTCCACTGAAAGGCGTGATAATTGATATCGTTAATCAAAATCCAGCTGAGCAAAATGCCAAAAGGGGTGGCAAAAACGAGGGCCACAATACACAATAACAAATATTGAAATAAGGCCAGTAACTGGCTCGTCAGGCGGGATACGCCTAAACTTCTGAGCAACATATTCTGTGGTTTCATGTCTTTACTTAATACAATAATGGCGCAGGCTAACGACAATGCCGCCACTAATAAGGTGACTACATTTAAGCCATCGGTGATCAAAAAAGTGCGATCAAAAGTTTGCATCGACATGGCCAATAAATCAGCCGTTTTAAATAGGCTATTGCCCATATCAATATCCAGTTTGGCCAATTGCTTTTTAAAGGCCTGAACCTGCTCTTCACTGCCTTCAAGGGCATAAACTGACGACGCTGAACGTGCTGGGTCAAATGCTTGTATCGGCAACAACACCTGTTTGCTGGGGCTGCCAAAATCGTAAACAATACCGACAATCTTGTAGGCCGTCATGATCTCGGTACTGGGATCAGGCAGGGTGATGCTATCGCCTAATGCGGCATTAAAATGAAAGGCAAACTGTTGATTAACAAAAATGCCTTGGCTTGCAGTAAATGCTTGCCAAGCTTGTTCTTTATCCTGTACTTGATAGTAGACCATGGCATTTTTGAAGGTCTCAGTGTTTGGGTAGCTATATTGCTGAATCGTTAAGCCTTGGTAGTCAATGTAGTTTTCAAATCGTTTACTCAGAACAATGCCTTGCTGTTTGGCAATGTCTGTTAAGTCCTGCTCGCCTTGATAATATAAATAATAATCGGCCGCTAAGCGTGTATCTAGCCAATTTAAGGTGGCACCGCGAAAGCTATCAACCATGAGGTTCATACCAATATTGCTAGTAGCGGCAATAAAAAAAGCACAACAGGCAATTTTTGATTTTGATGACAGCGCAATGCTTTGTTTAACACTGACCTTGAGTAATAGTAAGCGTGCAGGTATTAAACGACAGATTAAGGCCAGCACACTTGAGTAACTCAGTAAGAGCAGGGCGCAACCACATAAAATCAGGCAAGCCACGGCCATTAATAACAACCATAGTTGGGTGGCAAGGTTGAGTATCAGTAGGGTAAACAACGCTAAACTGCTGGCAATGCATAAAAGCAAGATCTGCCAGCGCCTATGCTGATTGATATTAGGCGCTAGGGTTTTAGTGTGGTTCAAGGCTAGATTTATCTGCCTAAAAGGTAGCATAAGAGCTAATACTGAGCCGACTAAGCTGATACTACATACCTGCATGAACAAAGATAAAAACGACACCTGGCCAAAGCCTACTTCTACATTGTATAGGCTCTCAAGCGTGGCCTGCACTGTGGGCGAGACTAGGTTGGCTAGATACATGCCAAGCACAATACCGACAGCACAAGCCAACAGATTAAACAGCAGTAATTCTGCTCCTTGAATAAAGAATATGGCGCTACGGCTAATGCCCAGTTGACGGCTAATCTTGAGCCACGGCATTCTCGCGTTGAGTAAAAGATTAACGGCATTCAGTACAATAAATAAACACACCACAAACATCAGCAAGGCCATAGCCAATAGATTTAGGTGGAAGCTTTTGGTTAACTCCCCTTGCTGGTCGCCAGATGCCATGGCAATAAGTCTTAGATGTGCAGGAAGTTGTGCTGCTAAAGATTGCAGTCTGGCCTCATTGTTCCTGCCGGATTGACCAAGCCACAGCAAGCCGCTTATTTCGCCATTAGTTAGGAGTCTAAAATAGCTGGTGATATCAAGCACAATATCATTGCCTAAACTGGCTTCATCTATGCCTTGCAGAGTGGGTAATAACTTGCCCGCAGGACTGTCTATACTAAACTTTGCATCTGGCGAACTATCAGCCTGAGTTAAGTTGCTAATCAAACTAGGATGACCAAAAGCGACATTGGGCGAAAAGGCTAGCGCCAGTAAATTGTTGTCTTGTTGCACATTTTTGTCATTACGCATTTGTTGCTGAAAAGTCGGTAAGGCGATGGCACTGACAAGGTCTATGCCGGTGAGTGATATGCGACCTTGATTGACTAGCCTGTCACCTTGGTAAAGTCGATGTTTGCTGGTGGCATAGGCCACTAATTCATCGAAACCCAGTTTTTTAAGCGCTGCATAATCATCTTTGCTGAGTGTTTGGTGCTGGTTTTTAGCCACAATCTGATGGCTAACATTGGGTAGTAAATAGGTGGTTTCTTGTGCATAGCTTTGCTTGGCGCTGTGATTGATCACAAGCACCGCAGATAAGCCACTGGTGGCAATAAGTAGAGCGCTAAACAGCATCACTAGGCTAAACTTAGTGTGTCGATAACTTTGCAATAACATGCGCGCAAAGTAAAAATAGCTGGAGTTTATGAACATGTTTACAGTGTGCTGCCGGTCATCTGCAACCTTCCGTCTAGCAATACATATTGGCGCTGCGTTAAGTTTGCGACTTTTTGACTGTGGGTGACCAAAATTAAGGTGGTGTTTAATTGTTTGCAGGTATCCACTAATAATTGGCTGACTAAAGCTGAATTTTTACTGTCTAAATTACCGGTTGGTTCATCAGCCAATACTAACTGAGGTTTGTGTGCCAGTGCGCGGGCAATAGCAATACGCTGTTGCTCACCGCCGGATAATTGATTGGGTAGTTTGTTTTTGTGCCGCTCCATACCTAAGGTGCTTAGCAGTTTATCTAAATAGGCTTGGTCTAGGGTTCGGCTGAGTTGTGCCGGCAGCAACAGATTTTCCATAACGCTAATACAATCAATTAGATTATATTTTTGAAAAATAATACCCAATTGGCATTTACGGTATTCATCTGCCTCTGACTCACTAAACTTAAGCAAATCTAGGGGCTGTGTGGCTGATTGCAATACAATGTCACCACTATCGGGTTTATCTAGGGTCGCGAGCAAATGCAAGAGTGTCGACTTGCCAGAGCCCGATTCACCTTGGATAGAAATGCTGCTGCCCCGAGCCACCTCTACACTGAGATCCTTGAGAATAAGCCGAGTCTCTTTGACATCTTGATAGCTTTTACACAGATTATTGATAGATAACATGCATGCCTTAGTATTGACAGAAACAGGAACGAGTTGGCTAGATGAGTTAGCCTAACAAAAGATTACGGTATTTAGATAGATATAGATTGATTGGCAAGTCTGCGGGCACAAAAAAGGCGCTAAATTAGCGCCTTATTGATATTCTTTACAAACTATTCTTCAACAGCTGGCTTTTTAGACAAAGCAGTGAAACGTTTGTTGAATTTCTCGATACGACCACCGGTATCTACGTTACGTTGTTTGCCAGTATAAAAAGGGTGGCAAGCAGAACATACGTCAAGACTGATCGGTTTCTTAACAGTAGAACGCACTTTGATTACGTTTCCGCAAGCACAAGTTGCAGTCATTTCTTGATAATCGGGATGTATACCTTCTTTCATGGGGTTACCTCTTAGTAAGGCCGTACCGCTATCCAACCCGTAGTTGAACACCATACGAAAATTAAATTAAATTAAATTAGGAAGCTTTGTGGCTTGCCGCAAAGTGGCGCGCATATTAATGTACCTGCCTCAAGTGATCAAGGGTTTTGCTGTTTTTATCAGCACTTTTGCCGGTAAAACCCGCTTTTTTAGCGTTTTAAAGTGAGTTAGTAACAAGTTAGATGACCATACTGCGTATTGCTCTGCCTATTCCTAAACGGCAATTATTTGATTATAGCTATCAAGGCCCGCCGCCAAAGCTTGGCGTGAGGGTGCAAGTGCCCTTTGGGCCAAGAACGATGATAGGGCTGTTGTGGGAAATCGCCGACAGTTCACAGTGGCCAGAAGATAAACTCAAAGCGGTTATTCAAGTACTAGACGAACAACCGGTTTTTAACGCCACTCAAATTAAGTTGTGCAACTGGCTTGCCACCTATTATAAACACCCTATTGGCGATGCTATACAAACCGCTCTGCCGGTTGCTTTGCGCAAAGGGGGCTCGAATGAGCCTAAAATAATCCATTATTGGGCGCTGACTGATAAAGGCCAACATACCGATATCAGTGAATTGTCCCGTGCGCCCAAACAACAAGCCTGTCTCACTCAACTAAAAGTAGCTGCATTAGAAAAATCATCAGCGAATCGCGATTTTGGCGCTGCAACCCTCAAGGCCTTATTGACAAAAGAGCTAGTTCAAAGCAAAGAATATACCATGGCCGACCGTGAGCCTTGGACACAGCAAATTCAGATTAGTGATAAACCGCAAGCCAATACTCAACAAGCTTTAGCCATTAGTTGCATAGAGGCCAGTATTGGGAAATTTGCCTGTTTTTTACTAGAAGGTATTACCGGCAGCGGCAAAACCGAAGTGTATTTACAAGCTATAGAGTCGGTTTTACTGCGTGGTCAGCAAGTTTTAATTTTAGTACCTGAGATTGGTTTAACGCCTCAAACCGTGTTTCGCTTTAAACACCGTTTTGGCATTGAAGTGGGGGTATTGCATTCAGCCTTAACCGACAATGAAAGACTGCAAGTCTGGCAACAAAGTGCGGCTGGCCAATTAGGTTTAATTATTGGTACTCGCTCAGCTATTTTCACCCCCATGCTCAAGCCGGGGTTATTGATTGTGGATGAAGAGCATGATGCCTCCTACAAACAGCAAGATGGCTTGCGTTATCATGCTCGTGACCTAGCGGTGATGCGCGCCCATACTGAAAATATTCCGCTGGTATTAGGTACAGCCACTCCCGCCCTCGAAACCCTCAACAATGCCTTAACAGGCAAATACCACCATTTACACTTGCCCCTTAGGGCTGGTAATGCGGTGGTGGCAAAGCAGCAAGTATTTGATATTCGCCAGCAGCCCCTAGAATTTGGTTTAGCCAAGGGCATGTTAGAGCGCATTGCCTTGCATTTAAAGCAGGGCAGTCAGGTGATGTTATTTATTAATCGCCGTGGTTATGCCCCTGCGCTAATGTGCCATACCTGTGGCCATGTTGAGCAGTGTCACAGCTGCAATAAACCTTTTACCTTGCATAAGAGTTTGTACAAATTGCAATGCCACCATTGTGGTGCGGCCAAGCCTATTCCTAAGGCCTGCAATAACTGCCAATCGAGCGAGTTAAGCTCACAAGGTGTGGGCACTGAGCAGCTTGAGCAAGGGCTGGTGGAGTATTTTCCTAACTATGCCAGTGTACGTATCGACAGTGACACTACTCGAGGTAAAAACAAGCTCGATACCATGCTCAATAAAATCAATAACAACGAATATCAAATATTGATCGGTACGCAAATCCTGTCGAAAGGCCATCATTTTCCTAATGTTACCTTGGTGGTCATTATGGATGTCGACGGTGCTTTATTTAGTGCTGACTACCGTGCAGCCGAGCATTTGGCCCAGCTCATCACCCAATTAGCCGGTAGGGCAGGTCGCGCTGAAAAGCCCGGAGAAATGTGGTTACAAACCCACGATCCCGCCCACCCTTTGCTGCAAGACTTAATTAACAATGGTTATGGCCACTTTGCGCGTTATGCTTTATTAGAAAGACAACAAGCCAATTTGCCGCCCTATACGTATCAGGCCTTATTTAAAGCACAAGCCTTGGGTGCCCGCGATGCACACGAGTTTTTACAACAAATTGCTGATTTATTTAATCATGAGGCAGGGCTTGCTTGTTTGGGGCCTATTCCGGCTTTAATGGAAAAACGTCAAGGACAGTATCGTATGCAGTTGCTAATACAAAGTCAGCATCGTAGCACCTTACAGCAAGCGATAAACCGCCATATAAATCAAATAGAAAATCTAAGTTTAGGGCACAAAGTGCGCTGGGCTTTAGACATTGACCCACAAGATTTTAGTTAAGGCTTCGACAAGGAACCCACTCAGTGATCTTACTTCGCGATTATCAAAAATCAGATGCCCCTCTGCTTGTTGAATACCTCAATAACCCTAAAGTAACGCGATATTTAACCAGCAGTATTCCTCAGCCATTCACCGAAAAAGCCGCAGGCTGGTGGATTAAAGACGGCACATTGAATAAATACATTCGTGCCATTGAATACAATGGAATGTTTGTTGGCACTATTGGCGCGGTGCGTGAAGAATTTGAACGCAGCAAGTCGGCCGAAGTCGGGTATTGGTTGGCAACGCCTTATTGGGGTAAAGGCATAGCGACTCAGGCCTTGAGTACTTTTACCGACAATTTATTTGAGTCAACGGATTTAGTGCGTTTGTTTTCTCAAGTCTTCGAAGGTAATAAAGGCTCGTTAAAGGTACTCGAAAAAAATGGCTACGAACTCGAGGGCCGACTTAAAAAAGCGGTGTATAAAGACGACAAAATCTTTGATGCCTTTTTATACGCTAAAGTCCGTAACTAAACTAGCTTACAGTAAGCTAACCAAAAACCTTAAAACTTGCTAGAATACTGTTTTTTCATCCAGTTATTTTTTTATGATTGTTTATATTGCTGAAAAACCCAGTCTAGGTCGTGCCATAGCCACTGGATTTGAGGGCCGCCAACAAAAGCGCGACGGCTATATCGAACTCGATAATGGCGATTGCGTGACGTGGTGTATCGGTCATCTGTTAGAGCAAGCTGAGCCAGATAAATATGATGCCGCTTACAGCAAGTGGTCGCTGCAACACCTGCCGATTGTGCCTGACAAGTGGCAACTGGTACCTAAAAAGAATACGCAAAAACAACTTACTGTAGTCAAGCGCCTATTAAAAACCGCTACCCATATCGTCAATGCAGGCGATCCTGACCGGGAAGGGCAATTGTTGGTAGATGAAGTGATCACCTACTGCGGAGTAAAAGCGGCGATTATTGAAAACGCCGGCCGTTTGCTGATTAATGATTTAAACACCTCTGCGGTCAAAAAAGCCTTACAAAACATGCGCGCCAATCGAGAGTTTTTGGGCTTGTCTATTTCAGCCTTAGCCCGCTCTCGTGCTGATTGGTTGTATGGGCTAAACCTCACTCGCGCCTATACCTTGTTAGGGCAACGTGGTGGATATCAAGGCGTATTATCGGTGGGGCGAGTGCAAACCCCAGTGCTGGGTTTAGTGGTTAGGCGCGATCAAGAGATTAGTCATTTTGTATCTAAACCTTTTTTTGAAGTCATCGCTACCTTAGAAACCGCCAATAAAATAAGCTTTACCGCTAAATGGCAACCCAGTAAAGCCTGTGAGCCTTATCAAGACGAAGAGGGCCGCGTGCTGTCACGCAAACTAGCACAAACCGTGGTTAGCAAAACGCAAGGCCAAAAAGCCACTGTCACCGACTACAAAGTAAGCAACAAACAAAGCCTACCGCCTTTGCCTTATAGCCTGTCAGTGTTGCAAATAGATGCCTCTAAACGTTTTAACTTATCGCCCAAGATGGTGTTAGATATTTGTCAGTCATTGTATGAAAAACACCAACTGATTACGTATCCACGTTCTGATTCGCGCTACTTGCCTAAAGAACAGTTTGCCCAAGCAGCCAAAGTACTAAGTGCTATTAAGTCAAATGTACCGAGTTTTATTAGTGACGTTGATAATGCCAACCCAAAGTTAAAATCCAAAGCCTGGGATGACAGCAAGGTGGATGCCCACCACGCCATTATTCCCACTAATCGCACTAAAGCCGTAGCGAGTTTATCGGCAGATGAAGCCAAAATTTATCAGCTTATTGCCACCCAGTATGTGATGCAGTTTTATGGCCCACATCTTTATCAAGAACAAGTCGCTAAGGTTGATATTGCCGGTGGTGAATTTATTGCTAAGGGCAAAACCACAAAAGAACTAGGCTGGTTAGCGCTGACTAAAAACGATAACAACAAAGCCGAAGTGGTATTACCAAACTTAACAAAAGGTCAGCCTTTACAATGCATAGACTCGCAACTGGTCGAAAAACAAACCTCACCGCCTAAACATTTCACTGAAGCGACCTTACTGGCAGCCATGACCGGCATCGCCCGCTATGTGCACAACAGCGAAATCAAAAAAATCCTCAAAGATACCGACGGCCTGGGCACAGAAGCCACCCGTGCCTCGATTATCGACTTATTATTTAAACGTCAGTTTATGCAAAAAGTCGGCAAAGAAATCCACGCCATGGATACCGGCAAAGCGTTAATAAATGCCTTACCCACTGAAACGACTCATCCCGACATGACAGCCATCTGGGAAGCTAACTTAGATAAAATTGCTCAAAAGCAATTGCGTTATGAAGCCTTTATGCTGCCATTAACAGAGTCCATTACCCAGTTGATAAATAACAGTCAACAATTGGATACCAGCCAGTTTGCCGGCTTGAAGAGTAGCAAACCTGCGGGTAAGAAAGGGTGGGGGCAACGTAGAGGGGGTTTTAAGAAAAAAGTATGAATTGCGAATATTGTCATTGGTGTTGTCAACTGAAACGGTACACATTTAGAATTTGCGAAGCTAACTGCACGGTAGGAGACTCCGGTAACCGGCCTTATTCAGGGCCAAACAAATCAACAAGCGATGTCAATCCTCTCGCTAATACTAATTCAATCTCAATAACGTGGCTGTCCTATTAAGCTAGTTGTTGGGTTTTTGACAAGAACGATTTCATTTTGTTACGGCCTTAGTTATTTTGTCAGTTGTATAGACTTGGCTTAGTCTCTATCCTTGCTAGATATAAGTTGGCCCTACGAACTTTGTAGGATTGAGGCAGTTTAAGTATTAAATTCTCAAAGTAACAAAAATTATCTCCTTAGTTTTAACTCACTTAATCTTTTTTTATAATTAATAATGGGATGCTAAAAATTTTGGTCCTGCAGCCGCTCATCATCAAACAATTCAGTTTCATAGGTAATACGTTTTGAAGCACTACATTATTAGGATAAGCCAATCGATTAAGCGCCAGAATTCTGTGGTAAAAAACAAGGCGCTTATTCCGCTCAAACTTGGTTTATTAACAGTTAAAAGAGGGCTAGCCCAAGAAACTCGCGAGACGAAAGTCATGTTGAGGACTTACCAGCGATTCACCAAGGGCCAAGCGAGCAAGCAGGAAATGGAAGAAGCTAATAAACAATTTGTTGATGTCATTCGAGGGCTTGGGTTGGGTGTTCTTGTGGTCTTACCCTTTTCACCAATCACCTTGCCGTTTATCGTTAAGTTGGGGGAAAGAATAGGAGTCAATGTATTGCCCAGCGCATTTAAGCTCGATTTCAAGGATGATGAAATCATCGAAATTCAACAAGAAATTGAAATATTAGTTGAGTCTGAGAGTGGCTCCCTACCTACTGATGATAAACTATAAGCTTTTTATTCAACTACCAATGAGCTTATATTTTTACAGGTGAGCGCTAACAGCAGTAATAGCAAAGCAGCTCTTCAAAAACAAAAGCCCTTCGCAGTCGCAGGGCTTTGCCAAATCCGAGTTGATTTTGTTACGGCCCCAATTATTTTAAGAATAATTCATTCGGGAGTGTTACCTACAAATTTGCCTCGCGTGCTAAGTAGCTAATGCGGCACGAATACTATTAGCTGCCAATTG
>TARA_R110002167_G_scaffold366444_1_pt1 | contig 10514 bp, 10 predicted proteins | sample TARA_R110002167 | Tara Oceans TARA_R110002167 (sample SAMEA4398238) | marine metagenome | biome: Polar Biome; feature: [MES] marine water layer (ENVO:01000295) within the mesopelagic zone...; material: water (ENVO:00002006), including particulate matter (ENVO:01000060) such... | reverse complement strand
GGGTCAGATCATCGCCGGACTTCAAATCAACGATCTGCACCTCGCGGCCCTCGCGGATGAACAGCGCGATATCTTCCAGCGTCACATAATCGCTGGTCTCTGTATTATAGAGCCTGCGGCTTGCGTAGCGTTTAATCAGCAGCGGTTTATCGGGTTTTGCCACGACGGTCCCTCCCAAGACATGTTGCATTGCAGAAAGCCTATGCTGCACCAGCCCAAAAGGGAAGGCCATAGCAGCCAATATGAAAAAAGCGGCCTGCGTTTACCGCAGACCGCCTATCAGACCTGACCATCAGGGAGGAGAAAAGCCAGTATTGAAGTGTCACTTACTTTTTAGCAGTGGCTTTCTGAACAGCAGCGGTTGCTTCTGTTTGCACTTTTTTCGCAGCAGTTGTCATGTCCTCGGACATGTCTTTGCCAGCTGCCAAAACCAGTTCCATTGTTTGTGTCTGCACTTTTTTCGCGATTTCAGCGAATGCAGCCATATGCTCGGACGCAGCTTCTGCTGTTGCAGTTGCGAAATCAGTTGCAGACTTTGCGTAGTCGGCAGGCTCGGATTTTGCGGCTGCGACAGCTGCGAATTTGCCCAATGTGTCTTGTGTCCATTTTGCGGACAGCTCAGACGACTTGTTTGCAGCTTCCAAAGCAACAGTGGACATTTTTTCAGCCAAAGTTGTCTGCGACTTGAAAGCTTCTTCCATTGCTTTTGTATCAACAGGGAATGCGCCCATCATGTCTTTGAAAACGGCGGTGAAATCAGGTGTGGTTGTCATGGTATCAATCCTTCGGGTTCAGTGTTGGAGGGAGGATCCAACGGGTTATCTTCTGCACCCTAGATACATGCTGCACCGCAGCATTTCAAGTGTTTTTCGCGTCCGCAGCATAAAAAATGCTGCAAGCGCGAATAACCTTTAAGTTGTCGGCACTTAGGACACCACATAGGTGCCCGGTGCCGCACATAGCACCGGATGGCGCGCATTTCCCGCAGGTCTCGCCGGCACTTTTCCGCCTGATTTTGCGGATAACCAATCGTCCCAGCGCGGCCACCACGACCCGGCGGTCTTTTCAGCACCCGCTTGCCAGTCCTCGGGCGACAGCCCCAAATCGCGGTTCGTATAATGCCCGTATTTGTTCTTGCTGGGCGGATTGATGATACCGGCAATATGGCCGGATTCAGATAGAATAAACGTCTTGTCAGTGGATCCCATCTTTTGAACGCCACGGTAGCTGCTTTTCCACGCGGCGATATGGTCTGTCTCGCAGGCAATCGCACAGACCGGCACCGTCACATCGGCCAGCGTCACGGAGGTATCCGCAACCGCAAAACCCGTCGTCGCAAAAGCGTCGCCCTGGCAAAGGCCGCGCAGATACTCGACCGCCATTTTTGCAGGCAGATTGGTGCCGTCGCCGTTCCAATACAGCAAATCGAACGCGGGCGGTGCCTTGCCCATCATATAGCTTTTGATCGCAGGCCCATAAATCAGATCGTTGGAGCGCAAATAGCTGAACGTGCGCGACATATAAAATGACGACAACATGCCGCTGGTCCCGACCTCGGCCTCGATCCCGTCGACAAAATCATCGTCAAGGAAAACACCAACCTCACCGCGATCCGAAAAATCGGTCAACGTGGTAAACAATGTGGCGGATTTCACCGATGTATCGCCACGCTGCGCCATCACCCCAAGCGTCAGCGACAGTGTCGTGCCCGCAATGCAATAGCCGACCGCATTGACCTGCTTTGTGCCGCAAATATCCTTGACCTGCGCAATCGCCGTCAGGAACCCGTCCTCGACATAATTGGTCATCGTGATGTCACGGTAGGTCTCGTCAGGGTTGACCCAGGACACGACAAACACGGTATATCCCTGATCGACCGCCCATTTGATCAGGCTGTTTTGCGGCTTCAGGTCAAGGATGTAGAATTTGTTGATCCACGGCGGAAAGATCACCAGCGGGGTCTCGTGCACCTGCTGCGTTGTGGGCGCATATTGGATCAGCTCGAACATCGGGTTGCGAAACACAACGCTGCCCTCGCTGGTGCCCAGATTCTCGCCCACCTTGAACGCGTTCTTGTCGGCAAGCGTCACCACCAGATCACCATTGTTGGCTTCCAGATCGGCAACAAGGTTTTCCAGCCCCGCCACCAGACTTTCGCCGTCTGTTTGGGCCGCCAGCGCGAGGGCTTCGGGGTTTGTCGCCAGAAAATTGGTCGGTGCCATCATATCGATGATCTGTTGGCTGAAAAACTCCAGCCGCTTCTTTTCGCCCGCATCAAGTGTATCAAGGTCGGCCACTGCTTGCTGCACCGCGGCGGCATTCATCAAATACTGCTGTTTGACAAAATTAAAGTAGGGATTCGTATCCCACATCTCGTTTGCAAACCGCTTGTCGCGCGGCGTGTCATCACTGGGTGCCTTGATCTGGCCTTGCGCCAAAATATGCTGGGCCTCGACGTAATGTTTGACCGACTTGCCCCAGAACGCAACCTGATGTTCGATCAATTTGGCAGGGTTGTTCATCATTTCAGTGACATAGGCACCCGCAGCTTTGACATAGAGGTCCTGACTTGGCCCCTGAAGCGCGGCAGGCACCTTGCGCGCCTGCCCCATCGCCGCCAACATGCGCTGGCTCAATTCCTCTATCCGCGCAAGATTTGTCTCCAACTTTGTCACATCTTGATCTGATTTTTCGCCTTCGCCTGAATCATTTGTTGTCATATTAACCCCGAGACCCTAGTTTGCAGTTGCAGCATTGTGATTGTGCAGTGCACCCCGCCACGCTTTTATCGGAGATGCTACAGATGAAGTATATGATGACCTACGACCTGATGGAAAGCGTGCGCAACACAAATCAATGGCTGGGGGCCACCGCACGGTCTTTTGCAAGCTACCCGATCATGTCGATGGGCGCCAATCCGATGATGGACTGGTTGCACGCATGGGGTGAAGTCACAGAGCGCACATTCAGCCGGATGATCATGAAACCCGATTGGAACATCCCGCCGGTCACAGGGCAAAACTGCAAAGATTTCCGTGTCGAAGTCGAAACCATCGTCAGCCGCCCGTTTGGCGACCTGATCCGGTTTCGCATGAAAGGCCGCAATGAGCGAAAACGCCGTGTGCTGCTGGTGGCGCCAATGTCAGGCCACTATGCCACATTGCTGCGTAAAACCGTGATCAGCTTGCTGCCCGATTGCGAAGTCTACATCACCGACTGGCACAACGCCCGCGACATCCCCGTCAGCGTTGGCAAATTCGATGTCGAAGATTACACGCTTTACCTTGTTGATTTCATGAAGGAATTGGGTAGCGACATCCACGTCATTGCGGTCTGCCAACCGGTGCCGCTGGCCTTGGCCGCAACCGCCTATCTGGCCGAACAGGACCCCGGCGCGCAGCCGCTCACGCTGACCCTGATCGGCGGGCCTGTCGACCCAGAGGCAAACCACACCGAGGTGACAGATTTTGGCCGCTCGGTCACCATGGGCCAGCTCGAACAGACCATGATCCAGCGCGTCGGGTTCCAACATGCCGGCGTCGGCCGCATGGTCTATCCCGGGCTGTTGCAACTTGCCTCCTTCATCTCGATGAACGGCGAAACCCATGCCAACGCCTTTCGCGACCAGATCATCAAAGTCGCCAAAGGCGAAGCCTCCGAGCACGACAAGCACAACGCGTTTTACGATGAATATCTGGCCGTGATGGATATGACGGCAGAATTCTACCTGTCGACAGTCGACCGCATCTTCAAGAACCGTGAAATTGCGCGCAATGACTTTGTTGTGGCAGGCCACAAGGTCGATTTCGGCAAGATCACCACCGTGGCCGTGAAAATCGTCGAAGGCGAGAACGACGATATCTCCGCCCCCGGCCAATGCCTTGCAGCCCTTGATCTGCTGACCGGCCTGCCCGACAGCAAGAAAGCCTCGCACCTCGAGCCGGGCGCAGGTCACTTCGGGATTTTCGCAGGCGGCAGCTGGCGCCGCAATATCCGCCCCTTGGTGTTGAACTTCATCGACGCAAACTCGGGCGCGGCCCCTGCGGCCCTAGATATCAAGCCAGTGAAAAAATCAGCCGCATCCTGACCACCTTGCGGGCGGCAATCGGTAAATCCGCTTTTGCCGCCCCGAATGGTGCCGCGCGTCGGGGTCGCCTCTAACCTGGATCACGCTCATCGCAACACCAACGGCTGCTTTAGCCAAGCCCGCAGCGCGCGCGTCACCGCATCGGGGTTTTCCAGCGTGGGCAAATGACCCGCATCGTCAATAACTTCCAGCCGTGCATAGGGGATAAGCTCCGCAATAAACTCGTGCCGGCGCACCGTGTTCAGACCGTCATGCGCGCCGCACATCACCAGCGCCGGCTGTTTGATCCGGCGCAGGATATCTTGCTGGTCTTTGCGGCGTTGCATGGCGCGCGACTGGCGCACATAGGCGTCAGGACCCAGAGCGCGCGCCATATCGCTCACCAATGACATGACATCCGCACGATACGGACCGGGGGCCAGCCACGACGGCTTCAACTCGCCGCGCACCGCATCATCGAACCGTCCGGTTTTCGCCGCCACGATCAACGGCTCCCGCAAGGCCGACACCTCGGGGGAATCGGCTTGGGCGTTTGTGGATATAAACGCAACCCTTGTCACGCGGTCGGGTGCGCGGCGTAGAATCTCCATCGCAACCATGCCCCCCATGCCCATGCCTGCCAGCGCAAATTTATTTGGCAGCCACGACAAAATCGCCGAGGCCATTTCCTCGATCCGCTCACCGCGCGTGATCGGCACAAAGGTGATGGGCAGTTCCCCCGAAAGCGCCGCCAATTGCGCATAATAAACCCGTGCATCACAAAGCATCGGCGGAATCATGACCAGCGGCTCGATCATCGCTGTGGCCTGACCGCAAACATCATGGAAAATCGCTTGATCATAGACACATCTTTGGCCAAAGCGCCCCGTGGCTGCAAGCGCTTTGGCCATCTGCCAGCGCAAAGTCGCATGTGATGCGTTTCGACACATCCGCTCTAGGTTATTTGCGCAACAGTCGCGGTGATCAGATCAAGGCACGCCACATCCGAGAACCGATGATCTGCCCCGTCTACAAGCGTCAACCGCATGTCCGGCCCCTGCGCATGATCCAACAGCCGCAGCGCCACGTCCATCTTTACATCCGCATCCGCCGTGCCTTGCAAAAACCGCACCGGAAACGGCAGATGTAGCGGTTGGCGCAGCACCAGCCGGTCCCGCCCCTCCTCGATCAACCGCTTGGTGATGATATATGGCTCGCCGTAGTCTGAAGGCAGGGCCACCTGCCCGGCTTCCAACTGCGCCTTTTGATCCGGCGAAAACCCCGCCCACATGCTGTCTTGGGTAAAATCCGGTGCTGCGGCGATGGTCACAAGGCCCGCAATCCGCCCTGGCATCTCGCGCGCCAATAGCAGCGATATCCAACCGCCCATCGACGAGCCGACCAGCACCAGTTTACCCGCCACCAACCCCACTGCCGCCTGCGCATCCTCGAGCCAATCGCCAATCGCCCCATCGGTAAACGCCCCCGCGCTCTCGCCATGCCCCGAATAATCGAATCGCAAAAACGCGCGGCCTTGCGTGCGCGCCCAAGCCTCCAGATGCACCGCTTTTGTGCCGCCCATATCGGACTTGAACCCCCCCAGAAACACAATCGCAGGACCCTGCCCATCCGTCAGGTGATAGGCAATGCGGCGCCCTTGCGGTGTCATCAACGTCTCGGTCATCTGGCTCTCCTTATGTGTTGGCCCATGTTTAATGGCTCACGCTTGACAGCGCAGCCCCCCCTTGCCATTTAGGCCCCACATAACCCGCAACCGGGCGCTTGGTAGGCGCTAAACAGACGAGGATGCCGCAGATGGCCCAAATCTCCCTGACATTTCCCGACGGCAATGCACGCCACTATGACGCTGGCATCACCGCCGCCGCCGTGGCCGCCGATATCTCCAGCAGCTTGGCCAAAAAGGCAATCTCGGCCACTGTGAACGGCGCCCATTGGGATCTGCAATGGCCAATTGACGTCGACAGCACCATTGCGATCAACACCATGAAAGACGAAGCCCCCGCGCTGGAACTGGTGCGCCACGACCTTGCGCATATCATGGCACGCGCGGTGCAAGACTTATGGCCCGACGTGCAGGTCACCATCGGCCCGGTGATCAAGGACGGCTGGTATTACGACTTTGACCGCCACGAGCCCTTTGTGCCCGAAGACCTCGCCGCAATTGAGAAAAAGATGAAAGAGATCATCAACAAACGCGAGCCCGTGCGCACCGAAATCTGGGACCGCGCCCGTGCAATCGCGCATTACCAGGACAAGGGCGAGCCCTATAAGGTCGAGCTGATCGAGGCCATCCCGGGCGACGAGCCGCTGCGCATGTATTGGCACGGCGACTGGCAAGACCTGTGCCGCGGCCCGCATTTGCAGCACACCGGCCAAGTGCCCGCCGATGCGTTCAAGCTAATGTCGATCGCGGGAGCCTATTGGCGCGGCGACAGCGACCGTGCCATGCTGCAACGCATCTACGGCACCGCTTTCACCAACAAAGAAGGCCTCAAAGACCATCTGCACCGGCTGGAGGAAGCCGCCAAACGCGACCACCGCAAACTGGGCCGCGAAATGGACCTGTTCCATATGCAAGAAGAGGCTCCCGGTCAGGTGTTCTGGCACCCCAATGGCTGGACCATCTACACCGAACTACAAGACTACATGCGCCGCCGCCAACGCGCCGGCGGCTATGTCGAGGTGAACACGCCACAGGTCGTGAACCGCAAATTGTGGGAAGCCTCCGGCCATTGGGACAGCTATCAGGAAAACATGTTTATCGTCGAAGTCGACGAAGACCATGCGCGTGAAAAAACCGTCAACGCGCTGAAACCGATGAACTGCCCTTGCCATGTGCAGGTCTTCAACCAAGGCATGAAATCCTACCGCGAATTGCCACTGCGCATGGCCGAATTCGGCTCTTGCAACCGCTACGAGCCATCCGGCGCGCTGCACGGGATCATGCGTGTGCGTGGCTTTACCCAAGATGACGGGCACATCTTTTGCACCGAGGACCAGATCGAATCCGAGACCAGGATTTTCATCGAATTCCTGTCAGAAATCTACGCCGAGCTTGGCTTTACCAATTGGGCGATCAAACTCTCGACTCGCCCTGAAAAGCGGATCGGATCGGATGAGGTTTGGGACAAGCTGGAAACAGCGCTTGGCAATGCTTGCAAGGCGGCCGGCTACGACTATGAGGTGCAGGAAGGTGAAGGCGCGTTTTACGGACCCAAGCTGGAGTTTGTGCTGACCGACGCCATCGGGCGTGATTGGCAATGCGGCACCTTGCAGGTCGACAGCAACATCCCCGAACGCTTGAACGCCAGCTACATCGGTCAAGACGGCAACAAGCACACGCCGTTCATGCTGCACCGTGCAACGCTTGGCTCTTTCGAGCGCTTTATCGGCATCCTGATCGAGGAACATGCAGGCAAACTGCCGTTCTGGCTCGCCCCGCGTCAGGTGGTTGTCGCCACAATCGTATCGGACGCCAATGACTACGCGCAGGACGTTGTCGCCGCCCTGACAGCCGCAGGTGTGCGCGCCGAGCTGGATACCCGCAACGAGAAAATCAACTACAAGGTCCGCGAGCACTCGCTTGGCAAGGTTCCCGTGATCCTGGCTATTGGCGCGCGCGAGGTTGAAGACCAGACCGTCAGCGTGCGACGCTTGGGCGAGAACAAGACATCTGTAACATCTCTGGCTGAAATTGTTTCAGAGTTGAAAATCGCCGCGACTCCACCTGACAAGCTGTAACATTCCAGCACTGGAAGCTGTAACAAACCCGTAGGTCGACCACCTGCGGGTTTGTTGTTTTTCAAGGGTTTGGCATCTGTGGCAGCATGTCGCAGCGCAGCAATCTTTCACTTAAGCACACGGAAACGCGAGACACGCTGACGTGAGTAGAATGCGCCGCAGCTGATCATCTAACCTATGCTCAACGCCGAGACGCGTTATGCTTTAACCTAAAGAAACATAAGGGAATATTCACATGTCCAACGTCACAAAAACGCTCGTCATCGCAACTGCCGTCGCCTCTGCACTGTCCGGCCTTGCCACCTCTGCGGCCGCCGGTTCAGACACAGAAAAGTGCTTCGGTGTGGCCCTTGCCGGCGCAAACGACTGCAAAGCAGGCGCAGGCACAACCTGTGCAGGCACATCCACGGTTGATTATCAGGGTAACGCATTCTCCTTGGTTCCGGCCGGCACATGCACAACCATCGACCTGCCCGCAGCCGCTGATGGCACCCCACGCATGGGCTCACCGGTCGAGCTGATGCGCGACATGCCTGCATAAGCGAAACTATGCCAGGGTGGGCGCAATCCCACCCTACACCCCGTCCCAGACTTTTCGGTGATCTTCATGCTAGATACGACCAGCGACAACCGCCTGCCCGCTACTGTGGGTGTCGGGTATAAACCACAGCATTACATGGATATCATCCAAGGGCCTGACCCGCTCGGCTGGTTAGAAATCCACGCCGAAAACTATATGGGCAGCGGTGGCCGCCCTATCGCGCAACTGCGCCAACTGGCTGAAAAGTTTCCGTTTTCTGTGCACGGCGTCGGCCTGTCGATCGGGGCAGAGGGCAATCTGGACGCAGACCACCTCGCGCGGCTCAAGCATCTTTGCGACTGGCTGAACCCTGCCAGTTTTTCCGAACATCTGGCATGGTCGACCCATGACAGCCACTTCCTCAACGACCTTTTGCCCCTGCCCTATACCGACAAAACGCTGGCCCGCGTCGCCGCCCATATCGATCAGGTCCAAGATGCGATCGGCAGGCAAATGCTGCTTGAAAATCCCTCCAGCTATCTGGCCTTTTCCGAAAGCGATATGACCGAGACGGCGTTTCTGGCTGAGATCGTCAAACGCACCGGCTGCGGGCTCTTGCTCGATATCAACAACGTCTTTGTCTCCGCCACGAACCTGCAAACTTCGCCACAGACCTATATCGACGCCTTTCCACTGCACGCGGTGGGCGAGATGCATCTGGGCGGCCACGACGCGGACGAGGACGAGACCGGCGCGCCGCTGTTGATCGACAGTCACGGCAAAGCGGTCGTCGACCCGGTTTGGGCGCTGCTGGACTATACTTTGGCCAAATCGGGGCCGAAACCGCTGTTGATCGAATGGGACAACGATGTGCCCGACTGGCCGGTTCTGGCCGCCGAAGTGACCCGCGCGAATGCGGCACTGGCGCTGGTATGACTGTCACGCAAACCCAGTTTCGCGCAGGGCTGCTCGACCCCACGATCCCCGCCCCCACGGGCCTTGTGAACCCCGACGGCACACAAGCTGCCAAACGCTTCGATGTCTATCGCAACAATGTGGCCGTCAGCCTGACAGAGGCCTTGCAGGCCACATTTCCGGTGATCCACAAACTGGTCGGTGACGAATTTTTCCGCGCAATGTCAGGGGTTTACCTGCGCCAACATCCGCCCACATCGCCAATGCTGAAGCTCTATGGCGACAAGATGCCCCAATTTTTGCGCCGCTTTGGGCCCGCAAAAACGCTGCCCTATCTGTCCGATATCGCTTGGGTCGAAGACCTGATGCGCCATGCCTATCATGCCGCAGATGTCACCCCGATTGACGCCGCAGCCCTTGCAAAACTGACGCCCGAAAAACTCATGGCGACGCGGTTTGCGTTTGCACCCGCGACCTATGCGCTGACCTCGGATTATCCGATCTACAGCATCCACCTTGCCAACACGGCGAAAGACGCACCCAATCCCGTGATGCGGCCCGAAGCCATGCTCATCACGCGGCCCAGATTTGACCCACAGCAAACCCTGATCAGCCCTGCCATGGCCTCCTGCATCACCTCGTTGATCGCAGGAAAATCGCTTGGTGTGGCCATGACAACAGCGGGCGACGATCTTGATCTGGGGGCCACGCTCGGTCTGCTTCTGGCGCAAGGATGCATCACCGCATTAACCTGAAAGGCATTGAAATGTTTGCACTTTATGAGAAAATGACCCCGCGCCTGGACCTGTCCGGCGACGCCATATTGCCGACCCTGTCGCGGCTGGTTTTTGCCGGCGTCCTGCTGGTGTATTTCTGGAATTCGGGGCTGACAAAACTGGGCGAAGGGGTTTTTGGCTTTCTGACGCCACGGTCCGGCGCCTATGCGCAGATATTCCCCAAGGCGTTCGAGGCCGCCGGATACGATACCGCGCAACTGTCGGTGTTTCATTGGGCCGTGGTGACCGCAGGCACCATCGCGGAATTCGCTTTGCCCCTGCTTATCATCCTGGGGTTAATGACCCGTTTATCCGCCCTTGCGATGATCGGCTTTGTGGTGGTGCAATCGGCTACGGATGTGTTTGGCCACGGCGCGGAATTTGGTGGCTGGTTTGACCGCATGTCGGGCGGATTGATCGCCGATCAAAGAGAGTTATAGCCGAAAGTTGGTGACGGCCCGGATGGGCGGCATAT
>TARA_R110002167_G_scaffold166112_1_pt1 | contig 10514 bp, 3 predicted proteins | sample TARA_R110002167 | Tara Oceans TARA_R110002167 (sample SAMEA4398238) | marine metagenome | biome: Polar Biome; feature: [MES] marine water layer (ENVO:01000295) within the mesopelagic zone...; material: water (ENVO:00002006), including particulate matter (ENVO:01000060) such as...... | reverse complement strand
CTTTAATTAATCCTATGTCTGCTTTTCCGAATTGTGCCATATTTTATATAAATTTAAATGAACCGTCAAAAGCTTTATCAGCTTTAGCTGCACCAGCAGCACCAGCAACTCCACCAACAACGCTTGTCAAACCAGATGCCATCATTTGTTTCCCCGCTTGAACAGCACTTTGAGCGCCCGTAACCGCTTGTGCGTCCATACCTAATAGTGTAGACTGCTTGCTTTGCTCCATTTGCATTGATGATAACTTACCTTTTGCTTTTAAAGTTTCAACGTCAGAAGCGCCTTTAGCTTCTAACTGTAGGTTTTTCTGAGCTTGTTGAGCTGCTAACATTTTGTTTCTAGCTTCTTGATTACCTATAGAAGCTGACATTTTTTGTGCTTGTGATTGACTTTGGTTAGCCATCACCTGCGCTAAGCCCGCTATGCCACTGCTACCAGCTGATCCTCTTAAGCTTTGAAGTGTGTTTGCTTGTGATTGTTGAAATGTGTTTCTTTCAAACTCTGCTTGTTGTGTATTTACTTCTAAGTCTTCAAAAGTATTGTTCATACCTTCGTATTGGTTTTGTATATCAGCAAATGCATTGCTAGTATCTAAACCTTCAAAAACTGCTTTTTGTTCATTGTAAGCGCCTCTAGCTTTGTTTAAGGCTTTTTTTCTTTTACCTCCCCAGTCAAAACCCATTGCCATTTGAGCAACTCCACCCGCTACCATTAGTGCTGGTATAAAAGCTTGATGTGTATTAGGATCGTTTACCCCAAATAATATTTCTTTAATTAACTCTATCATGATTTTATTTTATCTATTTATTATTACAGTTATTACAAGCAATTTACCACTAGTGCATCGTAAGGAACTTTAGCATATCAAATCTCATGATACCGCTATTAGAGCCCGCTTTATTAACTGTTAAGTTTCCGGAGATAGTGGCTACCTGCGAAGAGTTGCCAATTGTTAAAAAAGCACCTGCCTCTAAAACTTGAGAAGTGTTAACTGTTATAGTAGCAGCATTGCCATTGAAAGCTGCGCCACCAACGTTTGTTATAGCCGTTATAATTGGCGCATTTCCACTTGAATCTGCCGTTACACCAATTCCACTTATAGTACTTATGTTTGCCACAATACCTAAACCACTGTCAATGTTAAAAGTCGCTGAACTTACAGCCGCTGTTGCTCTTGTTACGGTTTCGCTTAAACTTACTTTAAAATCGCTTGTGGAAATGTCATAACCACTTATTCTTTTCATGCTATCTAAACCGTAAGCATGAATTCTAGCACTTGCATCCGCTAGGCTGTTATTTGCTTGTTGTGAAAATGTTAATAAACCAGCTTGCGTTATGGTTTTAATAAAAGTTGGAGTCGATGTTTCGTAGCTTATTATTGCCGTGTTACCTAGAGTATCAACGCCGGGTATTCTAATGTTGTCTATTTTATACTCGTTCTTCTCTCCCTCTTGCACTGTAAATTGCGTTAGGTATTGTCGAACAATTGGAATGTCGGCAAATCCAAATTGGCCGCTTCCCATTAGTTGTCTCATGCCATCAACAACACCTGTAACATTATCCAATTCCCATCTATAATTCATTTTTCTACTAAATGATAATTGAATGCCATCCGCAATGGATGGATAAGTCCCATCAATACTGCGAGATATAGTAAATGTTTTACCTCCGTCGCTAACCCCAGTGACCGTGACTACATTTGTATTTAAAAAATCATTACCGGTAACGCGGTCATCTACGTGAGCTATATCATCGGCGTCTGAATCCATTGTTACGGTGCCGTCATCACTATTGCCGTTTACCGTCGTAGGCAGTCCAGCTGTGTGAGCCGTTGTTACACTTGGGTAATGGTTTTCTCCTGGAATATCAACAGCGTTACCAAATGTTCCATCTCTAAAAATTACCATATCATCTGCTTGTGGTTGCCTTTTGACCGTGTAAGCTTTAACCCCTGAAGCGGTTATTGTAAATGAAAAGAAAGATTTAGAGGAAGGGTTATCAATTGAGGTTTCAATAACACTGTTAGTAGAAGTGCCAGTAAAATCTTGGGCAAGGTAGGGTAGGTTATATCCATTTATTGTTAGTGAGGTGTTTAAAGTTCTATATATAATTCTTGATAATACTTTAGAGTTAGACCCAGTTGTAAGGTTAACATTTAAACTGTTGTCAGAGTTTCTAAACTCTCTGTAAACATCGTGATTAGTCTCGTTTTCTGCAATTAATCGTATGCTATACATATCAGCAGAAGTACCGCTAGGAAACTTTATTCTACCGCTATAGCCATTCTCTCCAACTTCTCCATGTCTTAGTTTTGATTCCGCATCTTGGAATTGTTTTGACTTAAAGCTGTAATATTGCAAGGCGTTGTTTCTTATTTCTAAGCTAAACTTAGAACCAATGTCTCCTAAAACTCGAAAGTTTCTGGTTTCACCGCTTTGCCTAACGTTTCCTGTTTCTAAAATAAAGTTTTTTATTATATTCATAAATATTATTTTTTACTTACTACTTTCTGTTATTTCAGAACTTATTGAAAATAATTCTACCTTGCCGGTTGAGTTGTTTTCAAACTTTATATCAGCATAATAACCAATTAAACTAGATTCGTTTACAGAGCTATCTTTAGAGAACAATGCAAAAGCACCAGCATTTGGTACAACTCCAATACCACCAACTGTTACGCTTAACCCACTAATATCATACACATCACCAACTTTAGTTATAACATTGTTTTCTTGAGAGTAAACAGCGTCTCCAATCTGAAGCGAGGTATTTATGTTGTTTGAAAATTTAATAACGTTATTTGCAATAGAGCGTATAACGCCTATGCCCTGCACGTTTATAGATGCCACATCTAAATCATCAGGCGTTTGGGCTTTAACACCTTTTATGTTATTAAACCACTTACCTTCTTTTTCAACAAACTCAGATATACTACCCTCTTGTTTGTCTGTATTGATGCTTGTAGCATACCAACCATCCCTGCGCTTAACGTCACGAGAGTCTACGCTTTTTTCTTGATCTTCTGTTGTTATAACATCTCCAGCTTGCCAATTATCCTTACCTGAGCCAGATTCATACCTACCGTGAAAGCCATACGTTGCATTGAAAAATATTCTAATTTTACCAGTAAAGACCAGCACTTCATTGCGATATTGTCTTACGGTTTCTACAACACCGCTCTGCCAATCGTAACCAAGTAAATCTTTCATTTCTTTGTTGTCAAAATAAAAGTAATAACCTTCGTCGCGACCGCTTGGATTAACAGGGTCTTGAGGTGTTAAGGCATTACCGCTTATAACTAAAACTGATTTAACACCAACAACCTTAGATTTACTACCTTCATAATTTATAGTGTGAAAAGTTTTAATTGTAGCTGGAGACTCATTCATTATAACATTTAAGCTAGAGTTGTAACCAACTCCATAAAAATTATTGTAATCAGAATCCTCGCTGTGATGCTTGTATATTTTACCATCAACCATACTATAATAGTCGTTAGCCATGCTTTCAGCATTTTCAGGTATAAAAGATTTAAAGCTACTCCAACCTTTAACATCTTCACCATAAGAAATTGTTATAGGTTCTGATATAAGCTCTTTTACAGATATGTTATCAATATCACCTGTAAATGCAGCGCCGTCGGCACCTGTTCTTTGAATATAAAATCTGCTATAAAACTGAGGGTTAGTTGTTGAACCCGCTACCGCTGTCTGTGTAAATTTATATGCTTTGTTTGTTGGTGCAAACGAAGGAATTCTAAACCCGGCGCCATTTTCATTACGACAAGCAACGCTAATAATTCCAGCGGAGTAATTACTTACAGTAAAACGAAGTTCATACGTTCGTCCAGCTATAAGTTTATTATCTGCAATTGATTGGTTTATTTTATTGTATAATTCAACACTACTACCCTCGATTTTTCCATATGCATATGTCCACCCGCTACCTAAACTCCAGCCGCTAGAACCACCATTAAACTTACCGTTTACAATTAATTCTTCTCCTATAACTTTTTTATCTGCAAGAGTAATATTGTACTCATCTTTTTTATCATCGTAACTACCAACTATAAGGTTAGAGCTCTTTAAGCTATCTCTAAAATAATCTTTCATACCATAGTTTGATATAGGCGTTAAACCATCTTTAGATAGCCTTAAAACAGCTCCTCTAATTCTATCTGCAAAATATATTCTATAAGCATCAGCCGCAAACGATTCTGGATTTGTTGATATACCAAATTCACCGCTATAAGGTATTGTTTGGCCTAACACATTGTTTGTAGCTGTTAACTGAGGTTTTCCATCAGCGTTAAATAAAGCATCTTTGTTTGCTAAAATTTTTAAAGTTCTATCTTCACAAAGCACTATTAAATCACCATCAGCAGTAGATCTAGAATATATTTTCTGTATACTACCATAGTTAGGGTTTATATCTTTAGTTATGGCTTCAGCTTGTATAAATTGATTTAAGTTGTTTATACCTGCAGTTGAGTTGTAAATACCAGAATATATCAAACCATACTTACGGTGTTCTTGTTTTACTTCCTCATCAATTACTGATGAAGCTTTAACTCCAAGGCCTAAAAATGGTTGATTAAAGTTGTCTCTAATTCTATTAGATTCAACTCCATTACCAAAAGAATAACAATTATGCCAATTTAAAGGTATGTAAGTGTTATACAGGTTAGTAGATATTCTAAACTCTCTTGATTTTCTATGATTGTCAGTCGTACTAAGTATTTCTAAAATTGTAAATTTAGATACACCACCGCCTTCTCTAACAACATTCATCACGCTTCCAGTTCCATCACTGCTAGCGTTAATGTGACTGTACTCCATAGAGGCTGTAGATTTTATATATAAATCTTCAGACAACACTACGGTGTTACCATAACCAGAGTTGCCCTGTACTTTTAAGCTAGTAGTTCCACCACCGTCATTGTTATCAAAATAAACTTTAGCGCCTACTGGAATAATTGTTTTTACAGTATCTACGTCAAGCGAAATAGGATTAGCACCACTAATTTCGTAGTATATATCTAAATCAGTCGATGGTTTTGGTTCGGTTTCCCACACGGCAGGGTTGTTTGGAAGTAGATCCTCTGTTAATATAGGTTCTACAAAATCCATTGTATATCCAACAGCACCTATACTACCACCAGAAAAATGACTTATATTAGCAGCGGATGCCACGCTTAACCCATTCATTGTAGGCTGCATGAAAACCAAGTTAGCGTTTGGCGCTATTCGTATTTCATGATTTACACTATTGTAGCCCGTAAGCTCTAAAGTAGTTGCGCCATCGTCAGATGTAATGTTTTTAACCATTAAATAATTACCTAGCTCAACCACGTTATTGCTAGTTTCACCATTAATTTTACCAGCAGCAAATAACACCATACCCACTTCAACACTCATTCTCGCGTCGTTATCGTTGTCATTTACCGTGCTTTTATACGCGGTTCCAATTTTTATTATATCACTTTCAATATCATCATGAGTACTTGCGGTCTGTAAATTATGAAAAGTTTCAGATGTATTGTTGTAGTACCGAGATATTTTTGCACCACCATTAGACGAACTTATAACGCCCACGCTATCAAACGGATTCCAACCACTCATCGCTGGTCTAAAGTGCAGTTTTTTCTGCATTTTATAATTGTAAGGCAATGTGTAAGTTTCTACTGCTGACATTTGTTTCCACCCAATATTATCATCAACATCGTCTGTATAATTATCATCACCGTCTAGGTGGCTAAAACTAGGGCTTAAGTTTAATCTATTATACTGTTGTACTTGTTTTACAACTGTGTAAACTGTTCCCGTGGGATCTTCTCTCCATCTAAATTGCTTGCCTGGTGTTAGTTTTTGAACAAAAGGCTTTATAAAATCCATTGAGTTACCTGGGTAAGTTTCTAAATTCCAAAAGTCCATCCACTCCCTGTATTTCATAAAACTTAACTTACCTTCTCCTGAGTGACTTTGATCATGAGGCTGAATAGGACCAAAGCCTAATTGCATGATAGATTCTGTGCTGTAGTTTGTAAGCGCCTGAGAGTTACCTGACTGTGAATTACTGTCCCATTTCCAACTAGGAACATGACTACCTACATGCGACCCACTATCTCCAAACACTACAAAGTCACGCTGTTGAGCTTCTTCTCGTTTTTTAGCATTTATTCGAAAATCATGATCCATTGACTCCATAAAACCAATGTTATCACCATTACCATCCTGAGCGCCAGCGAATTTGTATCCATAATCATATGCTGGGTCATGCTCATAAATAGCGGAGTGTTGAAACCCACCACGTTGGTCCATGTTGTTGTTATCTCCATCTCCATGGTACTGCACCCAGTTTCCAAAAAAACTTTTTATACTAGCGTACTTATCGCTTTGTGCCGAGCTATCGAATAACGTTCTATCATGTAGATTCAAACCTCGAGTATAAGATTTTTCCCTAGCATCACCCGCCTCACCACCTGTAGAAGAGTGGATTTGCCAATCAAAATTTCCATTATAAACGCTACCACCATACTCATCGCCCGCGTGTATGTCTACAAGGTCCGAAGACATATGGTATATTTTTCTAGAAGCCGTTACAAGATATTTTATTTCGCCCTCTACTTCAGATTTTTTTATATTTTTTTCAAAAACATCATCTGCATATACTTTTGCAAAAAACCTACCATCAAACTGAGGTCTGTTTTCTACAACACTTTTGTATACGTTTATAAACGCGCCATCGTCAATAGATGACGGTGATGTTGGCGAGTTAGCTATAAAATTCACATCATCACCAAATGGCCTTTCAAGTTCAAAATTAAAAGCCAAATCAGTTTTAGAAACATTTGACACTATATACCTTTCACTTGTTTTACTACTACCTTGCTTTCCAAACTCAATAACTAAATTACCTTCTCTTAAATCATGCATATTTGCGGCCGAACTATTGTTAGTTGGACCTATATTACAAGAAAAACGAGTTTTACCTTGTAACGGAGCGGTATTAACGCCATTTCCAAACAAGTCTGATATTGGCTCACCATCGCCATCCGGAGCCATAGTTTGCGGTAAAAATGCTATAAGGTGTTCTGTAGTTTTTATAAAGTCAGGCGCTTCATTTTCAATGGCTAAAACTTTATATCTAGCAGGGTCTTTTACTAGGTCGTCTGAGTCTGGTCCTTTTTTTAAAATCAACGTACTATCAATATCAATTTTATTTCTGTCAGAAGAAGGAAATGCTATCCAATAATTAGAGTCCTCAGCAAAATAATACCTATCCATAGCCATGTTATAGTACTCATTAGAAGTTTCTTTTATAAAAAATTTGTAGTATTTAAACGAATCAGGTATATTGGCCAGCCCACCAATAAAACCAACTTCTAATTTGTTTATCTGTGTAGCGGCTTCTTTTTCTACTTTAAAAGCTCCAGTTTGATTTGATATAACGGGGGTTTCTCTGCCGTACTTATCTATAAATACAACACCTAACTGATAGTCTCTTAAAGACTTTATTGATTTTATTGAAAATCTATCAGTATCTTCCGACGTGCTGTTTTTTAGTGAACTTAAATCACTAATCTTAACTTTAAACCTTGGGCTAAATCTAATACCATTTTCATTAGACAAGTCATAACCTTGTAAATAGTTTGCGTAAATAATTCTATTACCACTAATTTCTTGCGCTAGTGCTTGTCTAGGCACGTTGTCATAAGGTCTTAATAACTGGTTTGAAGCAACCACAGCGTGTATTACGTCTGATTTTAATTCGTACGAGTTTTTATCCCAAGCGTTAAAATCATCTTCATTTGGATCAGTTGGCTTTATAGTGTCAACAATGTATACGTTAGGAGAAGAATCTTCTTTGTATAACAAATCTATCTGCACAACATCTTTAGGCATGTCTTGGGTTACGTAGTTACTAATCACTACTGACGTAACTCTATTTGTCATGGCTAAGTTAAAACCTTTTTTAGGATGATAATCAAAGCTACCTGGGTGAAAAGCAACCTGTGTATATGGTGCTATAGGTGAGTACTCACCATCCTGATATTTGTATCTGTATGAAAACCTAGGAAACTTAAATTCAAAAAGTTTTTCTGTTTCTTTAAAAACATCTATAGCGTATTTTCTAGTTTGACCTTTATCTGTGCCTGGAGGAAATCCATCTATTGCAGTTATTTGTATTTGACACTGTACATATCCCTCTTGATTCCAATATTCTCCATTGCTATCTATAAGATCCATGTTGTCACCATACTTAAAAGTATTTTTCCAAGATGGTGTAATCACACCTTTTATAGTGTAATCAGTAATAGGTATTCCTGGCGCGTCACCATCTTCATCAAACTCTTTTATAACCACCTTTGTTGAGCTTGTCCAAAGTTTATTTGGCGCGGTGTTTAACTGAAAATCCTCTTCACCACCCAAGTTACTTTCTATTCTTATAAGAAAAGAATCACCTACATCAAGGCTGCTAAAGTCATAATAACCTTGTGGTTTAATAAAAGAACTTAGTCCATCATCTTCTCCAGAAACTAAAAAAATTCCAGAATAGTTTACGCCATCAACTCTATCGGTGATCATGCTCATGGCTAGCGGAGATACTGGCGCTTTTTTAATAACCGTTATGTAGCTTTCGGCTAAGCTGGTAACGTTGTTAGTAGAAGTAATATCTAAAGATTTGTTTACTAGTTTTGTTGGCGTGTTGCCAAGAACATCTGTTCCCTCTATAGATCTAGGTATGTTTATTTTTTTTGGCTCACTCGCGTTGTCTGTCCAAAACAACATATCATCTATTACGTTTATACCTGTTATTAAGTTTTCTTTGCTAAAATTTAGTGTCTTTTCTGATTCAAAAAACAAATAATCATAAAAACTATTTCTTAAGTCTATTTCGTTTGTTAACTGTATTATTGTTTCTCCAAATTCTGCTATAAGATCACTAGGTAGTGAGAAGGAAATGTAATCGGCATCATAAGGCATTAGTTTATTTGTAGGTATAACTAGCGAGCCGTTTGGGTAAGCATCAAAAATTTCTAACTCAAGACCACCATCAACACTTGTTATTGAATTAACAAAGCCTCCGTTTAAATATTGATCTTGATTAGAGGTTATAGACATACCAACTTCAAGATTATCTGCCCACTGGTTAGATCCTGGTACTAAAAGCTTTCCGTTTAACACGGGTACCATAATTGTTGATGTTATTGAAATTTGATTAACACCACCAAACCCACTGCTTCCCAAAAAAGAACCTCCAGTTGTTGGAATGTAGGAGTTTGTTAATGGAAGACCAACGTCAAACGATACGCCATCATCATCAGTCGTAACCAATAAACCAGGGCCACCACCAACATCCATAGTATCGTAATCACCTATAGGGTGTGAAACTACAATCTGTGTCATGTTTTGACCAACTTCACCGCTTGGATCAATATTCAACATTTGAACTCCAATATTTTGTGTTATAGAAACTATAGTGGCATTTGCAGGCTGACCTGAAACACCATTATCTAAAATAATTGATATTGAATCACCAACCTGCATACCCCAAGTGTTTGCTAGATCAAAAGTGTGTTGGTCAATAAAAATACTTTGTGATGGTTGTAAGAATGCTGAAGGCGAACTGCCTGGCACTAATAACTCTGGCATAGAGCTAAGTGTAATTGGAAAGTCTGTAATTGTAAGCGTAGGGGTTGGAGTTGACAAAAGATTTACTGATATATTTAACTCTGTAAGTTCATCTATACCAGATATTCTAGCTCTTCTTGATACACCGTCTGATATGTCCCCATTAGATCTAATAGCATTTACAATCATTCCCACTTTAAGGTTAGGAACAATTTCCGTTGGCACCATTATAAAATTATCTTTTAAAATGTTTTTGTAGTAGTTTTCTGTCAAAAAACTATATTGATCAACTAAAACCGGTGTTATCTGCTCGCCCCTAGTTTTAATTATCAAATCTTTATTGTAGGAAGGTATGGTAACTTTGTTCTGTTGTATTTCTTTTACAAAATCTCCTCTTGATTTTTCATGGCCAGCAACCATCCAATACATAGTATCGTTTTTTTCGTCAGAAACAGAGCCAATACAAAAACTATTTTCAGCTATAAAATCTTGGCCTGGCAACTCAATATTACCAAGTAAGTTTTGAACAGTTCCAACTTCAGATCCATCTGACGTAGAAACCTGTATGTTTAAAGCGTCTCTGTATTCTCCATTTTTTATAATTCTTTCGTTAAGATCCTTATTCATCTTACCGCCGGTGAACTGGTGCTTTATCTCTGGCATATACTAGTGTTTTATTTGTTTCGATTTACCTCTTAAAATTTGAGTAAGCTCTTCTAACTTAATATTTGACAATCTTAGCTTAGCATTTCTTATAGAAGCAAACCTTTCTTTTTTAAATCTTTGTACTATGTATTCTTGAGTGTTAGCTCTTGTTGACAATATTGCATATGCTATACACTTATACATTGCTTCTTCAGCAAACTTATGAACTTG
>TARA_R110002167_G_scaffold52586_5_pt1 | contig 10527 bp, 1 predicted proteins | sample TARA_R110002167 | Tara Oceans TARA_R110002167 (sample SAMEA4398238) | marine metagenome | biome: Polar Biome; feature: [MES] marine water layer (ENVO:01000295) within the mesopelagic zone...; material: water (ENVO:00002006), including particulate matter (ENVO:01000060) such as...... | reverse complement strand
GGGGGGGGGGCCTGATCTGGGAGAGATTGCTAAAGGCGAGGCTGGTGATGCGGCTGGAGAGGCTGGTGGTGAAGCTCCTGATGGGAAGAATGAATTTGAAGAGCTAATTGATAAAATTGAACTGCGAGAAGATCACGGGCTGGAACTCGACAAATCCGCCCTCAGGAAGAAACTCCTGAAAATATCCGAGGGGATCAAGGAGGACCCGAACTTTTTCAGGAACAACAAGCAGCATATTAAGACATTGTTCGACTTGCTTGATATTGACGAGGACAAAGGGAAGAACGTGATGCGTCGACACAACGACTTCCGTAGCGTGCATAAGCCCGATCCCAAATCAACCGCCTATATCGACAAGTATAGAGTGAACTCTAATGACCCATGGCCAGCGTTCTCCGAGGGGTTGCGGCGGCTTAGTGATAATGGTTGGCGCTCTTCGACCGAGGGGCTTCAAGAGGAAATCGGCGGAGGACGGTATAAAGGTGGGTTGACCAATGAACAGTTCCTGGGCAATGCAGAGAGGGCGTCTAAGATGGACTACGGGGACGAAGCTGTCAATGAGACGGTCGCTGCCGTTCGCGGAATGTTAATGAAAGCAAGATGGAATAAAGGTCCTGTAACCAATAAAGATGGAAAAGCAGTGGAAAGGTATGACGTATCTTTGCATAGGACGACCAATGATTACGCTGTCCAATTCCAAGCCGACCTTGCAGAGAAGATGACATCTTATCTGAGGTTGAAAAAATTCGGTTTGGATAAGAATATCCCACCCGAGAATCCTCCCGGAATGAAGAAAAGACTTAGGAACTGGAGTATCAAACCCCCTCCGACTGAGAAGGAAATGAAAAAAAACCCAGGGGCTCTTGGCGATTGGATCGCCTCTGTTGACAGGGCCAAAGCTGATCACGATTATCAGTCGAAGTTATTCAAGCAAGGCAAAGCACCCGTGGTAGCGGGGAATCCTAGACTGAAGAAAGTTCCCAAGAAAGTTCCCAAGAAAGTTCCCAAGAAAGTTCCCAAGGCAGATCCTCCCAAGGTTCCCGGACCGTGGATTTGAAGCCTAGAACTAATGCGGAATTATACCGTCACTTTACCTAAATACATTAATGCCTGAAATTACCCACGATCTAGATTCAAGTTCTGAAGAATCTGCTCCCGTCGCTACCCCAAGTGACGGTGAGTCTATATCTACGTCTGGACCGATCTCGGATTCGGAAGGGGCCCTAGGAGGAAGTATGGAGCGATCCTCTTACTCCGGTGCGGCGGGACAATCCGCGGCAGCAAACATACAGACTGCCCTTACCGCGCCGAAGTTAACCCATGATGCAATGACTCCCTCTATGGTGAGTTATCGTCTTCTAAAGGAGGATCTTCAGTTCCGGTCCAAACACAATACGGTTTTGGCACAGGAGATGGATCTAGCAATGAAGATGGGGGCTCATAATAGTTTGGCAAAGAAGGCTGCCTTAAATGATGCCTACACTCTCGAAGCGAGCGAAGCGATTACGCAATTCTCCACGATCCTTGCCGGCGGGGTGGGAAGCGAGAATGATGCAGTGCAAGAGTTGTATAAAACGAACTCTCGTCTTGCTCACAACCCCATCTTCCAAAAAAAGCTCAACCATCTGTTAACGGCGTTTGAGGATAATTCCGAAAGAGGGAGACGGCAGTTGGAGGAGAAGAGTCTTCAGAATCAATATAATATAGCACAGAACAACCCATGGCACATCTACAACGCCAGCGCGATGGCGGCAGGGTTGAGGCCAGTCACTCCGGATATGCGGGGGAAACTGGAGGCGGCTGGGGATTCGATGGGTTGGGTCAGTGAAGCAAACTATGACCTCCTCATGGAGCATGGCGTCAGCGCGGGAACCTTTAATTTTCTTGATGATGATGATATGCTGGAGGAGGTGGCTCTCCAATTTAATAAGCGGAGCGATGAGAAGATGACAGGCGCTGACGTAGCGAGGGAAATTGGCGCCCTTGTTGATCCGGATGTAGCGCGGAGGGCAGCGGGCCCCGCTGATGACGCAGAGGCTATAGCGGCAAGAAAACAAATATCCCGAGCGAAGTTCTTCATCCGGAGAGGAGCGGCTCTAGATCAACATAAATACGGCGAGCAAATAGCACGCGCGGAAATCAGAGCAAAACAAGAGGAAACACAAAGCGTTGTCAGCCCACTATGGAATACTCATTGGGAAGCGCTAACAAAAAGCGCATACGACGAGAAGGGCAACCCCCTCACTGGGGATGCTTATTACACAAGGTTGATGGTCGAGCTTGGTAAATTTACGGCGATGATGGCCGTAAAGACAAACAGACCACTTGCGAGCACCTTAGCGAAGACTAACTCAAGGCAAACCGCGGATCAGAAGTCCAAAGCTCGGCTGGCATATATGAAAAATGCTCTTTTAAATTCTGGGAAATACACCCAGGATACCTTGAGTAAATACACCGAGGGGCAGTTGTCAGAGGCGGGCGCTCTGGAGGGGTTGTGGATTGATGACCTATCGTTCCCCCAGAAAAACCCATACGAAGGGGCCAACACCATTGACTCCACTAAAGGGCTGCAAAAAGCCGGCAAAGTGTGGATGAAGAGGTGGCTGATGGTCCGATGGCCCACTGCCTTAGAAGTTGAAGAAAAAAAAGAAGGCAAGACAGAAGGCAAGACAGAAGGCAAGCTCGGTGGAGTCGTTGACTATAATAAATCAACCGTTGCTGGGGCAAAGAAGTATGGCAAGCGACCGGACGGATCGCTTAAGGGCAAGGGCTACCTGGGGGAGCTAAAACTACCCAACGGCGGCGTAGCCACCGAGTTTTCCACCCAGTCAGATGCCGTGAAGGTAGATGGCCAACGCATCGATTTCCCCTCTCTCGTTCCCACCCTGACCGATGAAGAGAAGCAACTCATGGCCGATGATATCATTCCCAACGGCAAAGATATCCCAGACGAGATCATGCAGAAGGCTGTCGATCACGCCATAAATCGTCTCGCTGAGGGGCAGGATGTTTTTTACAACCAGGACGATTTATCTGAACAGGAAGGTGCCGCCATTGAAGGAGAGGGCGCCCGTTCTTCCCTCGTCGATAAACATATTGACTCAGAAGAACTAGCGAGAGTTGAGGCGGATAAAGCGAAGGAGACTAAAACGCTTGCGGCGGGTGAGGCTATGAGGAAGAATACCTTGCCGAGGCAGGGAGGGCATACTGAGGGGCAGACTATGTATCAAGGGATGGCAAACGCATGGGGAGGTCAAGGGGGATGGGGAGGACGATCAGCTTGGTATCAGGGTTCGGCTACGGAGAGTGCCGATAAAGCTAAGGCAGATAGCGACAGCAAGCCAGCCGAGGGCGCGACTAACCGTTCAGCGATGAACCGCGCACGGGGAGGGCGAGGGCTTCTGCCCCCGACCGGGGGGAAGTCAGCCGCTGAGCTAAAGGAATATCGAGAGGAGGCTCCTACAGATGAGACAGGTAAGTTCGACCCCAATAGTAAAGACTACGATGACGCAACTGCGGCGGATGCGGGGCTGGAGCGGGATGAAACAGGACACATGGGATCTCTCGACCCCCGAACCGGGATGGTGCTGAAGGGTCGTCTCCACCCGACTTGGGATAAGATGTATTGGGCGGAGAAGGATCTGGGGAACACCGTAGTGAAGGCTACCGATGGCAGGTATTACTCACGAGGGGGTGGTAAACTTGAACCGGGGGACCAAGTGGTTGATGTCCCTAAGAAGGTTCCTACGGTTCCTAAATCCGCGAAAAGAAATACGCCGATAACGAATATACGAAAGAGCCCAGAAAAAAAGACAGTGAAGGACAAACCCCACCCGCTGGATAAAGTCAAAACGATGCCTTTCGACGCCACGATTGATATTTTAGACCTTCCCGCAGATATCATCCTGGAGTTCAAAGATTGGGATGATCTCACCAATTCCGGTGCCGATTCATACACGCGCCACGGGGATTGGGGACCGATTAAGGTTGGTGGTAAGTTTTACGAATATAAAAGGGGGCAAGGTTATGTGGAATATGATCCCGAGGCGGTAGCCAAAAAATAAATCCAATATAACATAAAGACAAAATGGAAGGACTAGACGAAATTCTTAGCGAGAAGGTAGACGCAATCATTGCCGACGAGCGATACCTGGCTCTCGACGAGCCGGGGCGAAGCAAGCTCCGCAATTCGATTTGGGATGAAGAGATCGAGGCTGGGCGAATGGATGAGCTCCAGCGGATAGGTATCAATGGGGTTCTCGATTCCTCATCCGCCTACCACCGTGAGGGTCACGGCGATAAGTCGTTTATTAAGGATCAGTATAATATTTACAAGGAACTTCTGGATGGGACCAAAGGCGCAGATGTAGCAACAAAATCGGTCCTTGCCCAAAGATTTATCAACCAATACACAAACTCGGTGGAAGCTGAGCAGATGGATAACTATGATAGGGCTGATATCCAAAAAGAACTAGCCACCATCAGTTTAGGTAATCGGGGAGAAGTCCAGGCGCGGAGAGATAAGGAGGGATGGTTTAAGGGCGCCGTCCTGGGCAATCTCGTTGATTTTTTTCAGAATACCGCCGCGGAGTTTGGCGCAGGGGAGGAGCAAGTATCCCCCCTGGTGAGTTGGGACGCTATGTTCGGCGGGAACGAGGACCACACTAGTCAGATGCACCGTCTAGCGGAGGAGGCCAGGGAAAGACTTAGGGGGAAGGGGCTCAATGATAGTAAGATTGAGGATCTCATGAGGGGGTTCGACCACGACACCATGGATTTCGGTAAAGATCACACGCGGGAGGTCATACGAAAATCTCATAGCGGGGAAGCCATTTTCAACCCCGAGGCATTGATGCGTATGAACTCCGAAGAGATTTCTGTCCATATTAATAAAATGGGGCTTTCCGAAGGAGCAGAACAACGGGCCTTGCAGAGGCTCGCCAGCGAGCAGGCTGAGGCGCAATCATCGTTCCTGGACATGACGGTGGACCCGTATTTTATTGATAGCGTCTATGAGCGGGAGGGAAACATGACAGAGAAGATCGACTCATACTTGACTGAGGTTCAGGGTGGGTGGGGAACTGGTGGATTAAACATTAACCCCGCTAAGAAATTTTATACAGCCTCGGCTAACAATGTTACCGGAGCTGTAACCTCCATGGTGGGTGGGACGATTGGTATCGCCGCTGGTTGGACTGAGGGGGGGCGCAAGGCCGCCGGGTTTATGGAGAGTATCTCAGGGCAGTTATGGGAGACCAATAGTCGCTTGGATCAAGGGTGGTTCGGGGCTGGCGGTGCTGAGCTTGTTGGGCTCCTTCCCGACCTCTTTATCGCAAAAGGGGCAGGGACTCTAGCGAAGAGCGTCGTTAAACTCAAGAAGCTGAAGGCCATGTCAAAGGCGCGTGCGCTCAGGAAACCAGGGGCACGCGGAGGTCACGTAATGGCTTCCGGGAGGAATAATAAGCAGTGGTTGGACTTTAATGACAAGATGGTGAAGGGGGGGGTCGCTCTAGGATCTGGCTACAGTGCGGGGGTGAGGGTAGTAAACCAGGCGTTAGCCCAGGTGGATGAAAATGGAGAACAGTCTTTTGATTATTGGGACTCGGTCATGTTCGGGTTCAAGCAAATGCTCATCACTGGGGTAGTAACTCGTGTCGGGGCTAATACGGGGATGGAACGCTTTGCTACGGGAGCGGCGATGAAGGCAGAGGCTCGTAAGTTTTGGAGGGATTACGTAGCGAAAGACGTTCTCGCTGAAGGGTTGGAGGAGTCGATTGATGAGCTTCTTGCGTCGATATTTGTCTCTAAGCAGATGAATCCCAACATGACCACAGAGGAGATAGTCGATGGGGCAATCCACGCCTTTGTCCTCGGAGCGGTTATGGGAGGGGTTACGAATGTCAAAACTCCATGGAGGGCGCTCAAGGGGGCCTTCAAGAGCCCGGATTCCGTAGTCCCTAAAACAGCCAACCTGGCTCATACGACACTGAACCTCAGCCCTCATGACGGGGCGTCGGTGGATGGAACCACGCATGATGGGGCGGTAGTTCCCGGTGGGTCGGCAGATCTTTCGGGGAACGCAAGTCCTCATGATGGGGTAGTAGATCCTTCTGGGAACGCAAGCATGCATGATGGGGCGGTAGATCCTGCTGAGCAGGCAAGCATGCATGATGGAGCAGCACTCAACCCAAAGACCTCTGCTGCATTGGCCAGCCTCTCGCCAGAACTATACGGAGAGAAAGAGACTGAGTTAGGCGAGTCTCCTTTAGGTAACGCAACTATGGCGGAAGCGGCCGTGATGAGGGGGGAGGACCCCGAGCTTAAGCGTCGGCAGGATAAGGTCGGCCAAATGCGCCGGAACGAGAACCCAACCGCGATATTCAAGAAGGCCTCAGCAACACCGGCAAGCACTGACGGAAAGCCCTACACGATGGAGGACGCTAGGCAGCAGGCGGAGGAGAACGCTAAGTGGAATGCGGAGAACGTCGATGCCGCAATGGAGCGTATGTCCGTCAGGTCGATAGGCACACTACAGGCGAAATACGGTAGCTCTGGTGGGGGAGGCGTAGATCCTGGCAAGAGCGGTGAAGGATGGGATGGACACTTGCCGTCTCCCAGCCCGGATCAGAAACCCACCCCTGCGTCTCAAACAAGTCCAACTCCCCAGACAACCCCTACCCCTCAAGCAGGTCCAACCCCTACCCCTAAAACACAGCCCGCTCCCACCAAGCTCCCCGTCAAGAGAGAGGTCGACCCCATTACGGGAGAGGTCGATATAGGCGAAGGCGTCAAGATTGACATGAGTCCTGGTGCTCCCTCACCAGCACAGCAGGTCTTCGGAGATCCTGCGTCATCCAAGCGACCCGTTACGGGCAAGGTCCACATTGACAGTCTATCCGTGAAGAGGGGGAAGGACGGGAAGAATCGTGTCTACATCGACGATCAGGTGACTGACCAGGTCGTGCGTCCCGATGGGGGATTCGAGACTGACATGAAAAGCACATCCACCTTAACAGCAGAATCGTTCTTCGCCGGGAGGAGTGCGAAAGCTGGGAAAGGCTCAACTCCATCAGTTGAGTCAACGCAAGACTCCAACGAGTCATCCGCAGAGACAAAGGAAGCTGTCCAAAGCCCATCGGATCAATTCATCTCCGATGGCAAAGGGAACCAGAAAGAATCACGAGCTAAGCTTGTCGGGGGGAAAGGTAGGGCGGACCTCGATACTCTTGCCGAGGGCTCTCCTGTGGAATCTGTTGAGGACGCTCCTCGCGGCGGGCAATATAATCCTGTTACGGAAAAGGTCGAAATTGACCCTAACCAATCCAAGCCTGCGACATTCCGCGAGGTGACCCTTCCCCGTATTAACGCAGAAAAAGCATCCTTAAAGGGGGACGGCAAGGTCGACGCCATCACTAAGGCTGTAGACCAGAAGGTTGTAGACAACGTCCTAGGGAGTCGCCCCGACCTGAGCCCGGAGCAGAGGACAAAGCTTTTCATTGTCGAGGCCTTAATGGGGAACAAGGAAGCGCAGGCTGAACTACTCAAGATATCCAAGACCCCTGGAGTTGAATCTGAGATCCGGGTTGTCCTTGAGGATATTGCGAGAGCAGAAAAAGGCCAGAACTCTCAGACCGTTCTGCTTCGTCAGATAAAGAAGATGGCGAAGCGGTTCAAGACGACAACAAATGTTGATATTGGCACTGGATTCCAAATGAATCCCGTTGTTAATCTTGAAAGGCGCGGGGTCACTAGAGTTTCCCGCGTTGTCTTTAATGCCCTCAAGGTGCTGCGGAAGGATAAATCGGATCATGCAGCCGTGGACTCTGGCAAGCCCAACGAGGAGAACAAGGTCAGTGGAGTGCTCGCAATTGGCTCGATTATTGAAGTGAAGAAAAGGGATGGTGACGCCGCTGTTGAGCGCTGGAAAGTCATCGGCCATCACCATATCGATGGCGGAGAAATCCGCATGGAGTTAAGGAAACTGAAGATGACCAAAGAGGGCATTAAGGCTGAACTTGGCAAACTCCACAGGTCCGCCACGATTGAGAAGGCAATGCACTCTGCGATGGCGAAGTTCCGTAAGCTTGATAGGAAAAATCATGACCTGACAGAGTCGATGGCCATCCTGCGGAAGTTGGTCGAGGAGGCTCTCTCTGAGATTGCTGGCAAGGACTACACCAATAGCAAGCTAAGATTCAAGACCGGCGCTGAGGCTAAAGGCACGCTCCTTGAGAACCGGCTCATGTATGCTTCTGGGGAGTTTGACGAGAACGGCAAATTTGTGGATTCGAAGATCTACATAAACGAAGAGCTATTGCATCTGCATATCCACAATTGGTCAAATACAACTGACGGAAGCAATAGCCAAGCCGACCTTTCTGCCACTAAAGATATCGTTGACCAACTTAACCTCATGTTGTTTGAGGAGGTCGCTCACGATCACGCCCTACAGAAGATGGATCAGGCCGAGATTGCCGCGATGACTCGTGATTGGATCGAAGTTGCGCGTAAAGACGGATACGCTAGGGGCGAGTTGCTTAGGTGGCGGGCCTACCAACTGGGGAATCTCAATGCAAATCCAGAGGAGCAGCAGAAGATGTGGACCGATCTCTTGGATCTTGCTGATAAGGCAGAGACAAAACCGAAGGCGTCGGAGGGGGTGACCCTGGAAGAGGCCACTGAGATCCAGTCCGCGGCCTCGGAGGAGTTGAATGATGTGGCCCTTCAGGTCGGTCACGAGGCCCTTGCCGGGTTTGTGCAACTTATCAAGATCGGCGCAACAACTCACGACATGGAATCCATGAGTTACCGCTGGATGCCGTGGTTGAAGCACGAGAGCGCAAGCCCAAAGAAAGCTATGGAGCATACAGGACTTCGACTTCCTGGGCAACAGGCGAAAAGGGTTGCCGACACGGTAAAGGCCGGAGAGACGGTTACTGTTATACAACGCCTGCTTGAGATGGCATCTCGAGCGTTTGAAGCGGTGCAGAACTACATGAAGGTCCATAGGACTATCAATGCTTTACCTCCGAGTGTCGGCAGACTGGTTGACAGACTGGAAGCCACCCTTGACTACAGCAAGGAACTCGGGGTCAGTTCCCAGGGGATTAAAGCCCCGGACCCTTTCAGTGTCCAACAACGTGCGCTGGAGCAGGGGAGGAACAACATTAACCAAAACAAGGAGTTGATCGAGGCAGACGAGGGCGATCTTTTTGATGCACAGCAAGAGCTCAGAGATGTGTTAAAAAAGGTTAATGCCTTGCACGGGACTAAGACTGGGCAAGTCATTCGCCTCGAGTGGCAGGATGACAACACTGCGGCCCTAGTCATCCGGTCAGAGATTGAAGGTGTCCTTGAAGATGCTGAAGAGGCTAAAAAAGCTAAAAAAGCTAAGAGGGCTGAAGAGAGTGAAGAGAGTGAAGAGAGTGGAGAGGATCTGCTGAACAAGCTGAACCAGGCATTAACTCGCATCAATGAGTCCGGTCGCCCTACCGCGATTGCCAAAAACGCTGCTAACATCCATGCGATTCAACTCGTAATGCGTCGCCTTGGCATCACGCAGAACGAATTGGTTGGCTCGGACGCCGAGACAAAGAGTAGGACAATCAGTAGAGCAGTGGGGGTGGCTCAGGAGAGGGTCGCTAATTCACTAGGTCTTAATGTGCCTGACCTCGTGGAGGCAATGAGCGAAGCCCATAAGTCAGCAGTTGATGAGGACTTCAAAAGGAGGCTCGAGGCTATCCCTGACTTCGAGCGATCCATTGGTTGGGGCGATGAGCTGAGTGATGATGAGGGGACGTTGAGGATTTCGAGGGATGAAGAGGGCTATCGATGGGAACAGTTTGACAAAGCTGGCCTAAAAATCGACTCAGGGTCCGGGGTGCAGAGGGATGCGCTTCCGAAGGATATGGATTCGGCACTGCAGGCCAAGCTGAATGCCTTGATCCGGGGATATGAGCACTACGGGGACGAGGGGGGTGAGATAGCGAAAGCTGAGAGGGCGATTGCGGAGATACGGAATCGTCCCGACTGGCACACGGGGAAACATTTGGATGAGATGATTGAGGCTGAATGGGACCTCCACGTAATGATGCAGGACGCTCGTGGACTCCGGCCTTCGACGCCGACAATCTTCACGGATTTAGAGGATGGGGATTCAGAGCTTTCTGGCTCGGAAGAGGACGCACTTATCGCGGCAAAGGAAAGCTTCAAAGATAATCGCGGGAAATCGAAACCTGGGGACTTTGTCCCCGATACCTCTGGGCCGTTTCACGCCAACGAGAACGTGAGACATGCGGTCGAGACGAGGGAGACGAGGGCTGATATGTATTTTGCTGCTATTGCAAAGCTACATGAAGACAAACCTAGCGCCGGCTTCCTCACGTTCGGTCAAATGCTCCAAACCTTTAAGCGAGATCAGATTAGGGCAAAGAAGTCTCAGGTCAATCCGTTCAAGGATGCACTCAAGTCTAAGCTGAGCGTTACCACGGTCAGCCGGGGGCGCCCAGATGGGTATGTGCCCTCCGT
>TARA_R110002167_G_scaffold178247_3_pt1 | contig 10528 bp, 9 predicted proteins | sample TARA_R110002167 | Tara Oceans TARA_R110002167 (sample SAMEA4398238) | marine metagenome | biome: Polar Biome; feature: [MES] marine water layer (ENVO:01000295) within the mesopelagic zone...; material: water (ENVO:00002006), including particulate matter (ENVO:01000060) such as...... | reverse complement strand
GCCGTGTTAAGAGCTTGGGGAGATACTGGAAAGTATATGAGACGTATAACGCCTAAAGACACTGGTTACGCAAAAAGTAAAACAAAGAGAGCACCTAAACGTAAAATAGTTGCAAACTACGGCTATGCAGGTGATCTGGATAGTGGTACTAGTAGACAAGCACCAGATGGTATGACTAAGCCAGCAAGTGAACAATTTGCAGATAAGTTTCTACCTAATAGATTGAGGAATATATAATGGCTAAGAATGTTAAAGTAATACTTACACTAGAAGATAAGCAATTTAGTAAAGGTGTCAAAAAAGCAGAGCGTGATGTAAAGAAGTTTGGTGACACAGGCAAAGAAAGTGTAGGTAAACTTGATGGAGCATTCAAAGCATTAGGTGCCGCAATTGCAGTAGGTAGTATTATAGATTTTGCCAACCAAGCTGTAAACTTACAAAACAGATTAAGAGGTGTTAGTAGCAGTGCTGAAGAGTCAGCAGCCGCCTTTAAGTTAGTAAGTCAAATAGCAACAGACACAAGATCAAGTATTGGTGATGTGGGAGACCTATTTGCTAACTTAACAGTTGCCACAGCAGACATGGGTAAAACCCAAGCAGAAGTTGCTAAAATATCAAGCACATTTTCAAAGACATTAAAAATATCAGGTGCAGACGCAAACGCATCTAGTGGTGCTATTAGACAGTTTGGTCAAGCACTTGCTAGTGGTGTGTTACGTGGTGATGAGTTCAACAGTATCATGGAAGCCAACCCGGTGTTCATGCGTAAGGTTGCTGATGAGTTAGGCGTAACAATTGGTGAGATGAGAGCACTAGCATTTGAAGGTGCACTTACAGCTGATGTTATTACATTAGCCACAGAGGATATGGCAGATGCAGTTGATACCCAATTTGGTACTACTGTTTCAACAATTGCTGAATCATTCCAAGAATTACAAACTCAATTAGTAAAACTATTTGCTGATATAGAAACAAACACAGGTGCATTTAGTAAGATATCTGCTCTTATATTACTACTTGCAGAGAACGTTGAATTCCTTGCAAAAATGTTTGCAGTAGCCTTTGCAGTAGCAGTAAGTCAAAGAATTGTAACAACAGCACTAGCAGTAGTGCAACTAGCAAAAGCATTCCAAGCAGCCGCGGTAGCAGGAACACTGTTACAAGGTGTAACTGGTGTAGGTCTTGTTAAAGTAGCCGCAGGTGTTGCCGCCGCAAGTGCCGCAGTAATTGGCATGAATTCATTATTTGATGATTCAATTGAAGGCATAGAAGAGTTAAGTGATGCAGGCAAAGACATAGACTTAAACTTACCAACTAAACCAGATCAAACAATACCAGGTGGTACGCCAGGTGATCCTGACGCTGGTGGGCCAAGTAGAGCCGCACTTGCATTAAAAGCCGCAAGAGAAAAAGTAGCTCTAGAGAAAGAAGGCAAGAAAGCTACAACAGCAACAGCAGCCGCACAGAAGAGATTGCTTACACAAATAACTACTAATTTAGCAAAAAGCAAAGAAGTATTAGAGACCAATAAAGCAACCTTACAAAATTCATTAGCAGAGCTTGAGCTAGAACAAGAAATGTTTGGCTTAGGTGAGAAAGAGAAAGAACAACGCAGAGAAGTAGCCTCACTAGAAGGTGAAAGAAGAGATGCAATTGCTGAAATTACAGCATTACAACTTGCAGTAGACCCGGTAGAAAGTGCCCGTTTACAAGCAGAAGAAATACAAAAAATAAATGATCTATATGATGTACAAATAGGCAAAATAAAAGCAGTGCAAGATGCTAACAGCACAAGTGCAATGAGCTTTGGCGTAGGTTGGAAGGAAGCATTTGCTAACTTCAGTGATCACGTAGCAGATGAAGCCGCATACGCAGGTGACTTGTTTAACACAGCAACACAAGGATTTGAGAACAGCATACTAACGTTTGTAGAAACAGGTAAACTAAGTTTCAAAGGATTGTTCCAAAGTTTATTAGCAGACATTATTAAAATGCAAGCCAACAGAATCTTTATGAGTTTGTTTAATCCTTCAGGTGGTATATTTGCTGGACTATTTGCAGAGGGTGGTTACATACCAGCTGGACAGTTTGGTATTGCTGGAGAAGCAGGTCCTGAGATTGTTAATGGACCAGCAAGAGTTACATCAACAGCAGACTCAGCATCTATATTAGGTGGTGGCGGTGGAGGCACAAATATTACATACAATATTTCAGCAGTAGACACCCAGAGCTTTAGGCAGGCCTTGAGCAGGGATCCTCAGTACATATATAATTTAACGCAAGCCGGAGCTAGGAGAGTACCAAGATAATGTCACTACAAACAATAATCAATCAAGCACAATTTATCACAGTTGAGAAAATTAAAACAAGTGCTCAAAGCATTTCACGCTCAGGTAGACTGTTTACAGCAGAACTAGCAAGTGCTATACCATACAGATTTACTGTAGGTATGCACGGTGGACTACAATACAGTTTAAACAGAGGCTTGCTAGAAACATTAGATACACTAGACAGAACTGTGGAATCAAACATCAACATAGGTAGTAGTAATCCTGCACTAGCGTATGTAACAGCATACCAAGGTGACAGCACAACTACTAATGGAATAAGTATTATTGGCAGTAGCGGTAATACATTAATTATAAATGCTAGTGGTGCAGGCACAGGTACATTCTTGTTTAAGAAGGGTGACTTTATACAGCCAGCAAGTGGATACAGATATCCATTCCAAGTAACAGCAGATGTAGCACACACTAATGCAGGCAGTGTTTCAATACCAATTCACAGACCATACATAGAACAAACAGGGTATAGTCTAAATGGTAAAGGGTTAACCGTAGGAAGCAGTGTAAGCTGGTATGTTAAGATGATTACAAAACCTCTACACAGCATAGTGCCACATGATAGAATAGAATTTAACACAGACTTCCAACTTATTGAGGTTATTGAATAATGGCTACAAGCATACCAGCAGTACAAGGTAACAATATAAACACTGCCTTGCTCATTGATTTAACACTAGGTCCTACCACATACTATATAAGCAGTGCTTATAATTCAATTGTGTACGGTGGCAACACTTATCAGTACTTGGGTGCATTCTTAGGCGTAACTCAAATACAAGAAGACATTAAAACAACAAACGGTGATGTGTCAATTAGTTTAAGTGGTGTTCCAGATACTTACATAGATCAAGTGTTAGATACAAAGATTAAAGGTGGTGAAGCAGTAGTGTATAGAGCATTCTTTAATGAAGATTACACACTAGACAGTGCTAATGTATATCAAAGATTTAAAGGTATTATTACCAATTATGCTATTGAAGAAAACATAGACATATTAGAAGGTGATGCTAGTGCAACAGTAAGTGTTAGTTGTGCAAGTATAAACACCATATTAGAGAACAAAGTAGCAGGTCAAAGAACAAACCCAGAAGACAGAAAGAAATTCTTCCCCACAGACAGTACATTTAACCATGTACCAGACTTAATGGGTGTAGCATTTGACTTTGGTAAAGAATACAACAGCTATGCAGGTGGCGGAGGCTATAATGGTGGCGGTGGCCGTAATGGTAATCCGTTTGACTTTGGCAACTTCAACATGAGATAATTACAGAGATTTATAGATATGATAAGACGTGCAGGTATAGATGATTTTGATAGAATAATGGAGTTAATGATTAACTTTGCAAACACATCACCACTAACAGAGCATCACAATCCACAGTACAACACCAAGTATGTAAAAAACTTGTTGTGTGGGATAATGAAGAACGGTGTTATTATTGTAGGTGAAAAGGATGGTGAAATACAAGGTATGCTTATAGCATCAATAGTAAATGATCCATGGTTACCAGAGATTAGAATATTAAGAGAGATGGCATGGTGGGTTGAACCCTGTGTCAGAGAGTCAACACTAGGATACAAATTGTTAAAGAAATACATAGAGTATGGAGAGAAGATGAAACACGCAGGTGTTATAGATCAATTCATGCTTACACTAATGGAAATATCACCAGACTTTGATTTAGAAAAGCGTGGATGGTATAAAGCAGAACAAAATTATATGTTTGAGGGAGTTAAGTAATGGCAATTTTCAGTGCAATTGGCGCGGCAATAGCAAGTGCTATAGGCCTAACAGGTACGTTCTTAACCATAGGAACAGTTGGCCTAAGTGTAGGTGGTGCATTAGTTGCAGGTGTAGTTGCCGGTGGACTAGGAATGGCCACTGCTAAAATACTAGGTGTAAACAAAGCACCAGGTGTCCAGCAAAGCAAAGATCCAGGCGTTAAAGTACAATTACCTCCAGCAACAGACAACAGGCTACCAGTATTCTACGGAAGGAATATTACAGGTGCAATTGCAGTAGATGCAGAAATTAAGAATCAAAATAACACAATGGTTTATGTGTTCTGTATTGGTGAGAAAACAACCACTGGTAATTACACCATAAACAACATTTATAGAGGTGATAGTAAACTAAACTTCACAGGTGCAAGTGTTAACAGTATCACAGATCCAAACGCAACATCAACCACTAATATAGCAGGTAAAATACGTTGTAGAGTATATGCAGGTAATGCACAAAGCAGTGTAAACCAAATATTCCCCACAACAGGTAAAGTAGCCGCACAAACACTTAGTAGCAAAATAGACACCACAACAAGTTATGAAGACTTAGTTTATGCAATAGTTGAGATAGACTTTGATAGAGAAAACGGACTCACAGACAGTGGTTCTATTACTTTTGATATTACTAATGATCTGCAGGAACCAAGTGCTGTGTTACTAGACTATTGCACAAACAGCAGATACGGTGCAGGACTATCCGCTAGTGATTTAGACACAGCTTCATTTACAGACCTAGCTACATACAGCAATGAATTAGTAGCATACACTACTAGTGTAGGCACTGGTGATACGCATAAGAGATGGCAGATTAATGGCATGTTAAGCACATACCAGCCTGTTAAAGATAACATTGATCAGCTATGTCAAAACTGTTCAACCTTCTTTACATATGATCCAAAGCAAGGTAAGTTTAAAGTAGTGCCAAACAGACCAGCAAGCACAGCAGAAAAAGATGCGGCTTTCTTGTTTAATGATGATATTATTATTAGTAGCATAAACACCACAGAAACAGAATTATACAGCATGTATAATCAGATAGAAGCTGAGTATGCAGAGAATGACAGAAAAGACCAAACCACTATTGCTGTTATTGACACACCAGCAGGTGATAGAAACACAAATGAGCCAGACAACCCGCTACAAGTAAGATATAATATGGTCAATGACTTTCCTAGAACTTACAACTTAGCAAACATTGATCTTAAACAGAGTAGAACAAGCAAAGTTCTTGAATTTGATGCTTCTTATTCCGCTATACAAGTAGACGTAGGTGACGTTGTTAAAGTTACTAACAGTAGATACGGATTTGACAACAAGTTATTTAGACTTATGCGTAGTGTAGAACAAGAAGGCAGTGATGGCATGTTAAGTGTAAACACTATATTACTAGAATACGCAGATAGTGTGTATGAACATTCAAATGTTGCAATGAAAGGTGAGAATCCACTTAGCGGCATTCCAGGATGGTACACAGGCATTTGGGGTAACGTAGATTATGGAAACATTGCTAACATTGTTGGCAATATTGTTATTGTTGATGATCCAGTAGGTGGTAGTAATGCAAACATAGTTGCACCTGGCACCGGAACTGTTATTGGCAACATTGATTATGCCAACATTGATTTTAGTGGTATAGGTGGTGAGGGCGGTTTTGGAGGAACAATACCATTTATTAATTTCCCTGTTACAATCCCAAACATTCCAGGTATAAGCCATATTGATGCTATTGTTAATCCAGTTGGATCTACTGTAAGCAGTAATGTAGCAAACTCAATACCCGGTAACAGAACACCTATACGCCCAGGAATACGCAATGGTAGAGGACGTGCATCCTTTGATCCAGGTGAAATTGTTAACGTAGCATTACCTATGCCAGTGTTACCACCGCAAGATGCATCAGCACCTACTGGACCGCTACTACCAGACATACTAGCTAACATTGATTTTAGCATGTTTGGCATGGGAATGAGTACCATAAAATCAACTGTGCCAAATATAGCACTAACGCCAAGAGGTGCACTGGGTAGAGGCAATTTAGGTGACGTCCAGGCAGGACTACAGATTGAAGATGACGTTGCAAACATTAACAGTGCATCTAGTGCCTTAGTACAAGACAGTGATTTAGTAAACGTTGATTTAGGCACAGCAAACAGTCTTATTACAGCAATTGATACTGCTGAGACAGGTGGCATTGATGAAGGTATATATTCAAGTATTAATAGTGCAGTACCATATGGAATCTTTGACCCGGCTGGTAGTAGACTAGGATTTAGCCCTAGGAGAAGTATTAATTATGACCAAGTTAACATTGCCGCTGACGGTACATTTACAAAAACAGGCACAACAGTAACAGATACAGCTCAAGGTAGTAGTATAGTTACAGGAACAACAAGTCCTATTCCAAGTTTAAATGACAACTTTGAATTTGAAATAAGTAGAGCAAGAGCAAGTATAGTAGCAGCCGGATTTGGTTTGCCAGCGGCAGGCCCCACTCTAGCATATCTTCCAGCAAACGTTAATGTGATTAACTATGCTAACACAAATTTATCACAAGATCCAACATTTAATTTATACAGAGGCTTTGACATAACAAACAGTGACAAGCGTATTTCAAAATCAGATGCTTATAGAGAACCACGTTATGGTGGTTGCTTTATTGCAGGCTCAATGGTGTTAATGGCAGATGGTGCCTGGAAAGAGATTGAATTTATTGTTATTGGTGAAAAGGTTATGGGACTTAACGGTGTAATAAACACAGTTACTAAACTACATCATTACCCAGTAGCACAACAACTTATATGCACTATTGATAATGCAATTAGTTTAACTGATACTCACCCAATGCTAACATCAGAAGGATGGAAGAGTTTCAACCCAGAGCTAACAGCAGAGATACATCCAGACTTAGAACTTGCTGGTAAGTTAATGATAGCTGATATACTGATAACACATACTGGCCCAGTTCACTTGTATGATTACACTAAAAAAGTGCAAGACATTCCAGTATACAACTTAGACGTTGACGGTGATGATACATTCATTGTTGATGGATATGTAGTGCATAACAAATAATAGGATATACAGATGAATAGATATGTATTTTACAACAACACAGACGGTGACTTGTACTGGATTAAAACAGTAACAGAACAAAAAGCACAACGTTTGTGCTCACTAAACCATGCCATGCATATGAGTTATGTGCTAGAGGAAAGCCTCAATGGCAACATATTAGATCATATGACTGATGAGCTGGATTTAACAACTACTCCGTTCACAGTTATAAAAGCAAGTAACAAAGGCTTTGTACCTGCTAGTATAGATGCAAAACAAAAAAGAAATGCATTGCTTACTGGGTGTGATTGGACACAAGGTGATGATAGCCCATTAAGTGATTCAAAGAAAGCTGAGTGGCAAACATATAGACAAGCACTAAGAGACTTTGACCATAGTGCAATAACAGCAAACCATGGCATTGTATGGCCAACAAAACCAAGTTAAGGATATAGATATGAAGACAGTTCCAGACCACTTTATTTTAATGCAATTTGACGCAGAAGGCGTATGGCAAGGTGTCCCAACAAGAAAGATCTTATGGGATGGCGTAGTAATAGATATAGATGAATACTCCGCAAGTAGCGGACTAGTATTGCCAGACTCAGGAGAATAGTATGCCATTAGGTGCAAGTAAAACAGTAAATTACGGTGCAGTAGAAGATGGCGCAGGTGGTGCTATACCTTTTGTACCATCTGTAACTGCTACTAGGACTATAACAGCTAACACAGTAGTGTACAGTGTGACCAGTAACTATATTACAACACCTACTTTTAATTTTAGCTTTAGTGGTTTAGCCGCTAATCCTTTTACCCAATCTGATACAGGTTCTATTACACTTGACGCTTCAGGTAATGCTAGTATAACAAGAAATCTAGATCAAACAAATATATACGCAGATGCAGACTTTGCCCTAGACATAAAAACATATAATGATGCATTGTTATTTACAGGCGCAAATGTTGAGTTGCTAGGTAATGTGCATCAAGCTGACCTACAGTTTTCAAATGCAGGTAATGTAGAGGTTGAGTCTCTTGCAAGCGGATACTTAACATATAAAATTGAAGGTAATACAGGAATTACTAAAATAATAGCCACAGACCCATATGCGTCACAATCAACGTTACAGTATGAGATAGTTAGTAGTGGTAGCGGTAATAAAACCGCACTAGGTATTTCAGTATTTAACAACATTATACCAGGTGAAGGTGGTAACCAGAAATCTGCTACTGTGTCCTTAAGTTATATAGACCAGACCGTAGAAAGTAATATATTAATTGGAGCAGGCGGTCCAGCTACAGGCGGTGCTAATTCCACAATAAACTTTAATAACAGTGGTGGTAATTTCTTCACAGATACTATTGCAGGCGCCTCAGAAAATCTATACACTAGTGTAGCAAGTAGAACACAAAACTACACTACTCTATATGCCGCTAGAGGTGCTGGACCTGGCGCAGTTGGTAATTTTGTAAGCTCAAACGGAAACATTACTGCATACGGTGGAGCAGGCACCGCGGGCCCTAATAGTGCTATATTAGGAAGCCCAGTTGCTGGCAATGGTGGTGGTGGTGCAATAGTACATCAAATACAATCAGATCAATACACCTATTCCGCAGTAAATGGTGCAAACGGGGCAGGCTACTATGGAGCAGGTGCTCAAGGTCATGCTACAACTCAGTCAAATGGAAATAGCGGAGTTGCTTACTTAAAATTTCCTTTTATAAACGGTAATTACCCTGTATTTGCTTAAATTGTATAAATAGTACTATTAGAAAGTTACACAAACCTTAGTTTGTTTAATTAAACCCTTAGGAGAATCACCATGAGTTCCAGGCTTCTTGACTTCAGTCAATATATTGCAGGATCAGACAATGTTAAAGTTCTTAACATGTTTCCACGTTCACAAAAAAGTTTCACGTATGATTTTGACAGTAATGTAACAAGTTATACATTCACAGCAGACCAACAAAGTTTAGTCTTAGATCAAATTGCTTATGATAGACAAACTGGCCTTCCTAATTTTGCAGACAGCAAGATTATAGGTTATATGAACACTGTTACCAGTATTGATCCAGCTACATACATAGATGAAACCAACCAAACAACTGGACTTATAACATTCACAATACCACAAAACAGATACACAGGACCATTGCTACCAAATGCAAGACAAAATCCTGTAATGACTGTTGTGAGTTTTGAATGGCAAACAGGTGATACTCCCCCGCAACATGAATCACATAGATGGGCAATTATAGAAACATGGGAACCAGGTGTAACAGTAGGTGATCCTCAAATACATTCTACGTTTGTTCCAATTGGTGTAGGTGCTATTAGCACATTCTCAGATAACAGTTCAACTGATACAGACAGAACAGCAGGCACACATACTATAACTGGCTTAGCAGACGGTGGTAGCTCAGGCACAGGAGCAACATTTGTTGTAGTAGTAGATGCAAACGGTGTAACCTCAGTAAACATTACAAACAGAGGCACAACTTATGTTGCCGGTGACACAATCAAATTATTAGACAGCACTATGGGCGCCGGCGGTGGAGCAGATATTACTGTAACAGTAAGCACGGTAGCTTAAGGAGTCAACCATGGCTAATATAATTGTATCAACCACAGCCCTAGGCATAAACGTTAGTGAAACAGTTAGCAATATTTCAGTCACAGATACTGAAAGTAATGTTATTGTAACAAATGTTGCATCAAGCGTAGCAAATGTCACTGTAAGTTCAACAGATACCACAGTAAATGTAAGTCAAACAGCAAGTATATCTAATGCTTCTGTGAGAACTAAACTTGGTGTTGAAAATGTATCTGGTTATGGTAACTTAGCATATGACAGCACTGATGCCTCTAATGGTATATTTCAATATACTGGTGTAAGCAATGCAGACATAATAACTGTAATAGATGACAATCCAGCAAATGTAACACAACATTTAAGTGTCACAGACACTGGTGGTGATGGCAGTTTATCATATGCAAACGCAACAGGTGTATTTACATACACAGGTCCAAGTGCCACAGAAGTAAGAGCACACATAAGTTCAGCTGACGCTGGCGGTGATGGATCAATGGGCTATGACCCAAACAGTGGTATAATTACATATCAAGGTCCGGATCAAGCAGAAGCAAATGCAAGAATTGCAGCCGCCCCACTAGAAGTAAGATCACACATATCTGGTGTATCACCTATTACATATAATGCATCTACAGGTGCAATAGGCTTAGAGCAAACGCTAGATGACCTAACACTTAAAAAGTATCAAGAAACAATTGTAGACTCAGGTAATGTGTCAGGCGCGGCTGTGTTTAATATTACTGATGGCAC
>TARA_R110002167_G_scaffold30455_1_pt1 | contig 10529 bp, 9 predicted proteins | sample TARA_R110002167 | Tara Oceans TARA_R110002167 (sample SAMEA4398238) | marine metagenome | biome: Polar Biome; feature: [MES] marine water layer (ENVO:01000295) within the mesopelagic zone...; material: water (ENVO:00002006), including particulate matter (ENVO:01000060) such as...... | reverse complement strand
TCTGTGATTACAAAATCAATTGCAATAAACTCGATTGAACGTGCAGGCTTCAAGAAAATCTGTGCATACATAATGTTTCTATCAATTAAATCTGGAGTAGTGGTAGTTTCATCTAACACAAGCTTGTAGTCAGTCAAGCCTAATCCAGCCTTAACATTAGACAACAGAGGTTCAACTCTACCACGGAATCGATTCCAAGTGACACTAACATTCTGGTCAAACAGCAACGTTGCTGCAATTCTAGAAACCTGCCTCTTGAGATAAATCAATAGACGTCTGACGTTAACTCTATCCAATGCAGAAGGCGTCATCTGTAAAGTCTTTTGACCGAAGATTACAATTCCTTCAGCGGGGAACTGAGCAATTGGGTTGACATTAGCTTCATACAGCTTGTCTCTATTTTTAGAAATCAACCTCTCACGAACTCCCACAATCGGTATTCCAGCTGCAGCATTAGCGGATAAGCCACCTCGTGTAAATCCTGCTGGAGCAAACCAAAGCTCTTGCGTGGCTTGCCCGTAAGACATAGCACCAATTGCCGCTATCGAGGGTGGCGCCCAAATAATTGCTCCGTTGAGAGTATCTTGTATCTGGACCCATGGGTAATATGCACAACCAAACGAAGAATTGGTTTGCAAATTCTGTTGTTTGTTATTAATTGTGTCCTTAACAGAACCAATTCTATTTGTAATACTTTCAGTATTTTCCGTTTCGGGGACATAGCCGCCCTGCAGATCGATAATAGCTAAAGCATCGCCTCTGTCTTCACACATGTCGACAAGATTACGATTTAAAGTGTTATTGGTGATACCGGGCACAGCAGCCAAGTTAAACTCAACCGATTCCGGGTCTCGCAAGGCATCAATAGCTACTTTGACAGAGTTAAAAGTATAAGAATTCTTTTCTGTGGGGGCGCCGCCGGGGGGTTCCGTCGCAGATGACCAAATAGTATTTCTAAAGGGCTCTGATTCTTTAATATTTAAACCATCAAATCCACCATGGAGCACAGTCGTAAACCGATTGGCTCCATTATCCAATACGCCTTTCCAAGAGCCTGAATTGATATATGTTAAGCCAGCGTGGACGCTGGTTCCATCGGTGGTTCTAGATCCGCTAACGTATACGTTTGTTCCGGTTAATGCAGTGCTAGTGTTACACATGTCATCTAAAGTGAATACAAAGGAATATTTCAAAGTCTCACTTGCGTCTCCTCCAACAAACATTTCTTCATCACTATAATAAGCCGGAATAGGACCGGTATAGGCACCAATTGTCTTAGAAGGTCTTCCAGAGCGATTAAATGTAGTATCAACTCCAAACCACACATCGCGTGGGTCGGTGGGGTTACCTTCGGACGCGGACACTCTTAATCTCAATTTAGGATAACTAAACGCAAACCCTGCAGACGCAGACACTATGATCCCAGCGCTGGCGGCGGGGAAGCTTCCGGCGCGGTCGGTGATCTCGACGTTATAGCTAAAACCACCCGTAATTACGGTTTCCGGCGCTGTATTAAAATCATGAAAATCATTAAATGTGGGCGGTCCATATACCCCGAAAGGTAAGCATTGAGGGTTTATATTCCCTTCATGTGTGGCAGGTTCCATATCCATATAAATATAATCCGACTGACTGTCGAAGTCGCCATATTCAGTCCATCGTCTATCATCGTCAGACCATGTTAAGTATTTATTACCAATTTTTCTACCCACATAGTTAGGAGTCTGCGGATTAAGATTACAATTGTCAAATCGTTCTAGAACCCTGGGACGATTATCCGTATCACCCATAGCGCGGACTACTACACTAAATGTGCCATAAGACACATCATCAGTGGCGGAAGCTCTCATGCTATCAATAGAAATTTTAACGTTTCTAGAAGCCCAACGACCAGTGTTTTTGGCTACTATTCGAAAGAGCTTTTGCATGTCAGAAGCTAGATAAGAACCTGTATTTGTCCCTAAGTCCTGCGAGAAAAACCAACCAGTGCGTGGATCCGAATAATCTCGCTGGAAGTTGCCTCCGTTTATGTCAGAAGTATATAAAGGAGCAATAAAAGCATATTGATCGCCAGCGAGACCATCTAAGTTTAGATTAACAGCATCTTCATATGTCTCACCCAAGAAATAGTTTGTATAAGCGTTCTCGGTGCTCTTTGTAACACTATCATTGCTACGTATGGGGTTAGTATTAAAAACTTTACGAATGAAGTTTTCTGAGCTTTCGTTAAAATTAAACTTAGTATCTATTGTTTCCGCGCCATCAGTTGTTACTACTGCTTTCCATGTTCCCCCTGATGCTGCTTTGAAATATTGATTTGTGCCTTTTTGTCCACTAAAAGGTACCACTGCTTCCTTGAGGGGGTATAGTTCTCCTGCTGTCGGAAGGGCACCGCCTGAGCCAGAATATGTCGTACCGGATAGCGCTACAGAGCCACTATTAACATACCAGATTGCAGCTAAGGTTCCCGTTACGTCTGCATCAGTTCCAAGTGCTGTTGAGCCAGATTGTACAACAAACAAGCCCCAGGCGCCTCCTTGGGCGGAACCTGTCGCTGGCGCACTTTTGATGGTCTTCCAGCCAGGGAAACCACTATTATCTAGGGCGCCGGTGTTCGTTGCATCGTCATGTTTTTTACCCACTAGTCTTACATATGTGACCGAAGGGTTGTTTTTTAACCAAGCTTGCGCAGCATACGCTCCGTATGTGGGTCCAACTGTATTGCCATTTCTAAAAACGTCACCATTTGTGCCTCCCGCTACGGGGGCGCCGAACATCTGAACGAATTCTTGGAATGAGTTGACTGTCGTGGGAATTAAGCCGGGTCCTTGCTGGGCTCGTCCAATAATAACCGGTCCAATGTCACCAGGGGCTTGAAGTAGCTGAGAATTGTCAATCTCATTAATAAATACTCCTGGGGAAATAAACTTAAAATCTTTTGCTGGCATGCTTGTATACTCCTTGTCTGAAAACTGGGTTTCTCTTATTAATTAGTAATTTATTAGTGCAAAAACCTTCTTAGTCTCTATAAAAGTTTTTGCCTTTACCGTATTCAGGAATAGCTCCGACTATCACGCGTTCCCTTCCCATTTTAACGTCTACGGCACTTTCTTTTTTTATCACTTTTGGTCGGTCCCCGTTTGGAGACTCGCCAATAATGTATCCTAATACTTCAAAACTTAAAGCAGTCTTATAAGTTCGTTCGTCAGTGCCCATACTGGACACATTATTATCTTGAGATAGATCTTCCTTTAAAAAAGTTTCATAACGATGACCATTTTTGCTGATTACAAAGCTGCTTATTGCTCCACCTAAAGTTATGAAGGGAGCTAACAATTCATTCATCTGTTGTAAATACTCTGTTCTCACTGTGACTGTATATGTCATATCAACATATATGGGCATTGGCATACTTAAAGTTTCATACACTACTTTTTTATTTGATTTCATAGGATAATAAGATTGACGTCCAGGCGTACGATGGACAGCGCCATATTTCTTCCTATTAGCAGCTACACTAAAGTTATTAGTTTTATCTCTTACTATTTTACGAGCTAATGTTATTCTTCCATATCTATTTTCATCAATATTATCTCCGGAAAGACCGTAATAGGCGCCTTTTCTTGTTAGGCTTTTTTGCATTGCAGACCTTTCGATGGATATTAAAGGCAAAATAAGAGCACCGTCAGAATCTAATAAATCCGGGTTATTCTTAGATAAAAATGATCTTTCAGCGGATACCCAAAGCACCGGGGTTTTTTTCCACCCCTTGTTGGTAGTAGAAAAATTATTCATTTTGTCATTAACAAAGTCATAAAACGCCATATCAATATTTTCTAAGTTGGAAGGATCAAATTCTTCTACTTTAAGATTGCTTTTGGCATCTTTTACACCTTTATATTGAATATCACTTGGCATCAAATAATCCCTCGCGCGCTTTGACACATTGGACTTCTATTTCCATTTTGTGGTCGACCTGACCAAATATTTGTTTAGGCTGGTTCCATGATACTATTTCAAAAAAAGTATCACCATATTTCACAAAGTCTCCTTCTCTGACATATAAATCTTGGTCTTCAGTCAACCTTCGATTATGGAAATGAACAGTTATAGAAGGTCTCTTATCGATACCAAATTGAGTAACCTCAGTTGTGTATCCCTGCCACAACACTAGTGCATACACTCTTACTGGAGGCAAAAATGTTTTTGTTATTGCTTCCCCGTAAACTGGATGGAAGTTTGTATGTTCCATGCTAATAGGATAATAGAATACACCTTGACCAACGACGCGCTCAATAAGCTCATCATTGACTTGTTTAACAAGATCGCGCTCCTTTTGACCCAAAAATAGAGGAGGGGGAGCTTCTGTAGGTTGTGACCACTCATTGGACATTTATATAGTTATCCTGTAAATATTAACATAGGTATCTTTGATTCGACACTGTTTATGGCATCTGATAGTTCAGCACCGCCCTGTGCTACTTTAACATACGTAAGTTCGTCAAATATAGTTTTTAACTCCTCTCGTAGTTTCTCTTGTTCTGTTTGCCCTTGACTAACAAGAGCGGGACCGTCTAGCGTTACACTGTCGCCGGGTATAGGTATAGTGGTAAATTTAGAACGAATATTGCCTAACATTTCTTTACATACAGCTAACGCAAATCTTCTTATCCACTGCTTGCCAATAGAATTAATTTTTTGATAAGGTGTGTTTTCAAATGGCAATGCATTCATATTATTAATGCCCCCCACGCCATAATCAGTTTCTCCATCTTCTTTCCATGGAGTGTTATCATCAATAAAGAACTCAACCCACATTGTTGTAGGACCAGTGAACACGTTTTCTGGAAATATTCTCAATCTATCATTTTTAATTTCATAGCTGTAGTGGCTATTTCGTGTATATATTGCATCTTCAAAAGCCATGGCTTGAGCTTTATTTTGCCACGTGGGAACTAGTTGGAATTGACTGTCATCTGCATATTGACCGTAACTAGACATGTTGCCAACCGTGTTTAATCCTCCATAATATCCATAAAATCGCCACATAGCTTGTGGAGTTTTATAAAAAACTTTAGTAATGTTAACACGATTACTTCCCACTTTATTATAGTATAGTTTTCCACTATCTGTATTGGCAGATGAAGAGATAATTGATTGAAGATCGTAATCTTGTTTGTCTACGCTAGTGGTAAAGCTAGCGGAATAAATAGGCGTAACACCTCCAAAGCCTGCTTCGGTAGCATAACCATGAGCCACGCGACGGGCATATTCAAACTTAAATTTGGGAAATTTTAAAGCTACATTGGAGCCAGATAGATCATCTCCACTTTGTAACTGTCCATCTTCGTTGAATGAACCGGTTTTGGCGCCTAAAAGATCCCCAATAGAGTTCTTTGCTTGGTGAATGTTAAGGAGGTATGAATACTCCAAGACAGACTCTTGATAGGCAGCAAATACTTGTGAACTAGACAGTTCAATGTCTAAAACATCACCGCCTAATTTTTTATAGGTATAAGCAACCTGATCAGATGCACCAGATAAAAAGTATCGATCACTGGTGTAAACATCAAAAGGAAAAGATGCCACTTCTGCAATTGCAGGCGTGCTGCCAGAAGTTAGCGTAATTGCGCTAGTAGTAGCTGAAGGTGTTAAAGTAGGCGCTGCCATTTAATAGTTCTCCTCATAGTAAATAGTTTGAGGAACGTTAAATGGATTTAATCGTCTTTCTTTTTGTTGAACCATTTGTTAGTAGCAGATTTTTTAGGAGTAGCTTTTACTACTGGCTTTTTTTCTACAACTTCTATTGGCGCTACTTCTACAGCCTCTGTAACTTCAACCGGTGTTTCAACCAGTTCTGGAGCTTCTTGTAGTGCCTTTACACATGGATGATTGGCAAACTTTTTACCAAACTTTGAACGCTTTGCTATCATTCTTCTTTTCTTTCCCATAATTAAGTTCTCCTTGGTGGTTGTTATAAATAGTTATAAAAAACTAAAATCTCAAAAAATTGGGCTGGGCTATTTTTAGGTGTTGAATAAAAAACCCCCTCTTCGTGAGGGGGCTAAAATATAAAGTTTTTAAGCTTGTGTGATTACGTCATTAACAATGCCGCTTACAAACCAATCTGTCCCGTTACACCAGAACTCTAATGTATCGCCTTTAGCGGAATTAGAGTTATGTAGTGTTAAACTAGATTTATTTGTTATTGCCACACGAGCAACAGTAGCCGCGTTGGTATTATGGTGATAACCACCTTCTATAGAAGTGGCGCCGCCGTCGATTTCGTGTGCGAATGCCGTAGTGGCAACAAAACGAAAATATAATCCTTTTTCTACCGCCGGTAGTGTCACAACAGATGCATCGCTGCCTCCCATTTCAACAATAGACCCACTATCGTCGGCAGTCAAAGTCACCTCGGCGCCGGATCCGGATAAAGTAACTACCTGTTGTGTAGTACCCTTCAGTGTTGACTGACCCAATTGTAGCTCTCTTTTTAAATTCTCTATTAATGCTTGTGTTCTCGCAAGCCCTACTCTTTTTGATCCCATTTTTAAAACCCTCCATTTATAATCATGTTAAAAAACATGGGTGAACCTTTCAGTATAAGTAGAAAATGATAAAACAAAACCCCGGCTCCAATAAAGAAACCGGGGTTTAATCCAAACTAAATTAGTTTAGTTCTTAGCTAGTAGCACCAGACTCACCTAAGAGACCGCGAACAATGACAAGACCATACATATCAGGTCTAACCATCTTCTTCGCGTAGCGAGTCATGACACCCTTACGTGGCACAAAGTCCTCAACACCAAAGATGGTGGGAGTGACCTGTAGTGGAACATAAGGAGCGTATACATAACCGCTCTCTAGGAAGCTACTACCCTTACGTCCAACCAACACGAGGTTACGTGGGAAGTAAGGATCAACAAATACGTCGTAACGCTTGCTAATGGTACCAACCTGCTGAGTTCCAGCAGTTCCCTTAGCATCATCACTGGTGACGTTTGCACGGAAACCAGCAGTGAACTCAAGGATGTTAGCAACCTCTGGTGAGGTAACGATGAAGTTTGCACCACCACGGAGTGTCTTTCTGTGGATTTGCGCGGATACATCATTAATAGTCTCACCAAGAGTCTCGTACCACTCGGAAACAGTACCTGTGAAGTCAGGAGCAGCCGAAGATGCGCCTACTTCAGTACCAGACGTCTTGTTGACAAACAAACCTGGGCTGCGTGACCAGTAGTAAGTAGCAGCAGTAGATCCAGCAACTAGATCCTCAAGAATCTCACGGTCAATCTCAAGAGCAATCTGCTCGGAGAGAAGTGAAGTAAGCTCCACCTCGGCATCCAAGTTGTGATATGCATTAAGATCCTGACCGAGTTCCGGAGTCCACTTAGCCTTGAGCTTCTTAGTGTTTGCTGTAACAGATATCGAATCAACCTTGAGGTTAATTTCAGGAATCTGAGTGTTGTTCTCAAGACCCCAATCTGTTGAGCCGATTACGGAACCAATCGAACCTCCTGAAGTAAAGTTATCCTGAATGGGGAAAGTCAAACCAGCACCTTCAACAGCAGCACTAAGCTCAACCCCAGTAAGGGTATCTGAAGCAACCACCAAATAGACTCGATTGCTAGTCTCAGACGGGGCGCCTCCAACAGATGAACTAAACTGGTTTAAACGACGGACGTGGTTACCTCCAGCGGTTAATCCAGTAAGAGTAACTGCCACTAAGTCATTTTTATTGTAAACGGAACCATTTGAACTTGAAAGCGAAGTCGTAGTAACCTCAGCAAGCGCAAAAGTAGTGGAACCAGATACCAAATCAGGATCCCAGCGAAGAACACTAGTAATGTGATTAGTTACATCAGTCGCAGGCGTAGCGCCGTCTCCGACGCCCTGTTTGTAACTGGTATCCACACCAAAAGTACCAGAAAACAGCACTGTGATGTTCTCACTATCAAGATCGCCTGTAGCAACAGAAGCAGTTGGCGAGGAATAACCGTTGGTCAAGTTATAAAACTGACCAGCAGAGGTACCCTCGTCACCGCTCAAGTCCACACCACCAGTGATCTGTGAGCCAATCTTGTCGCCACCATATAGCGAGTCGCCAACAGTAAACCCAAGACGCGAACCTGCCACGTCAGTTCCACCGAATGTGAAGTCAAGGAAGAAAATGAGACCACTAGGCAGACTCATCGGCTGAACACTAACTAATTCGTTAGCAATAAGTCCACCGAATACACGACGGACAATGGGGAATGCGACGGCTGCGAAACCTTCGACATCTCCACCACTCATTGTTGAGGCAGCTTCTTTTAGAAGCTGCTTCGCTTGGTTCTCAAGTAGACGAGCCATACCATTTTTGGACGCGTCAGTGTTAAGACCTTCAAGAAGACCTGTCTTCTCCCACTTGTGGAGGAGAGCAGCACCTTCCTTACGCATGTCGCGACTAACGACACCCTCTGTAAGTTTTTGTAAAATAGACATTTTTTATCTCCTTATGATTTATTCTATTTCAATCCAGCTAAACGCTTCATCCTTTCAGAAAAAACATCAGCTTTGGGTTGTACCTCTTTACGAGGAATAAATGCTGAAGAACTACGTGATACAACTTCGCGCAATGACTGTGGAGCCTTATTCTTTATAAAGCTGCCCACTGCACTTTGAAGAGTTTCAAAAATAATTTTTGCTTCTTCAACTGTAGTTGCATTAGATATAGCATCGACAATTTTATCTTTTTGTCGCTCATTCAAAGAGGCGCTATTTAAAATGCGGTTTTGATATAACAACTTAGCATTTGTTAAGTTGCTTTCATTAAGCTTATTTTTAAGCTTATTAATAACTGTGCCATACTTATCTACTTTTTCTTTCAATAGCTGGACTTTCTTATCTGTTCTTGTTTGTTCTTTTAAAAGAGAAGTGTTTTCTCCTTTCAAACGTTTGGATTCATTTGCTGCCTTTGGCTTCTTCTTCAAAAAGTCTGTTTCCCTTGTCTCGGCATCTTTGTCGAGATCCTTCATAGTTTTCTTTTCAGTTCGAGCTTTCTTTGCGGTTGTTTTACCTGCTTCTTCTAGATCGGCTTCCGCTTCTTCAAGTTTTTCGTCATCAACGCCTACAGCTGACTGTTGACCCTCTGCTTCTTCTTCTTTAGCTGAATCATCTATCATATCTTCACTGAGTATTTCTGCGATGACTGAGGCGAGATTGTCTTCGTTAATTTCAAATTCTTTTTCACCAGCTAGTTCTAGAAGATCATTCTCGCTAAGCTCTATTTCATCGTCTTCCACTAAAGCTTCAATTTCTTCGGCTACTTGCTCGCGACTGGACATATCATCAGGATCTAAACCGTCTTCTTCCATCTCTTCAGCCATTAGCTCTTCAAGTTTGTTAAGGTCGATTTCCACAACTTCTTCCATATCTGTAGTCTGAGTGGCGGGTAAATCCTCCACAACCTCAAGGTTGCCATCCGGATCAATGCTCATCTCAGTCTCAACTACTTCGTCTTGCTCAAGGATCTTTTCGACTGCCTCTTTGATTTCACTTTGATACTTTTCAACTACTGCTTCTTCAGCTGTTTTTTTAGCTGTTTCTTTTAGTTGATCAGCGTCTATAATAGCCTGTTCTAACATGGAAGACATAAAAACACTCCTTTTAACCTATGATTAATTAGTATACGAATATAATAAAAACCATATCCATTATCTATCTTTGGTATTACGTTTATCTCGATTAAGTTTTTCTAGAACTTTTTTTCTTCTTTTTTTAAGTTTTCTTCTACGATCTGATGGTTTTTCGTAGCTTTTTTGTTCTAAAAATATTTCAATAATTCTTTCTTTTTTTACTTTGCGATTAAATCGTTTAATCATCTTTTCGATTGGTTCGTCTGCATAGCGCGCTTTAATTTCTACTCTAATGGGTTTTTTACTAGACATAATAACTCCTAAATCATCTTGCCCCAATCTCTGCCGCCAAGAGTCATGATACCAGTAATATCCACTCCTGCATCGTTAGGATCAACGCCAGCTAATGCGCCGGCTTGACCACCTGATGGGTCTTTTCTTTCCGTTGTGATGCCGCCGGTAATTGGTTCAGTGCCTGCAAAAACATCAGTTCCAAATCCTGCTGCATTTAAAAGTTTTCTTTTCTGTTCTTTTAGCTGCTCTTGTTCTTGATATTCCAATTCTTGACGTTGCTCATCCAACTGCTGTTTCTGAAATGCTAATTCCTTATTTGGAGTAGGCATAGAAGGCTGTGTGTGAAGAGGCTGGACCCCTTTAACTACCTCTGCAATGATATTAGAAAGGAGACCCTGTTCTAAGAGAATTTCATTGATACATTCTTTTACAATAGGTTTAATAGCTGCTTTTAATTGGGATTTTTTCATTCTAACCTCTAAGGATTTCGTTTAAAGCGCGATTGATTTTATCGCTTTTGGTAAAGAACTTATTCAAATGTTTGCTGCCTTCGGCAATATTTAGCTTCACTTGATCGTAGTGTGGCTCTAAATAGTATGCTTCTGGAGAAGAAGG
>TARA_R110002167_G_scaffold106599_7_pt1 | contig 10532 bp, 9 predicted proteins | sample TARA_R110002167 | Tara Oceans TARA_R110002167 (sample SAMEA4398238) | marine metagenome | biome: Polar Biome; feature: [MES] marine water layer (ENVO:01000295) within the mesopelagic zone...; material: water (ENVO:00002006), including particulate matter (ENVO:01000060) such as...... | reverse complement strand
CTCTAGTCTGTCAATCTCTAAATCAATAGCGGTTAATTTATCTTTGTGCGCCTCAGATTCTTTCTTTCTAAGTTTATCTATATCCCTTAACTGTTGCTTATGTCTTGAATTTTCTGCTTTAGCTTGTTTAGTTCGTGCGTCTTCTAATTCGTCTGTCTCTTCTTTTAAAGCACGATAAGCAAGTATTAACCAACCTAAAGGTCCGAGCATTAAAAACAATACATTAGTCCAATTCTTAAAGAATTTAATAACCTTATCAATGTTCATTACAAGTAATACAATACCAGCAATTAAGGCGGCTACTCCTATAACAATTAATCCAATAGGGTTAGCAGAAACGGCAACATTCCAAAGCCATTGAGCCGCAGTAACTATACCACTCCACAACGCTAATAACTTTTGACCTATAACGCTCTCTTTTCTAATAGCATTACTAACCGCCATTACACCATTCATTATCCCTTGAACTGCAATAACGTTTTGAATAGCCTTTTGTACTTCCTCTGACTCTGTACCGAATAAAGCCATTGCACCCTGAGACGCTTGGAACGCTCCACCGATTGCCTGACCTGCTCCAACCAAAGCGTCCAAACCTCTAGTATCGGAAGATAAGATTTTAACTTGTGCATCAACATCTTTAATCTTATCCTCCATTGCACCTGCTTCAAGTGCCATCTTTTTAAACTCTGGGCTGTTGTGGTCTAACTGAACCATCTCATCCTTCAAGTTTCTTAATTGAGTTTTAAGAGATACTGTGCTTTTTGCCGATTCTTGTTGTCCTTCTTTAAAGTCTTTATTTAAATTATCAACAGATTGGTCTACTGCGTCAACTTCTTTCTTTAAGTCCTTTAAGGTTTTGCCAGAATTACCTTGCTCAATGTTTACTTTAATCGTTGCCTCTTGTCCCATATGTTTTTATCTTGCTTCTACTCTCATGAAAGAGTCAATTTCTGCCGTTATATCCGTGCTGTCGCTGTTGTTTGCTACTTGCAAAAAAACGTAATCATTTTGATTTAATGTTATAGATTCTAAAATTGTAAAAAAAGCAACGTCACGCCCGCCCACTAAATTATTAACCTGTCTTACTTGGTTACCAAAGTTTTCAAATGTTGACGTTGCATCATTCCACTTTCTAAATCGAACTTCTAAGACATCGTTAGGGTTTGAGTCAAGCGTTAAATCAGCAACTAAATTAAACTCAATAGGATTAACTCCTAAGTGCCTAAGTTCACCCCCTGAAGGGTTTTCAAAGTGTTGTAAATTTTCAGAACTCCAAACCCCATTTAAGGTGTAAAAGGTCGAGTCAGCACTTATAACCGTTATAGATGTAGAGTTAACAAATACTTTACCGCCTACGTAAGTGTTTAATATACCCGTATTTCCTTTAAAATAACTTTCAACGTCTGACCTGTCTATGTTTGGTAATATTGCTGGGTCTGTTGCATCAAAAACACCATTCCTTGAAACTATACAATTATCTAATTGTAAGGTGTTTGGATTTGCAAAATTAGATTGTGCAAAATCAATAAAACTAGCCGTACTCGGTAAGTCTATATTTTGGTTACTTCTGAATCTGCTATTCATTAAAAAAGCCGTTCCAGCTTCATAAATAGAGTACGCCCCAACCGTTAAACTTCTCACTATTGACGTGTCAATAAAATAACCACCTAACCAAGTGCCCGACAAAATTAAGTTAGGAGTACCACCAAAGCGACCAGTACCCGTTTCTAATCCTTGTCTATATCCTTCTAATTCTCCTAAAGATGTACACCCGTTAAAGTTTATCCTTGAAATTTCAAAAGCGTTAAAACCGCTTGAATTGGTTAAGTCAAAAACTTTCGAGCCTGTTCCAGTCACTTCAATTTTAAAGTCAAAGAATAAAACATCTCCAGCGGTTGCACCCGTAAACATTGTGTAATTGTTTTCGCTAGAAGTTAACCCACTAATATTAAAATCAAAACCTTTAATATTTATACCTCCACTTGGAACAGTTATTTGAGTAGCTCCCATATCAATAACACCATCTAAAAAATATTCTTTAGTTGAGTCTATAACTCCGAAATCAGATGCTTGTGTTACTACAATCCTATTAGATAGGTCAGGGTCTTCATATTGATTTAACCATGCTAAAGCACCAGTTTTGTATTTTAACACTTGACCGTTTAAGGGTGTTGTAACTTGTACGTCTGACAAATCGTTCAACTCAGTTGGAATAGCTCCTGATGTGTAAACTGTATCCACTCCTAATTCATCCCTAGTTGTTAACTTGTCGCCATTCTCGTTATCTAAAAAGATAAAATAATTACCCGTTGTTGGGTTGCCTATCGTTGAGGCTGGTGCTGTACCCATGTCTAAAATTGCCATATTATCTTAATATTAAATCTCCGTTTATTTTTAGAGTTCCGTTGTTTGTTAATTTATTCCAGTTAGTCATTTGCTTATTTTCTTTTATAGTAAATGTTTCACCCGTGTCTATTTTTTTAAATCCACTATGATGGTCTGTACCTTCTGTTTTTACTCCATCAATATAAACTGCACCCGATTCTGTTACTGTTAATCCATCACTATTAATTAATGTGACGTCTGTTACTCCTGCACTAATAAAGTTATCATTAGAATTGATTAATCTTATATCACCTGTATTTGCACTAACAGTATTTCCACTTCCTAATATTTCTACATTCTCAGCACTTCTATTTACATAGTTGTTTTGTCCTGTAATCTTTGTTGTTCTAAAGTTGTAGTTATTATTATCCTCTTGCATAAATACAGACTTGTTGCTTACTGGGAATTTCTCCGAGTCGTCTATAATGTTACCACTCTTAACTATTGGCTCATCTCCACCCTCAATAGGTACATTAATAGGTACATAAGGTTTTATATCTCTTGTCTTTTGAAACGAGCATTTAACTAAATCATCTGACGTAGGGTTATAGTTTTTAATTTCTAATAGTCTCCAATGTGCGTTATTATGGTAAAATAAATCTCTAAAACTAAAATCATAAATATCATTAGGCACTAAATGAAAGTAACCTTCAAACACTTTTCCGTTAGGGTCAAGTATTCCTTCCATCATATTCTTATAATAGATATTATATAAATTATTATTAGTTGCGTTTATAGGTGCTACCGTATTATCATAGTACACTTCTTTAACTAATCCGAAATTAATGTCTAAGGTCGCATTAAAAGGGTTGTCAAAGTTACCAGCATAAGGATAAGTATATTGATTAATATATTGATTTGCAGTTTCATCATAAAACGCCCATGGACTTAATAAACCACCTCCTAAAGGATTACCTAACATACCACCGTAATATAATATTCTTCTATTAAACTTTGTTGGTCTTGCTACGTTATTGTCATCTAGTGATATGATTCTAGGTGTAACTATTTCACTATTCGGCTCACCAACTATTGGAGTAGGACTTAATGTTAATTCTGTTTTATATTCTCCCTTAAGAAAATCATTAATAGCCGTAACCTCTCTATATCCGTTTATCTCTTGCCATTGCGATAAGTATGATTTATTATAATAATCTTTATCCTCTTTATAACTAAATGAGTATGTTAAGTTTTTTAATTTACCTGTTGGCGTTAATGTAAACGGTTTATTAATTGCATGTTTCTCTGACCAATTATTAACCTTTGTATTTAAATAGTAGTCATCATGTGGCTCTATAATAAAGTTATTTCTTAAACCTCTATCTGCTTCAACTTGTAAATTAAACATCTTGATAATATCTAATAAAAAATCTCCTTGCTTATATTTGAGTGGTATAGTTTTATTCACATTAACAGTATTACCATAACCAACAGTTTGATTAAGTAACGTATTACTAAACCCACCAACTGCCATTGTAATAAAAGCATTTCCACCCAATGAGCCTCCAGCAATTACATTAAAATAGTTGTTCGCTCCAAAATCTAAATAAAGACCAGCAGTATATTCAATAGTTATTACATCTCCAATAGCTAAAGAAACTGCATTAACATTTAACTGATACCTGTCAGGAGGAGATTGTAATCTATTTATTCTCGCACCGTTTACTATATCGTAATAATCAGGGTCATTATTTGAAGGTGTAGCACTTGTGGATTTAACTCCTACACTTGTTACATTAGGATTCATGTTAAAATCTATTTGGTCTAAAACTTGTGAGCCGTTTTTAAGTATAGATATAAACCCTCTTACTCCACTTGTCGCTACTGACAGCACAGCTAAACTACTCGGTGTGAATGTAGTATTGACATCTATAATAGAGTTAAAACTATAAGTACCTGCATAAGCAACTGTAAATTCTCCCGTTGTATTATTATATAATCCTGATGGGTCTGTTACATCTGCTGACATCCTAACAACAACACTTGAACTTTGAACCTCTTTAGTAAGATTGTTTGAATTTACTGTGCCAGTGTCAAACATTAAAGGAGTATTAACGCTAAACTGTTCTGCTATTATCTCTGCATTTGTTAGTGTATATGTTGTTGGGTCTGATGGTAAAATCAAACTCTTAAATAATGTTGAATTTAAAAACGTGCTTGTATAGGTTAATCCTTCTGCGTCAAATATTCTATCAAAATATTCCTTTACATAAATTGCAGGTGCTAATTGTTCTGGTGTGTAGTTAACTTGATTAGTAGTATAACCATAATCTATTAACGGATAAACATATCCCCTACCTAATTGAAAAGGTATAAATATTCCATTTTGTAGTATTTGATTGTCCCAGCTTTGAACCTGTGCAATTCTTAATAATGGATGGTTATATTCGCTTAAGTCTATATCATGTAAATACTTTCCTTTAATCTTACTAAATAAGTTTGCAGTCTCACCCATTAATATAACATTGTAAACTATATCAACATTGTCTGTTGTGTCAATTGTCTTAAGCCTACAATAACCCTCCATTATAGTAATACCATCTACCATATAGACCATTGCTATCTTCTTAGACGTATCGAATGAGCCATCAATAAGATTAATCTCAAACGCTTGACCGAATACCTTAGATGCTATCTTGCTGTTTGGTATCTTAATAGTCTTTGAATAGGTAGACTTCCTTTTATCAGGTTGAGCAATGTCAGCAATACTAAAAGTCAATGATGGATTTAAAGAACTTGCCAAAGGTACTTCTACCCTATCAATAAATAATTGTTCTTTTATCATTTTCTTTGTCTATAGTTGTTACTTGATAATGTAATAATTAAATCAATATTGAACAACCCATCAACTTTCTTTGTTTTCATTGCGTAAGAATTGGCTTGTATTGACTCAACTGAATATAAAGTCTGGTCGCCTTTTGAGGTTACACCTTGTAAGTATATCTCAGGACTTTCAACTAATTCAAGTAGCCAGTTGTTTTCCTCCTCAGTAATCCAATCAGCATTTAAAGATATTTGCTTAGTAGATTTAATTAAGTAATCTACATTCGTTCTATTAGCGTGATTATAATCTAAGTTACCACCACCATCTATTATCGTAGGATTAAATTTATATTTCTTTCGTGTTATTTTCTGTGATTCCTTACTGATTAAATCAAATGTAAAGCCATCAAACGCACCCCATTTGTTTTCAAACATTAATCTTTGTAAAGGATATTCACATTGTTCTTGTATCTCAAAGTTTAGTAATGGAGTAACCGCAAAGAATAAAGGGTCTAATATCTGTAAAGTATAACTTGCAACCGTTGGGATAATAATAGGTTGTACTCCTGTAACTAATCCACTTGTAATTTGATTTAAATTAAATGTACCCGTAGCGACTAACATCATTTTAGTTTGATATGTAACAGGTGATAAGTTTTGCGCTCTCCATGTTCCTAATAAAGTTCCTACATTATCATAAGTTTTTATCTCTAAGTATTCGGGAATGGTTGCATCTGAACTAATCACACCACTATAACCAACCGTATCAAAATCTATTCTATTGTTTAAGTTAGATGTAAGCCATGAACCATTAACCGCTAAATCAATGTCATCAAAATTAAAGTCTACCCATTCATCATAAGGCAATGAACTTTCGTAAGCGTATTTAGTTGTGCCTATTGTCAAGTCTGGAAATTCTGTTATAGTTCCCGCCACATCATACTCCTCACCATACTTAATTTGATACTCTGCTAAACTTCCTAACATTGGGGTAAATCCACCTGTAAATCCAGTAGGGTTAATTGTAAGGATATAACTTTTAACATAAGCCTCTATAACTCTATTAACATCAAACACACCTAACTCTTGTGCTGTTATCGGTTCGGGGTCTATCTTAAATCTTGCAAATCCTGCTACACCTGTAATATAAACATCAAACATGTATCTAAATGATGTACTTAGTTTATTGGTAGAATCTACCGTTACAGTCATGTTATTATAAACTGGTGAGTAATCCTCTAAATCAGTTAGAATTGTTATTGCCATATTATTTAATTTTAATCACTTTTATATTAGCGTCATGGTTTATTATCTTTATGTCTTTTCTCCAAGACTCTAAAATAACATCTAACTCCTCTTTACTTAATTCATCTATACCCATTCTTCTATTCCTTTAATTCTCACTCTCTATACTATTTACTATTAATATTTCTACTGTTCCCGCTCCTGCTACTTCTAATCGTTCTACTAATGTATCAATCCATTCCTCTGTCATTACGTCACTATAAAAATGATTAGGCGTTATACCTTTTCTAAACACAGACTCCCTAACTGCAAACGGATTTAAACCTTTAACACTTGCCCATTGCTCAAAATGACTTACACTAGGCTTACCGCCTTCTTTATAACTGAATGGACTGTTAGGCGCTACTTGATTAAATATACTCCCATCTGCTCTCTCACCTCCTACACCTTGAACACCTTCATCAATGTACTTATAATAGTCCTCCATTATAATCTCAACACTTAAACCGTTATCAGTGGTTTGTATTGCTTGAGGTTCTATTGATTGTCTAAGCATTTGAGATGTGCCAGAACTTGCTTTACTATCTAATGACGCTTGTAATAATTTGATAGTTTCGTTATTCCATTGTTGCAAGGTTGCCTCAATAGGACTTTGCCCTTGACCCGTATCTGTGAATAAACTATCTAACTGCGCCATTATCTACTTCTCATTTTTTGTAACTGTGCTTGTCGCTCCTTCTCCTCATTCTTTGCCTTGTAATACATACACCAATATAAAAACTCGTGTACGTGCATATTGTAGACTTGCTCAGGTATTAAACCTAATTCTCTACATAATAACTCTATCGTTATTGTCCATCCCCATTTAGCAAATCCTCCTTTGTCTTGTCTAATTCCTTGCTCATCTTCTCCAGACTCTTGCTCAAATAATCCTCCATAACGGGCGTTAAGTTCTCTAAGAGATTCAAAAAAAAAACTGATATAGGATAAGCAATGTTTAAAGGTAACTTCTTAAAATCATTCATTCTATCTCCAACCTCTGAATGTTTAAACTCATAATCAACCCACCCCTTAACAGTTAGTTTAATCGGCGTGGCTAAGTTAAATATAGAAACGTGCATATTTTTAATAGGGTCGTCTTTGATTGCATTCATTACACCAACATAACCACCTGCATCTAAATCGTTTGCATCTATATTGAATCTATAAGTAACCCCGTTTAGTTTAAACTTCTCTACTATCTTAGTAGGCATCTCTTTAGTCAATAACTCCTTAACTTTGTGAGCCTCTTTAGTAGTGCAAAGACTTGCATCCTCTAAACTAATGTTCTTTATAATAGATAGTTGTTTAATCTTGTTATCTATTATCTGACTATCTGTTAACGTCTCATCTTTAAACGTAGGATATAACTTAACAAATAATTCAATGTCAACTTCTGACCAGTCCTTTGGTATCATATTTAATAATGTAGTTTAATTTATATTATTGTTGTAGTTGTTTTTAAGTCCTTTCATAATCTATTTAATTTTATGCTCCCCTCATTTGTGTTGGTAGCATACCCTTATCTATTTAACCCACTAACCTCTACACCTTTTTTTGTTAGGGTAATATCGAAAGGTACTAAGTATTCAATTGTTCTATCTCTACTTATATGATAAGCAAAACTTTTAATGTGGTTACGTGTAAAGTCCCCCTCAAACAAACATTGCTCTTTTGCGGTTTGGTATTCCTCCATTGCTTCATCAAAACCAAGATTAAAATCTATAGAATAAGCATTTGACATTCCTTTTGTATCTCTATATTCAGGCATCTCCAAAACCTCCCATTTATCCCCAACCTTAATAGCTGGTACAAACATAGAGATGTTTAATGGTGTGTTGAGAAATTCAGCGTAATTTAGAACTGAGTTAGCATATTCCCACGGGTCATTATCTTTTCTTGCTTCACATGTTAACGCAAAGTCAACCATTGATATTAATTCATTCTTTTTCATAATTCTTTGTTTTATACAAATATACAATAAATAAGATTATAACTAACTAATATTATAAGTACCTTTCTTTTTCATTGTTTTAACTGCATGGGTAGTTATTGCTCTACTCATTACGTAATCATCATGTAATCCTACTGGTGCACTATATTTAATGTTACGAGTCTTAACATTATATTCATAAGTAAACGCTTGTAATTCTGCCACCTGCCAATCCTCACCAACTATACTAATGTCTTTATTCTCAAAGCTAACTATTAAATCCTCTATAATAACCTGCTTAGATTTACTTGATGTTACAAACGGTTGTATCTTAATCTTAGAATAATTAACCTTATTCCTTATTTGCTCATAGATAGCGTCTTGCGCTCCATTAGTCTCTACTAACGTGTAAGGCTTGAATATATTTAACTGCTCTACTATGTTACTTATAATCCTTGACCATTCCATATGACGCCACCTATTGCAGTAAACCTCTTGATTCTTATCATTTACAATAGTTAATACAGTATAATCATCTGCTCGACCTAAATCGATACCAGCGAATAAATTGGTAGTCTTAGAACCCGTTAAAATGCAATCTTGTATATTAGTAAATAATGTTCCACTATCCTCTAGGAACTCTGCTAAATACTCCTGCCTAAATATGTGGTCAGGTAACGTGTGCTTTGCATCCTCTATTTCTGATACGTCAATATGTGGATTATCGTATGAAGTACCAAAAAAACTATGATACTGGCTGTTAGTATGTGATTGATTGAATAATTCGTAAAATAGATTCTTTCCTTTAGGAGTAGATAATAATAAAGCCTTCTTACCTCTTACTAATAGAGTAGCTTTGATTACCTCAGTCCACGCTTCACGTTTCCAAAACGCAACCTCATCACCTACGACTGCATCAAACGTCTCACCCCTAATTGAGTCATACGCCTCAGCAGAATAGAATATCATCTCTGAGCCGTTAAGGAAATAGATTGTTAATTCTGAGTGGTTAGGTTGTTTAAGATACATTGGACACTTACCTAATGCCTTAACCATTTCTTTAAACACCTTCTTACATTGCTTATATGTTGGACTAATCCATCCTACCTTCCATCGTGTATTATCTAAGCACCATTTCAATGCCTGATTCTCTCCCATTAAAGTCTTACCAAACTGCCTACCAATTGAAACAACGTAATACTTGCCATCTGAATCGATAGCTTTATGTATTTCTAATTGCTTTTTATGTGGTGTGTATAGGGTTACTTCCATTCTGTATCGTACGTGGTTCTATGTCTAAGACACTATTCTCCCCAATTAGTTTTGAATGATGTAATATTAACGTCTATCTTCTTAGGTGCATTAAGACCGTACATCTTCATAAGCATATCGTACGCCCTTAATTTATCAGTAACAGTATTAACTTCCTTCATCATATAGAACTTCTTAACCTCTGTTGCCTCACCACTCTTTAACTTAGCTAAATCAACTGTATAATCTACATCATTGATTATCTTAAGTAGTCCTAACGCTATACTATCTCGGTCAATCTTATGCTCTTGTTTGCTTTCGTTTCTGAGTTGTTCCACCCTTACCGATACGTTACCGTCAGTCATTAACTCTGATGCCTTAACTGTAACCGTTGTATCCTTTGTACTCTCCTTAACATCATAAGCTTCACGATAAGCTTTAGACTGGTTGCCGTACTTAACTACCAATTGGCTAAATCTCTCTTGCTTATCTGTTAATTTCTTACTCATTATAGGTTGTTTATCTTATCTACTAAAACAGAGCTTTTAACCTTGCCTGTCTTAATGCCGTTTAACTTACAGATAGCAACTAATTCTTTTCTAGTTGTATTCTTAATAGTGTATATAAATTTACCTTTCTTTGGCTCTTGCTTTGGGAATGTCATCTTCTTACCTTTACTCTCTCTACCTATCTCCCCAACTAATTGATTAATCATTTGTCTAACGCAATTATTACAACCTAAGTTGCTAGGCGTGTCAAAGTCTTTAGACCGTATGTATTTAAAGTGGATATCTCTTATCTCTCTTAATACTTCTATATTCGTTATACGTCCACCCTTTTGATGTAATTTAATACGCTCAATATGTGGCTGTATTTCTTCTATAAAACTCATAGTGATATCATTGAGATTAGATAA
>TARA_R110002167_G_scaffold317676_3_pt1 | contig 10543 bp, 14 predicted proteins | sample TARA_R110002167 | Tara Oceans TARA_R110002167 (sample SAMEA4398238) | marine metagenome | biome: Polar Biome; feature: [MES] marine water layer (ENVO:01000295) within the mesopelagic zone...; material: water (ENVO:00002006), including particulate matter (ENVO:01000060) such... | reverse complement strand
GCTTTAACTTGTGCAAGATTTGTAACCTCGCTATCCATCAAAGCTCCTGCTGCAGTCACATTAGCCGTATCGGTAACATCCGCACCATCCTCAACCCCTGTGGTAGCGCCAACCGTTAATCCAGCAGCAGTACCACTAACGTTTGTCATTACGCCACTTGCAGGAGTACCCAATGCAGGAGTGACTAAGACAGGTGATGTTAACGTCTTGTTTGTAAGAGTCTGAACTCCATTGAGCGTTACATCTCCGTCTCCGTCTCCCGCCCCTATTGCTGCTCTAATTTCCGCATTGTTTGCGGCATTTAGCATGGTTTCTACATTTGCTGATCTTGCAAAATTTTCCATGCTTATTTATAAGTAATAATTAAGAAGCCAGCTTTAACGCACGGGGTTCTAAGGGTAGATGTTTTAGGAATGCTCAAAAATACAGTTCTGTCTATAAAGACAGAGCCAATAGAATTAAAGGTTACTGGATTTAATAAGTCGTCCATGAATACCTATAATTTGTGGGGTGCTTTTACTAGTCAGTAAACTGAGACATGTGAACTAATCCATCAGTCGCAGTATCTTCAATAAATTTAGCTGCGGCGGCTGTTTTTGCACTTAGGGTTAACAATCCTTGGGCTGCTACCAAAATGTGACCATTGGTCGTGGTCGGAGCACTGCCGTCAAAAGTAACTCGCACGTTGGCAACCTGTACGTCAATCATAACGTAACGAGTATTTGCATGTAGTGCGGAAAATTGAACTCCACCAGCAGTATCATCTACTGCAAGAGCTTGGTCTGGGGCAATGGCCGAAGTCCCATTGGGAATCGGGTATAGGTTGGTTGTTTTGCTATTCATCAGTGTCTTGCTTGTTGAGATGTGTGAGTTCTAATTCGTTGAAGAACTGTGTTATTGTTGGAAACTCTTTCGGCAACCTCTATTTCGTTTTCAAGAAGTCCCTTGGCAAAGCTTTCTTCTACAACCGCCTTCGATGTTTGCCCATCAAGACGGAGGAAGTCTGTAAACGTAGAATGTACCAACCAATCAAAAAACTCTAGTGGTACTTCAACTGATCCTAGCAAACCATCGGTGTCTAGGGTTGTTAATTCCGTATAGCGCTTTTTGTAAGTCACCCACACCTTGCTCTCGCTTGTGTCGGCGACGTTTAAAACGTGCATTCCATCTGATTGGACCGAATAGTCGTACTCAGTTGAGCTTTGATTGTAAAACGGGCGAGTGCGGTGCGCTCTAATAAACGTATCAATTGGAGCTAAATCTCTAACAATTGGTGCACTTGCTACTCCTGCTCCAACTACCGACCACGAGTTTTCTTCAACCGTTGCGTTTGCCGTATCAGTTGTAGAGTTAGTAGATGTAGTGTTGGTATAAAGGGCGGCGTTGCCAGAAGAAGGGACACCTGCAATGATGTTCCAAGTTGTGGCGCTACCACTGTAAATTAATGAGTGCAAGGCAACGTCATTGCTGTCATACACTGTGTAAGCTGCGGAAGAGTTTTGTGTTCCGTTTAGCTTGTAAAGCCCATCAACATCGTCTGTACCCGCACCAAATATGTAAAAACCGTCTTCCGTAACTGGAACAACTTGATTTTTCATTGTCCTAGGCTCATAGGCAACTAGGTATCTGGGCCAAATATCAGTAGTGATAAAAGCTTCGCGTAGTCGACGGTTTGCCAAACTAAGCAACCAAGACTTTTCAGTAGGGGTGAAATCAGCCGTACCCGAAAGTGCGGATATAGTATCGTAGAGGTCTTGATTGGCCTTCGATTGCATTATATCGTGTTGGGGCTTAGGTGACTATAGCGTTTGTTCCAATCTTTTAGGAACTCTTTTGAGTGAACTGTTGCGTGACCGTATTTCTTGATTAAGCGAAAGAACTCTCTGTGGGGCATTACTGCAACGGGTTCGCCTAGCACTGGATGTCTCGTACCCTTTAAGGCCCAAGATTCTTTGGCTGATTGATTCTCGCGTACATTCTCGGAGTTGCGCTCTTTTTGGAACTCGTCATCAACGTGCTTCCAAAAGGCGGCGTTCTTTTCTCCAGAAGAATACTTGGGAACGTCTGTAATTATGTTCATGTAAAAAAAGAGGGGGCAGGAATATCCAACCCCCTCCTAGATTGATTAAACGTTGTTAACCTTAGAAAACTGAGCCAAGTCGTTTATCTTCATGCCGATAAGAACTCTACCAGCAGTAGCGGCAACCAAATCGGCAACCTTCAAGATTACCGTTTGAGCAGCAGCAGTAGAAGATACTGGCAAGTAACCACCCGCAAAGGTAGTTGTTGCAGCACTCTTCACCATGACATCACCAGTGTTACTTACAGCAACTCCAGTAGTCATCGTGTCAACTGACAATGCGTTAATGAACTCATCGGGGTCCGTAGTTGTAACACCAATGTTGATGTCACAAGTAGTCGTTCCAACAAATGCAACTTCTTCAATGACACTTACGAGCGCCATTGAGCCACCAGCCGGAATAACGCCAATTGGCATTTCTCCTGCAACTGCTAGTGTAGCACCGCTCCAAGGATTGGTACCGTCTGCAATCGACTGCAACTGAACGTGGTCAAAGCCGACAACATCTGTATAACCGCTAGCTGCGGCTTCGTTAATTGATAATTTAGCCATAATATATAAGATTAAGCGGTTACATCAGTGATCTTACCGTGAGCACCTGGGTGATTCACAATAAGGGAGAGGGTCGCGTCACAATAGCCTCGTTCGCCGCCACCAAGATTCGGTAAGGAGTTCGTGCTTAATGGAATGAGTTCCGACACACCGTAATACTCTGGATTGAGCAAATAGCCCACATCTTTATCAGTAGTATTAGGAGAAGTGTCTGGATTCATGTTGACAATCGAAACAATACCGTGATCGCTATGATAGAGTTCAACACTAAGTTTAATCTTAGCAGAATCTCCATTATAGTTTACAGTACGGATAGAATTGCTTGCAGCAGTAGAAGCGATTGGATCAAGGCGAGCAAAGTCCGAAATTACCCGACGAAGGGCAGTATCGGCAACCAGAGTTAGGCCATTAGTAGAACCATTAACGCGAAAGATCGACGTAATGATGTTATTGAAGATCGTTTCCGTAAAAGCACCACTAGAGTGAATACTTGCAGCGGGAGTACGATAGTCGGCAGGAACATCAGAAGGACCACTAGAGTCGATCCAGTCACCCAATCCTCGCAAACCATTGACCGTGCCAGCACCATCTTCTGTGGAGCGATCATTTGCGGATAAAAGAGTTGCCTCTATATCACGCTTGATCTCCATCATAGCCTTTGTTTCGGCTTGTGCATATTTGGCAGGGCCAACGGAGTCGACTGCTTCTTGAATATCAGATACCATATAGTCCCTACGGAACTTCTGGACGCGATTACCCAAGCGAGCGCGAGCTGCGAATTTGTCAGTAAAAGCCGTAACATCGGCTCCTTCTGCAACACCCGTGGTGACGGGAGATGAAAGTGTATCAACTGTCCACTCTGGGAAAGAAGAAGTACCTTTGGTCTTCGTTGCCGAAGAAAGGACGGGTGTATCTTCAGGCGCGAGAATAGTCAGAATGTCTGTTAATTCCTCGCGATTGGAAACGCCCGACCCTGGATTTGTTTGGTCGTAGTTATTTGAGAATGCCATAGTATTTAGATTTTGCCATTATTGGCTCGTTTTTGCATACGCATCTTAATGAAATCATCTTTTGAACCTGACTCCTTAAACCTAGAATTTAAATCGGATAATACTTTCGTTGACCTCGATTCAGATCGTTCCGTGGGAGCCGCCGCACTATTGGGACTCTTGGGTGGAGCTATATCGAACGCCTTGCCTGCCTTAACTGTTTTCTTTGGGGCAGATTTGGAGTTAATGGAGTTTACAGCGTGAGCTAAGAGGTACGGCAACTGAGCACCCAGTTCGGGATACTCATCGTAAATCTTTTGCATTCTGCTGTCGGACGCAATTTTAACGAACTGCTTAGTGACGGTGCTCTCTGAATCTTTCATCCATTCGAACTCCTTCATAGCCTTTTCCCCATACTGCCGACGTTGCTGAAGCGACTTTTCCTTTTCTTGGACCTTTTTATATTGGTCCGGCAAGAAAGTGTCTCTACTCTTACGAGCTTGCTTTAACTGTTCGCGTACTTGGGATTTCGTTAATTGCTGTCCATCCACATCAACAACTATATCTTCGGGTGAATGATCGCTAGCGTCGTACAAAACATCCTCTAAGTACTCGATTGCATCGTGTATCTCTTGAGACTTGGTTTGTATTGCGGCTGTATCCTTTAGGTCGCCAAATGGGTTATCTTTGATTTCCCGTTTTGCGTCTAATGGATTTTCCCGATTCTTTATTGATTCCTTTAAGCTATTGAGTTCCCCTTGAAGAGATTTCTTCTCACCTGTTAGTTGACCAATTCGGCCAGCCGCTCGGCTTTTTAGGATCTCGGATAGCTTTTCAGCATCTTCCTGAGATAAGTTGTCTAAATCAAACTGTGAAAGAACGTTTTCCTCCTCTAAGACTTCATCGGCTTCGGCTTCCACCTCGACCTCTTCAACCTCAGATTCTTCTTCTATTTCAGTGGATTGGACTTCTTCTTGCGGAGCCGACCTTTCCTCTAGTTGTTTACTCCGAGAGGCTTGGTAGTCTCCCATCGTCATGTTCGTCTTATCCGCTGTTGTTTCGGGTTCAGCGATTCCCGTAGATGATTCTGTCATAATTGTTGCGCTATTTACGCTAGCGATGGCGAGGACTTGGATTATATCATGGAAATAGTTAACTTACACTAACTTTTTCCATTTATCTGAAATTTCATCATATTTACACATAGATAAAAGCTCATCTAGGGCTCTTATTTCACCAGAGGTGCGCATAAGCTCATCACTATCAGCACTATAGAGACCCAGTATTGCGTCTTCTCGCTTGGCGTGAATCATAGTTAAAAACCGCAAAAAGGGTTCTATGTTCCCTAAGTGGTCAATGTCTTCTTCTATTGAGTAACTCATTTCTTTAGATAATCATCCTGCCACGCTCTCTTATAGTTTTCCGAAAATTCAGATGCTTCTTTTTCGCTGTCAAAAGTAATTAAGTTTCCAGTTTTTCTAGCGGTATCCCATGCTTCATCTGAGCTAAACTGCTTTAACCCTTTTTGCGTCATTAAAACTGTTGGGTAAACGTAAAACTTTCCACCATCGCCACCCCCATAAGCCATTAGATGTGATGCAATCATTCCGTTTTCTAGTTTAAGGGGCTTATAGCTGTTGGGGTTTAAAATCCTCTTAACCCAGGGTATCTCACCATTGTCTTTTAGTATTTTTGCTATTTGATTGTCCTCCATCTCATTGAGCCATGTATTGGGTTTTGCTTTCACCTACGGTAGCGGGTTGAGTACCAATCTTACCGATCTCGGCGTTTTGTACTTGCTGCATAGCAAACTGGTATTGTTTCGCATACTTCTCTAGGCGAGCGGCAAATGCCTTATCTCCTTCAAGTCGTTCTGCAATGTCGGGTTGCTGGGCATATTGTTTTATAATTTGCATAGCCACCTGAGCACCGTTGGGTCTTGCCGGGACTTCAATTCCTGCAAAGATTTTAGCCAAGTCATCAGTAATGTCCTTTTGAATCTTGTCTTGGGCCTCTTCCGCTGGCATAATAATAGCGTCTGCCATTTGCGGATCAATGCCTTGAGCTATTACAGAAAGGAGAGCCTCTCTATTGATTCTGCCAGTAGTATCCATTTGAATCAAAGAAGCAAAGCTCTGAAGCTTCTTTTCTTGTACCTCTGGATCTGTGGCTAAAGTATCAAAGTTAATAGTAACATCAAAATCTCGATTAGGGTCTCCCTTAGAGAGCTTTTGCGGATCGGCTACACCAGTGACCTGAAAGAAAATCTCATCGGGTCCAAAGCGCTGGAAGTTTTTGTAGCACAATGCCAATACCTCGGCTGCGTGTTGTAAGAACTTGTCAACCAAGAATTGTCGGCGAGTAGATGAGATTTGACTGTCTTCGTCCAACCCCATTAGCCTATCTGCTTGATCCTGAAGAGTACGCTCCATTTCAACACTGCCGGGATTGTAGCTAGGAGAATCCCCAAAACGAATAGACCCAGGTCTGCGTTCTGGAACATATCTTCCTGGACCCCAATCTGAAGGGGCTTGTCCAACTGGGTGCATTAGCGGCGGAAGCGTACTCATGGAATTAGAATCCATTCTTGAGTCGCGCTCTACCTTGACTTGATTCTGAATCCCCCTTAGCAACTCTGGCACATTGTTTGTGTCATACAAGCGCTTAGTATCCTCGGATAAACGAGTAACAATAACAGGATAATTTTCGTAACCATTTAATAGTCCGAACTTTGCATATCCCTTAACTCCGCCGCCAAGATCGCCGCTAAACTCAGGATGAAATACCGTACAGTAAATTCCCTCAGAGTTATCTTTTTCGTCAATTAGGCGTTGATACCCGTATATGACCTCAATAAGATCTGCCGCATTATAGTTAGGGAAAGAAGTAGTACGAGTAGATTGCCCCTCTTGTTCCACTTGGGTTGGATTAACCCCAATTCCCTTTTTGGTATCAATTACGTAATCTACCCAATCTTCATCCCATCCATCTGTCGAAACCTTTTGCAATAGCTCTTGAGCCGTGTAATAAGTCTTCCAAAATGCTTGTGGAGCACGTTGGGGATCAGTCGTATAAGAAGGGAATATCCAATCTCCGTCTGGCCCTAATGTTTTAACAGTAGGGCAATTAACTTGGCGGCGTATTGTTGAAACTTCTGCTTCCCCTGTTTTACGCAACTCATTTAGTGCTTTCTTGGCATCCTTTATTTGGACTCCCTCTAGTGCACTTTGAAGCATTCCAATAACTTGATCGTCTTCTTCGTTTATAATTAGTTGAGCGATCTCTGGTGAAGTTTGAGCAATTTCAGATAATACCAAGCTTTGCTTGAACCTCTTGTCCCCTTTGGTCCAACCACAATAGGTAATCATTATACCCCTCTCTAGGAGATAATTGGCTCCTAGTTCCATTTCTCTTTTAAAACGAGGGATGTAGCCGCTAGTAGACATCCATTTTAGAAAGTTAGATACTAGCTTTGCGTCGCCAATGTCTTTGATTTCTACCGGAAACGCCTTAATGTTAGAGCGGTTTAAAGAGGAAATAAACAAAGACACCAATCTAGTAATGCGTTCATCAATGACGTGGCTCTCTAAGTCGCTTGCACCATCCCAAGGGAAAGCATCGGCTCCGTGCTTTCGGAGATCCCTGCTTTTACCAGGCCACCAATTGCGTCTGTCATCGTATGCTTCACGGCAATGTCTATAAAAAGAGCCAAGCTCGGAGTTTGCCGTTGAGTATGCGCTAGACAAGAGCTCAATGTCAGGCTCCTTGCTTAGATACGTAACGGCCTCTAGGTATTCATTACTTTCCATAATTCCTTCGGCGGACTTTTTCTTTAATAGAAGTGTTTATTAAATTTGTGAATCTTGGGCCAACCCCTATCTTATCACAAAATTCGCTAGTGTGCATTGGGTGGGTTGATTTTCCTAGAAAATATCTAGTTAATAGTTCCCAAGCAATAAACCTATCTATCTCTTTGTTTAGAAAAGACCTAGAATTTACTAGCAATTCAAGTTCTGAGCAGTCTATAGGATTTCCCATTTGTGTCCTCAATCTCCTCAATAGTTATGTTCTTCCCTGTCAGGCGTTTATGAAACTTTGGGGGAATCAATACTGGAACTTTTATGCCATCTTGGGTTTTAGCAAAAACATATCTAGTATTCCGAGCAGGCTTAATAACTCTAGCCGAGTAGTGCTTGGGAACAATTTCTGGAATTACGATAGCATGTGATAGTATCTCCCATCCCTCCTTTGTGATCCAAGTATTTCCACCTTTACCCGTTATTTGGTTGTCGCATAGCTTGGCTCGTGCCAATTCCTCTACTTCAACGAAGTCTAGGTCTGCGGTTTTGCATATTTCTTTTAGTCGTCTTTTCATTAGTATCCTCCCTTGCCCCGCACTGTTACGGTGTAGTTTTGATTTGTTACGTGGTCTGGGCCTTCTCCGGCATTCGTCATTCGCAAATAGCGAAGTAAGTCAATAAAATCCTTGAGGGCTTCATCTTTTTTCCCATCTGAGTTATAATTAATTATACTGTCAATTAGGTTCTCACATGACTTGTGAATGGTAAGCGTGGGCCGATTAACCGAATTAAGCGGCTCATTAATGTCATAATCAAACCACTCATCTAGCATCTGTAGGCCAACTTCTTCTGTTCTGCCGTCTGATGGAATGAATATCATCCCTTCATCCTCAAACGCCATGAAGCGATCAATCGAATCATCGTTCTCCGTTGCAAAGGCTCTTGAATCACCAATGCGCTCAAATACATCTTTGACCCCAATCTCTTCTTCAATTTCTTTCCACTTCTCTACATACCCTTTAACGGACATGATGTGCTTCTTCGATGCGGGTCCGTATCTCCAATTGGGAGATCCAAAGTCTGCCCACTCCCCGTAGGTTTGTCTCTCTGGGAACTCCGCTACGATATGAACATCCCCTGGTTGATTAACAAACGCCCATAAACAAGAGTAGCTTCTACGACCAGCAGGATCAGCCACCATGTAACAGGTATGCTTGCTTCGGTCAAACTCCCATCGCTTTTCAACAACATTAGCTGCATTTGAGAACTTGGGGAATAAAGAAGTAATGATGTTGCTCGGAATGCCGTGGAAACGAACCAAGCGTTCTGTTAGGCTTTTGTGGCTATGTAACGTAATCATGTTATCAAAACCAGACCAAGGATTGTCTTCAGAGGGGAAGAACACCATACCAACCCCGCCCTTGGCCTTATCGTTGTTCTTCTTTTCCCTAACCCACTCTACGCTCTTGGGATCATTAGGGTTCGGGAATGCCTCTGAGTTGACTTTTATCGTTTTGGTAACTTGACTGCCTTTGATCTTATCGGCCACAAAGGGCGTCATGTGATTGATGGGCGTAAATGTTGTTAGAATAGTGGCTCCTCTACGGGGGATGCGGTATAAAAGCGTGTTGTATAGCTCACCATTTTCTAGGTATTCGTCTAACCACGCACCTATGTTTACGGTTTTTGCTGATCGGCTTCCGTACTCGTACCCTTCGAATTTGCTCTTATTGGCTTGGTACTGAGAATACTTAACAAAGAAACACTCCCTAACCTCAGTGCCATCTCCTACATCTAAAATGAACTTGTCTCCGGTAAACCCGTTTTGAAGGGAGAAGTTTAAGTACGCCGTGGAACTCTTTTGCTTTTCCTTAAACTCTGGGGGTAAATAGCGATAGACGTACCTTTGTTGAATTTGTACGGATGCTGAGTCATCTTGGGCAAAACAATAGATCTTAGCACCTGGATTGTGTACCAATGCGTCTACTACCATTTTGGCCCCAATTTCGGACTTAGAACTTCCATTTCCTCCGAAGGCAAATACCTCCATCCATTTGTCGCACATTTCGTACACCAACGGCCAAGATGGAAACTCAAACCCGTGATTTAAGGGATCAATTACGGCCTTGGCTATACGGCTTTCGTGGGCCGCATGAAGGTCTTTTAGCAACGGGAGATCGTTTTCATAAAGAAACAGTATTTCCTCTGGTGAGGGTGGTTTAATTATTTGGTGATCCGTGAAGTCCATTAGGAAAAGAATGTCATGGTGTAGTCAGGAACGTAGCCATCAAAGGTGGAGGTACTGACAGGAATCGAACCTGCGACATCCTCATTACAAGTGAGGCGCTCTACCTTCTGAGCTACAGTACCATTGGGTGCGGGGGAGGGAGTCGAACCCTCGTAAATCGGCTTATGAGACCGATTGCCGACCGACGGCTCCCCGCAACTAAAATCTATCTTATCATACCCGCTTTCGTACTTATCTAGGTTTCTTCCCTTTTCGGGGGTCATTCCCTTCATACGTCTATCACTTTCTTCATTTCCTTAAACCTTTCCTTGGCTGAATCTCTAAGTCGTTCATAGTCAGCGTCTGTGTACTCTTTCACCTCGGCGCTCCTACTTGTGGCTTCACCACGAGCCAAATTAGCAGCCCTATCTGAGTTTGCCTTGGCTATACTAATTTCCTTTAGATCCTTAAACGTGGGTTTGATCTTGTCGTTCTCCATTTGATAGCGAACGCTTTCAATCATGTCCTCTTCTAGCGAGTTGAGGTTCATGTAACTATATGCAGCCAATTTACCGCCCAACTCACGCCAGCTTCCAAAGTGGTCAGCATATGTTGTTAACACACGGATAATGGTCTCTCTCTCCATATCCATGTGCTTCACCATGTGACTTTGAGTCTTCCCTTGACTGTGGGCCATTAATATCCTAGCGGCCTTTTGTGGATCATAACACTCTAGCGCCTTAATGCCAACGCACGTCTTTGCGTACGCACTTATGGCTAGACTGATTTGTGTGCTTAATTCGTGCTTGATTTCTTCGGGATCAGTCATTTGGGGCGCATTTTATTAATGTTAATCTTAAAATAAAACACTAACTCACCATTTTTCTTTATCTGC
>TARA_R110002167_G_scaffold366017_1_pt1 | contig 10546 bp, 4 predicted proteins | sample TARA_R110002167 | Tara Oceans TARA_R110002167 (sample SAMEA4398238) | marine metagenome | biome: Polar Biome; feature: [MES] marine water layer (ENVO:01000295) within the mesopelagic zone...; material: water (ENVO:00002006), including particulate matter (ENVO:01000060) such as...... | reverse complement strand
GACCTCAAGTGGGAGACCCGGTCCCTACCTAAGCAGACAGACTTCGGAGAACGATACCACATAAAGAAAGAGATAGGCTACCTTGATGTAGAGACTGAAGGCATTAACCTGTCCGCACTAATCTTTTCGTGATTTCTTAGGACTAAGCCTATCTGGCAAGAAGCCCTTCTTGTAACTAGAGTCCCACTCTTTAGCCATCTTAGGCTTGTTAGCGTACATCCACCTCCTCTGTGCTTTGCTTTTAAAAGGCATATCTATCTATTTTTTTCCTAAAGGACTCTTAGATTTCCCCCTCTTGTTGCCTAAAGGACTCTTAGACCCCCCTCCCTTGTTGCCTAAAGGACTATTAGATCCCCCTGAGCTTGGGATGTAGTTATACTCAAGGTCTTTTAACCTTTGCTTCTCAGCCCTTAGCTCCCTGTTGGCTTCCCTTATGGACTCTTCTGAATCCCAATTGACAGAGTTGGGGCCGAATGTATCGTTCCATAGCCTGGGGTCGTACCTCTTCATATCTGATCTGCTGCCGTACCCTTGTAGAAGGTCAACCTCTCTTGCCTTTCTCTTGTTAGATTCAACATTGGCAGACCTCATCCCGCTGTATATTTCCCTTAATACTAGCCGTCTAACATCCTTATACATTGGTATCATACCTGCATTGCCCAACAGTTCCAAAGGAAGTCTTATATATATTTCGGACTCTCTTCTTTCTTGTGCCGCTTGAGTTTTTTTAGGTGCTTCACTGGCTTTCTTCATCATAAAGTCAATAGTCTTAACCGCAGGACCTAACGATGCAGCCATCTGCACACCCCAATCTCCAAGGCCCGTTCCTTTACCGTCTATATTTCTAGGAACGATTTGGTATTGGATACCATCTCTAAAGACATCATACTCACCCTCTCTTAGGGACTCTAGATATTCCTTATTAAACTGTTCTACCCAGTAATTGATGATACCCTTAAACGCATTACCGAAGTCTCTTCCTAATAGCATAGAGGAGAAGCTAGAGGCCATAGCCTGACCCAGCTTTTTATCGAGTCCTTTATCGTCCTCTTCATCTTCGCCAGCTAAGCCTCCAAGCGCCTCGCCTAATACCTGAGCAACCATTGTATACATAACCATCCGCGTGGCTGCCCCCGCAAGCAGCTGAGCACCCTTCTGCTTCGTCAATGACCCCCGGCCTACAGCACTCATTATACCCGTCCTTGCCGTGATGTATTCATAAATCAAGAACGTAGTCATAAAGTTATTGAAAGCATTGAAGACCTTAACAGCAGTAGATTGGTCGGGCTTGCTTGTTCCTTTCAGTATTCCCATAAAAGGATTTGCTGTCGACCCTGTCATAACAGAAGACACATCAGCCTCAGCGGTAGCCTTAGCTAAAGCATCTTTGAACTCAGCCATATATGCCTGATCCTCTGCAGCTATCTTCTCTATGTCAATATCCTGTCCTGTGATAGACTTAAATTCAGTTGACAGCTTACCAAACCACATCGGTCTCATTACAATCTTATCAGGTGTAGATATTAATCCATCAGCTATAACCGACACAGCACCCTGGTAAGGCGCTCCTGCCACGTTCCAAGCTTGAGTGAGCTTGTTCTTTGCTCTACTCTGTGTGCGGCCTCCTTTCATCCCTGAGTTCTTCTCTATCAGCCTAGAGTCTACCATCCTACCCGTCAACCCATCTTCAGGATATAGGCGAGTAATCTGCTTGCTTCCTAACACTTTCATTGCTATGGGAGCTATATCACTACTCAAAAACTTTATACCAAATTTAGTGCCCGCTATGAAAGCAACCGGATTAGTTATTAAAGCAAATGCTGAGTTGGCCGTACTCTCCGCCACCCACCTGGTGGAACTTGCTAAGATTGCACGGTATCCGTTCTTTTGTAGCCATTTTAAAGCCCTCGTCCCCAAGTCTGATTCTGTATAAGAATTAACTAAGAGGTTATCTACCACCTCATTAAAGGCAGACTTCACTGCATTAAGCTTCTCTCTGTCATCAGCACTTAGTCTTGTTTTATCTCCTTTAAGGTTAGCTTCTGCTTGGACAATCGCCCTCCTGGCTGTTCTAATAGGCTCGGTCAGGTAGTAGTCTATCAACACACCCTTTGCCCCTTTGCTAACTGCAGCGTATATGTCAAAGTTCAATGCCGAAGTATTGCCGGTTCTCTTTATTAAAGACTTAGCCTTAGTGGATGGGCGTAAGCTTTTGCTGTAAGCACCTACCTCAGAGGGCGCAACCTTTGACCCCTCATTGGTGTCTGGCAATGTGTTTAAATGTATATAATTATCTCTAGCAACTATTCTGTCTCCACGGATGATACCACTTGCGAATACTGCCTTAGGCTGTAAGAGTGTGTTTATCTCCTGAACGGTTTCAATAGAAGCGTACTCTGCGTCATTAAAAGAACCATACAGCTTATCTATATCTATCTCACCTGTCTCGTCTTTGTATTTATCATAGATATCTTCTAACATCTTAGCGTCCTTCAGACTAAAGGAAGTCTCGCCCAAATCGATTTTCTTAATAGTATCTAATATAAACCCAGACGCTTGATTAACTTCAGAATTACCTATGTTAGAGTCGTACTCAAGCTGAATTAAATATATCATTTGCTTGAATTTAGATCTCAATGTTTTATTACCATCCTTTTTAAAAGACCTAAAGACTGCCTGCTCTGCTTTATCAATCTTTCCAAAGATAATTTTTAGCTCAGCAGCCAGGGATTCACTGGCTATTGCAGCCTTATTAAACAATGAATTGAAGATGGGCATACCATTGTAATTGCCAAATACTTGGTCAACATAGAACAAAGGATTTCTTCTAATGGCTTCAGCGACTGCGCCTCTCTTACCTAAGGTGAAAAAATTCTTTAACTTAGCGTATGTCTTGCTGACGATAGGTATTTTGCCTGCGCCCAGTGCCTTGCCTAGCTGGTTTCCATCCAGTACAGCGTTCATTTTCTCTACCGCTATCTCTACAAGGTGAGGAAGATATCCATTATTGATGTTGTCTATCAACTTATCTACTCTCTCTAAATCTTTTAGACTCAATCCCTCTAGCACTTCATCGTTGCTATATAGCGATTCAAATTTATCAGCCAACCTTCTTTCGTCTTTGCTAGAAAGACGAGATACTCTTAAAGCATCGCTATTCTTTATGCTATCTATAAGAATATTCTTTTCTTCTTGAATCTGCTCTTGTGTCTTTTCTTTTTTAGGAGCCGAAGGAACAATAGTAGACTTATATTTCATTAATATGTCAGCCTCCTCTTCTGTTATCAGCTCTTCCTTAAGCATCTTCTTTATAGTGGCCGCAAAGTCAACCCTTGCACCCTTCATCACCTTATCTTCATAGGCGTTGAATCTTTCAGAGATTTCCCCCACCTTAGAGAATTCCTCGTCCATCACCGCCAATATCTCTTGAGTCAGCTTATTAACTTTATCGATATCAGACGGGCTTAGAATCTCTGATCTTTCACTGAAATTATTTAGCAATGATAGGTATTTATCTAATATAGAATCAGGGAATAATGTAGGGTTAATGGCAAATATTCTATCTAACTGTAGGGCGATAGCGTCAGCATTACCAATTTTTGTTGCTATATTTTTTTTAGCCCTTTTAAGTAATCTTCTTGCGATAGACATCTGCTCTACATACTCAGCTCTATTAAAGACTCTGCCCATATACTCTACAAAATTATTTATAGAAGCATCACTTAGCATATTTACTTTGCTAAACTTATTTATAATAGCGGCCCCTTGCTTTGTTGTTATCTTGCCTGACTTTACCATTTCAGTAATTTCCTTAGCTAGCATAATGCTGGCAATCCGAAAACTTTTAATGGCGGTCTTTGCCCCCTCGTTTAAGTCTTTTAATCTTTTCATATACAACAACTTCTCAGTCATTGTAATCTTCTTACTTGTGTCTACATCACCTACAATGAGAGAAGCTTTAGGACCTCTTTTCTTACCGAACACTCCTGGCTCAGAAGCTGCTTTTTGATCTCGGTCTTTTGATTTCTCTTCTATTGAAGTGTTAGGCTCTCTATTGGGGTCAATAGCTAATACTGTCTCTATGTTTTTCTTCGTGGGCTGCAGTCCTGTCAGCTCAGTGAATCTAATCTTTAGATCACCGATAGGGCTTGACTTGCGGTTGTCTATGTCCAGCTTCCGTGTGGGGTGGTCAATAATAAACTCTATGACCTTGTTTAAATATTCCTGTGATTTCTCCGGGGTATATCCCTGAAGCGCCGTGATATCAGCGTCTAAAGTACCTTTCCCTTTGTCACCAAACATCTTTCCTGTGACAGCTTTAGGTTTCTTTTTAAACCAATACCTTCTTATCAAGGGGGTGATACTATTTTTATCGCCATATCGGCTAAATTCCTCTTCTGTGATTTCACCTATTACACTCTCAATACCTAAAGGATCGGCGTAACCTCTTCTCTCTTCTTCTGTCGTCTCATTAAGACGCTTCTCTTCGTTAGAGATGGCCTCAGAGACCTCTCTTACATTGCTGGACTTCTCCGCCACCTCAAAGCCATACTGCTCAGGGTTTAGCTCTGAGGACTTAGGGATAGATGCCATCTCACCTGCATTTATATCTATAGCCCTTTCAAGCATAAATTTTTGTGCTCCAGCGGGGGTTTTATCTAATGGCTTACCTGTCCTTCTGCTAATAGCAATAGGCTTTCCATCAGCGTCTATTTTGACATCAACACTTCTACTTCCGGGGACCTCTAGGGCCTGTGGCTGCTTTACTCTTTTTGTAGTAAATGGCTTTACCGCCGCTACTTCTGCCTCCGTTTCTTTGGGGGCAAGACCATCCCCTCTACTTTCAAGTTCTAGTTTTCTTTTTTCTACTGATTTTTTATTGGCTATATTTTCAAACCCTTCTACCGTACTACCTAAAGTTATTTCACTATCTACATAGAAGTTTAAATCAACAGCTTTCTCGTTAGATATCCCCTCGTTAATTTTAATCTCTTCACCAAGCCTGCTATCATAAGACGAGACTGGCTCGCTATGTAGGGTCATTCCCCTTGAACCATCCTTAGCTGTAGTTATATGGGCATAGACGACTTTACCATCATCATTTGTGAATTGATATACTTCTTTTTTTACAGGGTCTTTCGGTTGAAAGGCTAGCTTATCTTCCCCCTCTGCCTCTGCCTCAGCGACCATAGCCTCAGAAGCTTTAGTGGTAGACTCAGTCTTCTCCTCTTCAGTCAACGAAGCGGATTGGTCTGTATCTTCTACAGCCTCTTGCTCTAGCTGATTCGTTTGTAGCTCAATAATCTGTGCTTTTAAATCAGCGATTTTTTTCTTACCCGTAACAGTGCCTAAAACCTTTCCTTCGGTAGTCGCTACCTCTCTTTCTAGCTTTACAATAGCATCTAGCGTGGTCTCATTTAAGTCAGGGTTAGCAGTACTAACGGCCTGTCTCGTTCTGCCATTCAATATTTTATCCTGAAGCTTCTCTCTTCTGCCCTTAAAGTCATTCTCAATTTGAATATTTAGATTTGGAGCTGTTAATTGCTCATAGCTCATATTATCAATAAGATCATCTACCTCCGCTGCTGTGGATTTCTTACCATTAATTTTATATTTAGGGGTTTGGTATCTGACTGCAACAATATCCTTAATAGAACCCGGCATTTCCGCAATGCCTTCCATCAATATTTCGCCTACATCATAATCTTGTCCTGTCTGGTCTCCAAAGAGGTTCGTGGCAGTGATACCTGCGACCTCCCCCAAAGAACCACCCACTCCCTCAACGGCGGCGACACGACCAAGTGCCTTTCTTTTTAATGATGAAGAAGCTGCCTTGCTGCCTGCGCCCCCTGCTCTCCTTAATAAGGGGGCAGCCACTTTACCACCGAGCCTTCCCGTGAAGGCATCAATCGCACCAATCGATACACCACGCGCAATAGCGTCATACCTTAGCTCATCATAAACCTCTTTATTGTTTAAAAGTGTCTGTACATTGTCTATGGTTAGGTCCATATCCCTTGACTCCAACTGTTGCTGTAACAGTTCACCAAAAGTTAGGCCCGTCTCTAGGACTGTCCCTGCCGCAGCAAAAGCATAGGGTAACGATGCTACTGCCCCCGAAACAGCACCCGGTGCTGCGCCAACACCTCCCGCTAAAGCCCCTAATGTAGCACCACCGCCTGCGCCTGTTCCTACAGCCGCCAATGCGGCAGCAGCGGAGTCTGCATTTGCCATTGCCGCAAAAGAGCTTGCCATTACTTCAGGTATGACGGTTGGATTTAAAATCAAACCCTTCAAGAAACCCCAGGCACTAAGGCCGTTGGCCTTCTCCTCTTCGTAAATCCTTGTGTAGTCCCGCATCTCATCTGATGGACCTAAATTTCTAGCAGCTTCTGTCTTTTGGATAAATTCTTGGATGTCTTCATAGGATGCTGTTGCCCCACTCATCAAAAGGTCGTTGCCACTTTCAGCGATTTGTCCATTTTGGAATCCGGCATCAATACCACGCGCCATATCATCAATGAAATCACCAAGACCAAGCCCTGTTGTAAAGTCCAGTACTTTTAGTACCGAGCCAAATGCTCCTGTAAAGTAATCTTGCTCACCCGAACCTTGAGACTCTGAAGTCGCTTCCAAAGATGAGCTTGTATCCCCAAAGTCTAAAAGATTTCCTGAAGAATCTTTTTTTTTTAATTGGCCGGAGGCTAACACTTCATTAAAAGTCTCTTGTCCATATATATTGATTAAGTCTACTTCAGTGAAAGTTTCCCCATTTGTAGTTTCATAGTAATTACTACTAGACAAATCAGCCTGAGCCTCTTCAGTCCCCGCATCTTCAATTAGAGTTAATTGCCCATCGTTTATAAGCTGGTCAAACGCCTCATCTCCCCATTTTATAAGAGCATCAGTTTGACTTATCTCCATTCCCGAAGGTGTCGTGTAAAATATTTCGTCTTCCATATTTTATTCTTCTTTATTTATCGTCTTACGGTGGCACTTGTTGTAGATGCAGCTTCTTTAGATGAATCTTCTTTGATGTCGATAATTGTTTAGCTACTGCATATAAGATATATCGTATTCCTCTTCTTTAGATGAATCTTCTTCACATTTTACCTTATCTCCGGTCCTATAATGCACCTTAAAATTATCTATGCAAGGGCCAAATTCGGCAACTTGTCTTTTACCAGTGAAGTCTTCTGCTCTGGCAAGTTGGGCAATCTGATCTTTTAATGCAACCTTTAACCATTTCTGGAATCTATTAATCTCCTTATTTGCGTTGCTGTTTAGGTCGATATCAGAGTCTAGTTCAAAGGTTTTAGGGAAATCCTTAGTGCCCTCCCAGCCTCTAACCGTGACAGCAGTATTATCACCGAACGCAATCCCGGTGGCCTTCGCAACTAATCCATATCTACTCAGCGGGCTTTTATTTAGTGCTTTTGTCACTGCACCTTGCTTCTGATCTAAGAATGGTTCGTCATTTACATCGGGGAACATCTTTCCCGTCCATTCATTAAACTCTAAATCAAACCTCTTCTCGTTACCTTTTCTGTGTGCACCTCCAACGCCTTCATAGTCCGTGTTATAAGGCAGTGGCATACCGTCTTCGCCTACGGAGAATCCACCGGCTGCCATTGCATCTGCGACAGTGCTTAGTCCCGTTACTTCAAACCCTTGCCCTGCCCACTTTTCATCACTAACTGTAGGATCTATTTCTATTATCATACTGGCTCTATCGTCAGAATAGATAAATTCCATTGTCGTTCCATCATCAGAGGGGACTATCGCCAACAGGGAATTTTCCTTGTTGTACGCTGTTGAAACAAGCGCAGTTAATATGGGGCCCCTATCTTTCTTGGGTGCGGATTTGAGTTGATTCCAAAGCTTTTGCCCACTCTGGAGTACCTTTAGATCAGCTCTTCTCTTCCTCTCATCTACAGGAATAGGTGTTGGTTCATACTGAGTCTTTTCAACTTTAATTGAGTCTTCGTAATCTAGGCCAAGCATAAGCTGAGTAGTTATGGCTCTCTCAGCATCAGCTAGCTGATCTTCAGTTAAGTCAGGAACTAAAAGTCCATTCTTACTCTTCATAATAATAATGTTCTTGCCGCTTCCGTCTTTAGCGTCACGCGCTTCTCTAGCTGCTGGAGTATCCCTTTCTACAGTATACTGTTCACCGTCAGGTGCTTGCCCCCCCTTGAAGTCCATTAATATAGATAGACCTGCTTCGGGGTCTGCTAATAAACCATTAGCCCAATTATGTTGTCCTTCCGTAAATAAATCTATAGACTTCAGGTCATCTATAGGCACACCCGTTCTTTTAGATACTTCCTTAAGCTCCTGGTCACTCATAGATTCATAAGACCCCTTTTCCCTTGCGGTGATATCGGAGACAGTCCTAAAGATAGCGGCCCCATAGGTGCTCCCCAACCTGTCTATGCCCACCCGTTTTTCTTTACCTAAAGAGGAAACATATCCTTTAACGGATGCGGGAACGTCAGCCTTAGTTACGTCTCTTTTAATATAATTTTCTATACTCTGAACAGCCATTAATTTGTTCATATCAGGGATGAGTGGTGCTGTACCTGTTCCTTTGTATTTGGGATCAGAAATCATTTTAGCCATAGACATAATTCCATTGGCTGGATTGATGACTAGCTTAGTATCTAAGAAGTTTCCCATACCCTCTACCTGTTCCATCATCCAGTTCTGTTGGTATGAAGCTTGCTCCCCGACAGGAAGATTGACGTTATTCATTGCCATCTTCCTTGCATATTCGCGATTGTAGTTTTCAAATGCGCTGAAGGCTTGATCTGTGCCATCAGACATATTCTGTTGGATAATGGTATATTGTCTTGGGTTCAGCTGTCCCGACCTTAGAAGTGTCTGATTAATCAGAGATGATTCTTTAAGCATATTTGCCGCATCTAAGGTGTATTCATTAAATAAAGGATTCTCACCACTTGAGACATCATTGACGACCTTCATATACTCACGAGCAGACTCGTCTAGCGCACTTTTCTTTTCTTCTCTTAAACGATTTTCTTCCTTTAAGGAATTAGAGAAGTTCGCCCCCACCTCAGCCCAATTGATCCGGTCTTCGGCTTGTCTCTCAATATATTTGTATGCTGTTCCCATAGTTCTTTTCTAAGAAATTATTTTTGCTCTGTAGCAAGTACGTTGTTTCGTAAAGCTTCGGCATACCCTGGGCTGCGTAAGAACCTTTGGTAGTCCGCAGGGGATAAGCTTTTCTTCCATTGGTTGAATTGGCGTAAACTCATATTCTGAACCTGTGCTAATAGCTCTTGAGACATTGCGTTTTTATTAATTTCGGGAACTGAAACTTCTGATAAAGGTCCCCCTTGATTTGTCAGAGCTGCAGAGCCGCCTAACGATTCGGGCATTCCTGAAAGTTCTGAGAACTGATTAAAGGCATTCTGTGAATCACCAACAGCCGCCTGCTGTGCCTTGAGGTCTTGCTTATATAAAGCCATCGAACTGGCAGCAGAGGTTGCGGTGTTAACTGCACCTTGAATGCCTTGCTGGAATGCTGAATCGCCCGCTTGTTGTGCGCTATATGCCCTCAGTTGGTTTCCTGCAACCTCCTCTAGGTCTAGGGACACATCTAAGTCTCTTAATCTAGACTCTTCCTCTAGGATGGAGCCTTCAATGTTTGTCATCTCATCTGCCTGGGCACTACGGACAGCGGCTTGAGCCGCCTGTTGCCCCGCATAAACCCTACCCGCAGTAGCAGCTGCACCTCGCTCACTTTCAACGCCTGCATTGATAGCCTGTGCGCCTTGGACTAGAAGAGCCTCACGCTCGCTATCGTAGGCTTCTTTTTTGATGGCTTGCTGTTCAGCAAAGTTGACATCGAGCTTCCCTCTAGCCGCGGCCATCGCTGCATCAGCATCATTTTCTGCTTGCTGCTGAGCTTTCCTTTGCGCGTTTGCCTGACTGAACGAAAGGAGGCTTGATGTTCCTGATATGATTACTGATGCTATTGCTGCTGACATAATTCCTTGTTTTTTTCTATTACATAATCAGGAAGTTCTCTGAAGTCCTCCGTATATAATTCTTTTTCTGCCTCTTCAACTGTAGTGGCATCGGTTCTATAGACGCATACCCACACACAATCTTCGTGCATATAGGCTATCCTCTGTGTTCCTATCTCTGTCTGTACTACCTTGGGGGCTTTTATTTTATTGACCTCTCCCGCATCGGTGATGATAGACATCTCACCACTCATAAAAAAAGAAGGGTGATTGGTCTTGTGTATGAAGCTTAGCACTAACATCCCCTTAGGCATAAATATTTCTCTTGTATACATACCATCTTTGATGTGATGCTTCAGGGGCATTACTTTTTGCATTTCTTCAGTATGGTGCATTACCGAACCTTCAATAGAAATCAAATCAGCTTTAAAATCATTAATCTTTTCCCATAGTAGTCCCCTGTTTTGGTTAACGTATTCCAAAACGGATTCAGGACCATTATGCATCAATTCAACATTACCCATATTACCAACAAAGATACCATTTTTAGGGGA
>TARA_R110002167_G_scaffold57840_5_pt1 | contig 10550 bp, 11 predicted proteins | sample TARA_R110002167 | Tara Oceans TARA_R110002167 (sample SAMEA4398238) | marine metagenome | biome: Polar Biome; feature: [MES] marine water layer (ENVO:01000295) within the mesopelagic zone...; material: water (ENVO:00002006), including particulate matter (ENVO:01000060) such as...... | reverse complement strand
AGCGAAGCGATCCTAGCAGGACGTAGTCCGCCCTAGCAGCGAAGCGAAGCGACGCTAGTCTTTTTTGCTTAGCGCAACAATAACAACGGGATGTGGCTTTTACTGATCATCCGTGTCGTGTTACTACCAACAAAAAACTCACGAATACGTGAATGACCATAAGCACCCATTACCATTAAATCAATTTGGTGTGCTAGCTGGTAAGCCTCTAGAGCAGTTTGCACTTCGCCCTGACAAACCGCAGTTGTCACCTCAAAACCAGCCTCAGTAAGAGAGTCTGCAACCGAGGTCAATTCGGTTAGCGCTTGAGACTGATTGTCAGACACCATCACTAAATGACATCCGAGCCCTTTAAGTAGTGGGCTGCTAATCACTCGTTCAAGCACTGTTTTCGAGGTGGCGCTGCCATCATAAGCGATCATAAAACGGCTTGGCATTGCAAACTCAGGCATCACCACTAAAATCGGCTGCTTAAGCGTGCGAATAACACTTTCTAAATGACTGCCAATCGCTTGCGCTTGATCTTGATGCTGCTCACCTTGACGACCAATAACCACTAGTCTGGCATCAGCTTCTTGCTCAAGCAGCGTTTCCACTAAATCGCCATGGCGTTGCAGTGTTTGCACCGCCACAGAAGGTTGCGCCGCTACAATGCTCGTTTGAGCATCTTGTAGCATATATTTACCTTGTTCGAGCGCGAGTTTACTCATGCGCCCTTCAAGTTCAACCATCTCAGCAAGTAAATGCTCTCGGCTACCAAGGCCAATATTTCCCGACAGATTTAACTCTGTAGGATAGGCAGACTTATCCAATACATGTAATAACGTCACAGGGGCGTTCAACTGCATAGCCGCCCACCCACTAGCATCAGATACCGCGCGTGTTGCTTTTGAACCGTCGATACAGGCAATCACATTTGTCATCATTATTATCCTTTTATGGTGTTGCTATGGGCTTAGTGACCTGACATCATTTTTTCAACGTCTTCGGGTTTATCATGCACACCAAATTTATCCACAATGGTAGCGCTGGCTTCGTTAAGACCAATTAACTCAACTTCAGTGCCCTCGCGGCGGAATTTAATCACCACTTTATCAAGCGCCGATACCGCAGTAATATCCCAAAAATGCGCCAAAGATAAATCAATAGTGACTTTTTCAACCACTTCTCTGAAATCAAATGAGTTGCTGAACTTATCTGCTGAGGCAAAAAAGACTTGGCCAACAATTTGATAATGACGGCCAGCTTCTGCGGTGGTGTCGGTGCTCTTAACCACCATAAAACGACCCACTTTATTAGCAAAGAATAACGAGGCAAGTAACACACCTACAAATACCCCAATCGCTAAATTATGGGTAGCGACAACCACAACAACTGTGGCGACCATCACAAGATTGGTCGATAAAGGATGATGTTTAAGATTACGAATAGAATCCCAAGAGAAGGTTCCAATAGACACCATGATCATCACGGCAACAAGTGCAGCCATAGGGATCATTTTTAACCAATCACCTAAAAACACGATCAAAATAAGCAAAAACAAACCGGCAGAGAAGGTCGACAAACGCCCACGCCCGCCTGATTTAACGTTGATAATAGATTGACCAATCATGGCACAACCTGCCATGCCGCCCATTAAACCAGCACCGATATTAGCAATACCTTGGCCTTTACATTCGCGGTTTTTATCACTTGGCGTATCGGTTAAATCATCAACAATAGTCGCTGTCATCATTGATTCCAATAAACCAACAACAGCAAGACCAGCTGAATAAGGGAAGATGATCATTAACGTTTCAAGGGTTAATGGAACTTCTGGCCAAAGGAAGATTGGTAACGTATCAGGAAGTTGCCCCATGTCGCCTACGGTACGGATGTCTAATCCCATGTAAACCGCAAAAATGGTTAAGCCGACAATACAAATTAAAGGTGACGGCAACGATTTACCAATAACAGGGATTAATGGGAATAAATAAATAATACCCAGTCCTGCTGCGGTCATGGCATACACATGCCATGTGACATTAGTAAGCTCTGGTAACTGCGCCATAAAAATTAAAATGGCGAGTGCGTTCACAAAGCCAGTCACCACCGAACGTGAGACAAAACGCATCAAACTGCCAAGCTTTAAGTAACCTGCTGCAATTTGAAATATGCCGGTCAATAACGTTGCTGCTAATAAATACTCAAGACCATGCTCTTTAACTAAGGTCACCATCAATAGCGCCATAGCACCAGTGGCCGCAGAGATCATTCCAGGACGTCCACCAGTGAACGCGATGACCACAGCGATACAGAATGAAGCGTACAAACCCACTTTTGGATCAACCCCAGCAATAATAGAAAAGGCAATCGCCTCAGGAATTAACGCTAGCGCGACGACTATACCTGCTAACAGATCTCCACGGATGTTGGAAAACCATTCTTTTTTCATGTTTTGTATCATGTATTTTACTCTGTTTTAATGTTAGCCAATATGCCAATAACATATGTTAACGCCTGATATATCAGCGTGCGTCAGCGGTGAAATTAACTCATTAATGCGACAAAATGATATTGGATAGTGATATACAACAAAAACTACCAACATGGCAGCAATTACGGACGGATCTTAACGATCCAAATAGGGAGGGAAAACTAATGCGGCTTAATATTCATTATGGAAAAACGACCTCGGCAATATGTGTAAATTAGGCTTAAAATTTATTAAACGCGCAGTGCATAAAAATGCAGCGGCAAGTATAAAGGGTTGCATAAGTAAAATCAAAGCGTTTAAACAGTAACACCGCGGACACGTTTGCTGGTTTAGAGCCTTGTCAGAGCAGTTAAAGTGGATATAAAACTCAGCTATCACCTTTTAATGCTCAACTGAACAAAGCCCAACGTTATGATGAAGAGATAACTTCAATTTTTTCTGAGGTAAATTTGTTATACACAACGATTAAGCCGTAAGCCATTAATACTGAAACACACTCTGAAATAGCACCCAGTAACCGGAATGCTTCGTAAGCAGAGCCTGGAATTAATGTTGAATCAGTTGAATCGAGGCATCATAACCCGCGATTAATAAGTACTCCCAGCTGTGACTATTCAAATCGGGCACCAATAGAAGATTATCGATTACCGGCGAATATTTTTGCGATAGTTGAAATGCTAGTGAGTTCGCATATAACACTAAAACACTAGCGACTAAACAAGGTAAATACTTCATATGTACTGTCCTTAATCATAATGTTTTACACACCGCTGCTAACGCGTAAATATACTAGCGCCCTAAAATTATATAGCTGAAAAACACACCTTAATTACTTGCTGTTGCCGCGCCTAAATTAACATCATTTTTGAGCATCAACACCACTAAATAGATCAAACCAAATAGCGGTACAATTGATAATACAGCGCCAAGCACGCCTGCCAGAATCGGTGATTGTGTTTTACGACGACCAAGAAAATAACTGATAACACCCACTACCAATGCGAAAACAACAATTAACTGGCCAACCAGCGTTGCATTAACATTCATCAAAACTCTCCTTGTTGTTTTATACATAATACAGCCAAATTACCTCTACCAAACGGTAGCAAGGCACTCATTAACAAACATGCTACATTTACTAGCAATTTGATGCAAAGCAATTAATGTCAGCACTTAACAATAAACCATGCGCTATGAAGCTTGAAAACTATTACAACATTTACATTGAGTGACATTACCGTCGTTATAATCACACTCTAATCCCTATACCTACAACCCAGTAAACTTGCCATTTTGCACAATTATCGGTAGTTTTACTGTATTGAAAGACGTAAAAATAATAACAAAGGATTACGGATGGGAAACATACTTTGGGTGGCCTCTTACCCTAAATCGGGTAACACTTGGGTACGCGCATTTTTAGAAAACTATATTCAAAATCAAGATCAACCGATTGATATTAATACCATGCACACCATTTCGACAGCAGAGTCGGCCGCGCATCGTTACCAGCATTATTTACCAAAAGACAAAACGGCCACCACCGAACTGACTCTAGAAGAAGTCAGTGTACTAAGACCACAGGTTCAGGCTGATATTGCGCATCAAGCTAATGGCACCACATTTGTAAAAACCCACAACTACCTAGGCGAATACAACGGTCATCCACTGCATAACTCCTCTGTCACATCAGGAGCAATTTATGTGGTTCGTAACCCGCTAGATGTGGCAATCTCAATGGCCAATTACTTTGGTTATAGCATCGATGAAGCCATAGCTTATATGGCTGAAGAAATGACAGGCACGCCAAATGAAGCACCGCATGTGCCGCAAATTATTACCTCTTGGTCTATGCATGTGTCTAGCTGGACTGCCGATGACGCATCAAAGCTGATTTTACGCTATGAGGATATGCTAGATGATCCTAAAAAGGTCTTCCGTAAAGTAGAATCCTTTTTAGGTTTGAAAAAAGATCCTGTCCGCCTGAAAAATGCCATTAAGCACTCTTCTTTTGCTCAATTGAAAGCCCAAGAAACTAAACTCGGCTTTGTTGAAAAACATGAAAATGCTAATGCCTTCTTTAGGAATGGTGGCAAGCATCAATGGAAAACCAAACTGACACCAGAGCAAGTACAAAAAATTGTTGCTACCCATTACGAGCAAATGAAGCGCTTTAAGTATTTACCTGCTGGAATGTAATGCCAAATAAAAAGCATTAAAGCCTGACTTAGATTGTTCATAAAAAAACGTCCTATTGCAGTAGCAATAGGACGTTTTTATTGGATATCACTTTCAGTTTGTCAGCATACTAAGTGCGTTTACGGTAAGCCATAACAAGCAACACAATGCCAGTAAATAGAAACGGTAAACTTAACCACTGGCCGGCACTGAGCATTGACTCATGATATGCAGCTTGACTAACTTTCACGCTTTCAATCGCGATACGCGCAGTAAAGACCAATACCAGAAACAAACCAAATATAGCCCCGTGTTTTTGCTTCATATTGGTGTATTTATAAATGGCGTATAGGCCGATAAATATTAATAAATAGGCAAACGATTCATACAACTGCGCAGGATGGCGCGGCAACATATCGATGCGCTTAAAGATAATGCCCCATGGCTCAGTTGTTGGTTCGCCCAAAATTTCTGAATTAGCAAAGTTCGCCATACGCACAAAAAAGCCAAATATAGCCGTCGCGATCGCTAAACGATCAAGTAAAAATAAAAACGGTAACTTCACTTTTCGTTGGTAAAAATACAGACCCAATATCGCTCCTAACCCACCGCCATGGCTCGCAAGGCCGCCTTCCCAGATCGCAAATATCTTCAGCGGATGAGCAAAGTAGTATCCAGGGTCATAAAAAATACAATGAGCTAAACGTGCCCCAACAATAATGCCAATAACGCAATACACTAATAGATTATCAAGAGACTCAACATCTAAGCCTTCTTTTTTGTAAAAGTGCTTCATCACCTGAAAACCAGTGGCTATAGCCAACGCAAAAAGCGCGCCGTACCAATGTACGGTTAATCCCATAAACGAGACTAATATAGGATCAAAATCCCAAACGATGTGTTCCAAGTTACCTACTCCAGATTGATATGGTGTTTTGTCGCGTTATGCTAAAACAACTTTACGACAGATGATACATAGATACTTAAGCGAAGAGAAAGTTTCATTAACTAATCAACATTGAAGCGCTAAATAAGGTAACATTTAGCGTTATTTACTGCTGAAAAACTGCATTGTTAGAGTTAACCAAATGATGGCCGATAAAACCGAATACCATATTGATATTACCGAGCACAGTACTGACGCCATTGAGCTATTAGCGCAAGTCAGTAGCCTGAGTAAGCAAGTATTGAAAGATGCTATGCAAAAAGGCGCTATTTGGCACAGCCATGGTAAACAAACTAATCGTATTCGCCGTGCAAAAAAACCTTTGCAACCGGGTGACAAGCTGCATCTTTATTACAATCAATACATTCTAGATGAACAAGTCACACCCGCTGAGTTATTGTTTGATGAAGCTGAATACAGCATTTGGTACAAGCCTTATGGTATGCGTTGCCAGGGCTCAAAGTGGAGCGATCACACCACCATTAATCGCTATGCTGAATTAAATATGCAGCCACAGCGCAATGCCTTTATTATTCATCGCCTAGACCGTGCTGCCACCGGATTATTAGTATTGGGACACAGTAAAAAAGCCACTGCCGCTATTGCTAAGCTGTTTGAAACTCGCGAATTAGAAAAGTACTATCAAGTGATTGTTGAAGGTGAGTTTCCGAGCAATCCCGTTACCATTGATACTCCGGTCGATAATAAACCGGCGTTATCCCACGCCACCTTACTGACCTACAACTCAGAGTTGAATCAATCCAAGGTACAGGTAAAAATAGACACGGGTCGTAAGCATCAAATTCGTATTCATATGGCAAGCTTAGGCCACCCCGTTGTAGGCGACCGTTTGCATGGCAATGGCGACGAGCACTCGCCCGACCTTGCACTGACATCGTGTTTTTTCCGTTTTGTTTGCCCATTAAGCAACACGCTAAAAACCTTTGAACTGCCAGAGCATTACCGACCAGCATTTATTACCCATTAAGCAATGAAGTAAATAAGCAATTATTGTGCTTACACATAACAAACAATATTGTTCATCAACATCAATGGAACCACACACTATGCGTCATATCATCGCGTTACTTTGTCTTACTCTTAGCCCTATGGGCATCGCCGCCAGTTTACAACTGCCAGACAGAGCCGAAACGGTATTAGTTAATGGTAAAGCCTCACAACAGCAATCTAGTGTAAAACTGGACTTAAGCATGCCCGATAACATGCAACAAATCGCTTTTCGCTATCAAGCCCGTTACCGAGATAATGGCAGCCAAAATGATTTTGTTTCTGATGTTGTTATTTTGCGTTTTCAGGCCAGCGAGCAAAACTATCAACTCACATTACCGACCATTAACTCAGCCTCGCGTGCCAATCAATTTAATGATCAACCCACTATAACGTTAACCGACAATACGGGTAAAAGCATTGTATTTACTCAAGATAAGCTGATGAAGTCAGGCTTACAAATTGGCCGTGATTTTGCTCAAGAAATCGCGCAATATAATGGATCTGGTGCCATAGCTGCAATTGCATCAGCTAAACGTATCAACAAAAATACACCGACTGCTGCGCCCGTAGCACCAGTAGCACCAGTAGCGTCAGTAGCAATAGTACCAGTCGCAAAAACGACTGAGGTTACCGCAAGTAACAATACCGCCGACACTCAGGTTAATAAAACTGAAGATATCACCCAAGCAGAAGTCAGTAGAATGCTCGATTATTGGTATCAAAAAGCCAATCCTAATACCCAAGCAGAGTTTAAAGCCAAAATAAATTGATCATGAAAGGTGTTATTGACCGAAGGTAAAACCTAGAGTTTGAACTTGAATAACTCGACACTCATTCTTTTGAGGCTAATGGTTTGAGGCTAATGGTTTGAGGCTAATGATTTGAGGCTCACTCTTTTGAGACTAACTCGTTCAAGAGCAGATGTTTTACGGTTAAACTTTTGAGATGAATTATTTGAGATGAATTGTTTGAGATGAATTGTTTGCTGCAAAATGTATACGGCAAACTCTTTGTCGCTAACTCTTTGTAGTAAATTGTTTGCAGTGAAATGCTTATTGCAAAATGTTGGCTGCGAAATGCTTGCTGCATATTGCTTGCAGCCAATGGTCATTAAGCTAACAATCTCATCGACTATTTTACGGCAAATATAAGTTAGCGTTGGGCACAAATATCAGCAAACGTGGCTTTCAATAACCGTTGTAAATCAGCAGGACTTAGCGAGATATCTACGCCTCTTTTGCCGGCGCTAATGTAGATACGTTGATGCTGCTGTGCAGAAATATCGATAACTGTCGGCAAAGGTTTTTTTTGCCCTAATGGGCTCACACCACCCAGTACATAACCGCTAGAACGCTCAACGACTAACGCCTCTGCCATGTGGGCTTTTTTAGCGCCCACAGCTTTGGCGATTAACTTCATACTCAGCATCGACGACACTGGCACAACCCCAACCACCAGCGCTTGGTTATCTAAGCTCACCACCAAGGTTTTAAACACTTGTTCCGTTGGCACACCCAATTTTTGTGCTGCTTCTAAACCATAAGATTCACTATTAGTATCATGATGGTATTCATGTACTTCAAAATCTATTTTATGCTTTTTGGCTATCTCAATTGCTGGGGTCATGATAATGCGCTCATTTATGGATTCACCGCCAATACTTTGCTTGGCTGATAAAAATGCAGATATCGCAGACAAACATAACTGACAACCACGGTAGCGACAAGCAACTCAAATTCAGCTAATGCATTAATTTGTTGTACATATTCAGCCGCCATGCCAACACTTTCCATCCAAACAGACATTTTAAATAATGCCGTTGCCCCAATCACCATCGGAAACGTAAACGCGGCATAGCCGGGGCTAAAGGGTAAACGCATCAGTTTGAAAAAACATAGATAGATAATCGAGGTCATTAACACCCCAATACCAAATAATAGCCCAACAATAACCGGCGATGGTTGTTCAATTACCGTTAAATAGCCCGCCAAAGATAAACTTGCTGGCGCCGCTAAAATCGCTAAAGTAGGTTTGGCTGCATCTGGGATTTGCTCTGTAAATATAAGACGATAAATCATCATCGGTAACATTATGGCATAACTCAACATGCCAAAGATTAGCGCGGCATGAGCAACCCACGCTAGATGAATATTGCCTGAAAACGACACATCGGCCACCACAATACCAATGGGCGGTATAAACCAGCTAGGCACCATATGATGCAGTGAAAATTGTTTACTGCGATGATAAATAAACCCGACCAAAAAGCTGATGTGCAGCAATACTGCAAATGACCATAATAAATCACCTGCGAGTGCAGAGGCATAACTCAGCGAATTCGACACCACCATTAACGCCATTGCAAAAGTAGGTACCACGCTGCCGACCACTGGATGAGCAAGATCCTGGCGTAATAAATCTGAATGTAATAAAAATTTAGCACTTAAAATCAGTAATAATACACTTGCGATGGCAGCCCCACCCCACTGACTATAATGATGTAAATCAACGAGGGTTTCCCAACTCCAACCTAAACTTGCAATTCCCAACGCTAATCCAGCCATAGGGGTTGGAACTGCCGTTAGTGTTTGTTTTACCGCTCGAATCATTACAACCTCAAAACAACCCATCAGAGAATAAGCTTATATTACGCTTGCACTTTGTTTATATATATCCAATTATATGAAACATACGTTCATAAAAATTGAACGAAATATTTATCATACCAATAACGATGAAAATAAAAATGAAACCGTTCACATTAACTTTATAACCATCAAACTCACTCTATATAAAACTAAGCGGCGCTATGCACATTTCATTAAAGCAGCTCAACGTGTTTACCAGTGTTACCCAACATAAAACCTTAACTGCTGCAGCTGAGGCACTGTATTTGTCTAAAGCCGCGGTGAGCATGGCACTGGCAGAACTCGAAAAACAATTGGGTCACCCGCTATTTGATCGGGTCAATAATCGCTTGGTGCTTAATCAAGAAGGACACAAGTTATTACCACTGGCCGATGAGCTGCTTAGTAGAGCAAATAATATCAGTCAATTGTTTGATGCAGACCACGCTTTTACGGGTCAATTGAAAATAGGTGCCAGTGACACCTTAGGTAATCATGTTGTACCTGGGTTATTGAGCCAATTTAGACAGCAACATCAACATTTCTCACAAAGCGTGGTGATTTCAAATTCACGCTTAATCTGCCAAAAACTGCTGGATTACGAGTTAGACATTGGCTTGATTGAGGGTAAAAGTCATCACCCAGAACTCATCGCCACTCAGTTTAGCCATGATGAAATGTGTATTATCGCTGCGCCTCATTTACCCATAAGTCAGCAGGCACAATGGACGTTTAACGATTTAGAACAAAGTGAGTGGATATTACGTGAAGCAGGTTCTGGCTCAAGAGAGTTTTTTTTACGCACTATCGCGCCGCAAATAGAATCGTGGCATGAAGTGTTTGAACTTAACACTACTGAGGCATTAATTAACAGTGTCGCCGCCGGACTTGGTTTAGGGTGTTTATCTGCTTTGGCGGCACAATATGCGATTAACGATGGCCGTGTGGCTCAGCTTGATTCTCCAATTAAGGGGAATCATATTAATATGCAACGACCGTTTTGGTTGGTAGTTCACAAAGATAAGTATCACAGCCCGCTGTTGAAAAGCTTTATTGAGTTTTGTCATCAATGGGGTAATACATAAAGCTGTTCTTGGTTGAATATGGCCTTCGGCCACTAACGTCGTGACGCTTCACCATACCTATTTTTCAAACTTCGTTTGAATTAAGATCGCAAGGTTCCACCCTGCACGGGCCAACTACATCTGACATTCCAGTCACTCTTCTCTGTCGTTCCGGTCGCCATTCCCCGTCATTCCGGTAATGCTTGTGAGCCGGAATCCAGCTCTGTTCTTTGGTTTTAGTCTTGGCG
>TARA_R110002167_G_scaffold42734_2_pt1 | contig 10551 bp, 6 predicted proteins | sample TARA_R110002167 | Tara Oceans TARA_R110002167 (sample SAMEA4398238) | marine metagenome | biome: Polar Biome; feature: [MES] marine water layer (ENVO:01000295) within the mesopelagic zone...; material: water (ENVO:00002006), including particulate matter (ENVO:01000060) such as...... | reverse complement strand
GGATGTATTTTGGTTACTGGCCAGGATAGTAAGGTTACTCATAAATTAGAATCCTTTAAAGAATTAAAAGGTTTTGATGGGTTATCAATTAACCTTATAAAATCTACTGAGAACAAAGCAATAATTTCTGGTGAAAATACCAATAGTGTTGCAATTGTTAATGTTGAAGGTGTATTAAAAATACGAATGCAAATAGGTAAGATTTTTAGTGGATATAAAACCTTTGTTGATTTATATTACTCCGATAAAATTTTAGTTATTGATGTTAATGAAGATGCTCGTATTGTATCTAAAGAAATTATTAAACAAGAAGTATTAGAATTAAAAGCACAAGAAGGTGGTGAATTAATTGTTAATGCAGAAGTAGAACAAATGTTAATCAAATCTGTTTCAGGCGGTGTTATTAAAACAACTGGTTCTTCTAATTTGCAAGATGTTCAAATTAATACAGGAGGTATTTATGAAGGTAAAAATTTCAGCACTAATTTTTCTACTATTAATGTAAATGCTGGTTCTAGAGCTGAAATTAATGCTAAAGATTATGTAAAAGCAACAGTTAAGGCTGGGGGTGAAGTTTTGGTATATGGTAATCCGAAGAAATTGGAAGAGAAAACGGTCTTTGGGGGTACAATAAAAAGAATGTAAAGTTTTATGTTAGAAGATATACAGGCAGCAATTCCTTTAGGCTTTTTCTTAAGTTTTATGGTAGGTCCTGTTTTTTTTGTTCTTCTTCAAACTAGTGCAATTAAGGGTTTTAGGGCAGCTATAACTTTTGATTTAGGTGTATTTTTAGCTGATATTTTGTTTATACTTCTTGCTTATTTCAGTAGTTTTCAGCTTCTTGAAAATTTAAGTAATCAACCAGGTTTATATGTTTTTGGTGGAGTTATTCTGCTTATCTATGGGCTAGTAACTTTTTTTAAAGTAGATAAAAAGGAAATACCTGATGAATCTAAAAAGATTAATAAATCTGATTTCTTTGGTTTATTTATAAAGGGATTCTTATTGAACTTTATAAATATCGGAGTATTAGTATTCTGGTTGGGTATTATAATTATAGTGGGCCCTAGTTTGGATAATCAACCTAGTCGATTTTTTACTTTTTTTGCAACTGTACTTCTCTCCTATTTTGTAACCGACATATTTAAAATTTTATTAGCGAAACAGTTAAAGAAAAAACTAACGGCTAATAGAATTTTACTAGTGAAAAAAGTCATTGGTATTATTCTTATTATTTGTGGTGTCGTTCTTGTTATTAAAGGTTTTCTTCCTAAGAATCAGTTTAACATCGAACATGAATTGGAAAGATTAGAGCATAATATTGTAGAATAAAAAAGCCGGTGATTAACCGGCTTTTTATGTTTTACTTTTAAGTATTATTTTTTATACTTATCATTTAATAACTTAACTATTTCATCAGTTAAGTTATTTTTATCGGTACCATAAAGTACACTACCACCATCGCCACCACCTAATATGTATGAGTAACCGTTGGCTTTGCCGTATGCTTTTATTTCTTCTTTAACTGTAGAAACAATACTATCCATTTCTGTTTGGCCAGCTAGTTGTAGTTGTTGATCTTGTTGTTGTAGTTGTTGACCAATCATTTGACCTCTTTGTTGCATAGCCGCGTATTCTTCTTGTGCTTTAGTTTGAGACATGGACTGCGCTTTTGCTTGAAAAGCTTGGGCTTCCATTTGAAAGGATTGAGAAATACTATCTCTTTTTGATGCTAAAGCGTCGGCTTTGATTTTAAATTTTGACTCAACATCAATTTTTTGTTGGTACTCATCCATCAACTTTACATTATCTACATATCCAATTTTTTCTTGTTGACATGAAGCTAATAATGTAACAGCTAATACTACTATAAGATTTTTCATTTTTTCATTTTTAAGTTGTGCAAAAGTAGTAAAGCTTTTTAAAATGAAATTATTTTTATTGGGGAATATAATTGTGGTTATAGTCGGTATTGATATTTACTATATAAAATTTTAATTTTATAGATTTTTCTTATTTTAAATGTTGTTTTTAAGCCATTTTAAGCCATTTTCTGTAGTAGACTAATGCACTAGTATGATTTTATGAATTAAAATGCACTAGATTGGCTTTATTTACTTTTTACTCTCTTTTAAGTACATAAATAAGTGAAGAATATTCACTTGTGTTATTTGCTTTATAATTAGATAACCAACCTAGGTAAATTGCTTTAAAATAATTTTGTTTTCCCTCTTTATATTTTTCAGACAAAAGTGACACATAGTAGGAGTCAAATTTCATCGGCAAGGTTTCAATCACTTTAAATTTATGTTCTTTAAATATTTGGGCAATTGAGTTTTGTGAAAAATGCCATAAGTGTCGTGGCGTGTCATAAGCAGCCCAATTTTCTTTGTAATGTTTGGCATCATAAGATTTATAATTAGGGACTGCAATTAGTAATGTACCTTCATCTTTTAAAAGGGCTGTAATTTTTTTAATTTGATTTTGTAAATCTGGCAAATGTTCTAATACATGCCATAAGGATATTACATTAAATTTTTGCTGACCTACCTTTTCTAAACTGGGTGTAACATGAATATTTTTTAGTGCGGTTTTTTCCCTTGCATTTTCATTGGGTTCTACACCGAAAGTATTCCAATTTTCTTTTTTAGCCAGGGCCAAAAATTCACCTGTACCACATCCAATATCTAAAATTGATCTATCATTTTTTGAATATTGATTTATCAATTTTATTTTTTTACGGAGAGTATATTTTTTAACTAGTTGATAAATCTTTTCAAATATGTTTTGGGCGTTATCTGTATGAGATATGTAATTAGTTGTTTGGTAATATTTGTCTAAATTTTTTGGCGAAGGGGTCGTTACGAGCATGTCATAGTTGTCATCAAACTCTAGAGAAAATTTTTCTTTTGTTATGAGATGATCTTCGGTAGTTAAATATGTTTTGTTTTTTGACATCCTTTATTTTGGAATTTGGATCTGTTTAATTTTTCATTGTTCCACGTGGAACAATTTCTCCTACCGGCCAAGAAAAACTAAAAGAACGCTAATATCACTTGGCGTAACTCCACTAATTCTTGATGCTTGTGAAATTGTAACTGGTTGTATTTTGGTTAGTTTTTCTCGTGCTTCGAATGACAGTGATTTTAATTTGGTATAGTCAAAGTTTGTTGGAATTTTTACAGATTCTAACCTGTGAAGTTTATCTGCATTAAGTTTTTCTTTGGCTATATAACCTGAATATTTTATTTGAACTTCTGCCTGTTCTAGTACCTCACTATCAAAATTATTTTCTTTAATAAAGGTAGATACTTTTTCTAGTTGTTGCATGTGATCCATGGTTACATTGGGTCTAGAAAATGCTTTGTACATTTTATCAGACTGCTTTACTAAAGCTGATTCTACACTTTTAAAAATGGGGTTTATTTCTTTTGGGAGCACACTCGTATCTTTAAAGAAGTTTATTAAAGATTCTGATTGTTCTAGTTTTTCTTCCATTCTTTTCATGCGTTTTTCACTGGCTAATCCTATAGAATAACTAAGTGGAGTTAGTCGCAAATCAGCATTATCTTGTCTTAATAGTGTTCTATACTCTGCCCTAGAAGTAAACATTCTATAAGGTTCTTCTGTACCCTTAGTGATAAGATCATCTATTAAAACACCAATATAAGCCTCATCTCTTTTTAAAATTAACGGGTCTTCTTCATTTAATTTTAGGTGAGCATTTATACCGGCCATTAAACCTTGTGAAGCTGCTTCTTCATAACCCGTTGTTCCATTTATTTGTCCGGCAAAATATAGATTATCTACTAGTTTTGTTTCTAGGGTATGTTTCAATTGTGTGGGCGGAAAGTAGTCGTATTCAATAGCATATCCTGGCCTAAAGAATTTTACTTTTTCAAAACCTACAACAGAACGCAGAGCTTTAAATTGTACATCTTCTGGTAATGAAGTTGAAAATCCGTTTACATAAACTTCAACGGTTTCCCAACCTTCTGGTTCAATAAACATTTGATGGCTATCTTTATCAGCGAACCTATTTATTTTATCTTCTATAGAAGGACAATATCTTGGACCTGTACTTTTTATTCTTCCATTAAACATGGGTGACCTATCGAAACCTTCTCTTAATAGATCATGAACCATGGCACTTGTGTGCGTCATATGACAATCACGTTGGTGAGCTAAATGTTTAGTTTTCGTGTACGAAAATTTTTCTGGTATAGCATCTCCTGGTTGAATGATCATTTTAGAATAATCTAATGACCTACCATCTACTCTTGGGGGTGTTCCGGTTTTCATTCTTCCACTTTGAAAACCAAAACCTAGGAGTTGTTCGGTAATTCCAGTTGCAGCTTTCTCTCCAGCTCTACCTCCACCGAATTGTTTTTCACCAATATGAATCAATCCATTTAAAAATGTACCGTTCGTTAGCACAACTGCTTTTGATTTTATATCAATGCCTAATGATGTTTTTACGCCAACAATTTTATTACCCTTTACTAATAGTCCGGAAACCATTTCTTGATAAAAATCTACGTTTGGTGTGCGCTCTAACATTAATCTCCACTCTTCTGCAAACCGCATTCTGTCGTTTTGAGTTCTTGGGCTCCACATTGCTGGTCCTTTAGACTTGTTCAACATTTTAAATTGTATGGCCGATTTGTCAGACACGATACCACTATATCCACCAAGGGCATCAATCTCTCGCACAATTTGTCCTTTAGCGATTCCACCCATGGCAGGATTGCATGACATTTGACCTATGGTTTGTAAATTCATGGTGATCAAAAGTGTTTTTGACCCCAAATTAGCGGCTGCCGCAGCAGCTTCTGCACCGGCATGACCTCCACCGACTACGATAACATCATATTCTTCTCCAAACATATCTTCTATTGTTCCACGTGGAACAGCTTTATTTTTTCCTCTTCTTTAGCGCGCATTTCGGCAGTAGCTGCTTCCGTTTTATCCGAATAACCCATAAGATGTAAAACCCCATGAATCATTACGCGTTTTAATTCGTTGTCAAAGGAAACATTAAATTCCTCTGCATTCTCTTTTACACGATCAATTGAAATGTATAAGTCTCCAGATACGTTTTTTCCTAACACATAATCAAAGGTGATAATATCAGTTAAAAAATCATGTTGAAGATAATCTTGGTTGATTTTTAGTAAGTAGTCGTCATCACAGAAAATGTAATTTAACTCATGTATTAAGAAACCTTCTGTAGCACAGACCTCGGTAATCCACAAATCATAGGTGGTTTCTGTGTCTAATTTAAAATCAAATAGATAATTATAGTTAATCATTAGCTTTAAAGTACTCTTTAACCTTGTTTTGAAAATTTTGCCGCAAAGGTAAGCTTTGCCTATTTAAAATTTCAACTTCATTACGATAATTATCTAATAATGAGGGTTTAGTAGTAATAGGATTTGAAAAATCCTTTTGATTGGCCTTACTTTCTCTTTCAGATTTCTTGCCTTGTTTTAATGCTGCGTTCTCTAATTTTAATAATTCGTATTGTATTGTGTTGGCTTTGTTTATAGTACGTTGTGTGATTCCGTTTTCTAACAAGTCATTTTCAAAATCTTCCATTTGCTTAATCAGCTTTTGACCAAGTTTTTGGTCGCCCGAATTAATCATATTTTGAAGCTGATTTTCCAATTCTTGGCGAATTTTCTGTTGACTTTGATATATTTCGTAGATTTCTTTTAGTTCTGCTTCACTCATATTCCCTGGCCCTTGTCCTCCTTGGCTGTTTGAATCTCCTCGTCCTTCGCCATTAGCGCCAGTTTCACCGCTTTTGCCATTTTTACCTCGACCTCCTTCTCCGTTTTCTCCATTTTGCCCATTATTTCCTTCAGAACCTTGTTTTCCACCTTTGCCTTGCTCACCACCGTCTCCTTGTTCTCCGTTTTCACCTTTTTTTCCCTGACCGCTCTCGCCCTTTTTACCTTCTTTACCTTCACTACCCGATTTACTTTGGCTACCCATTTTTTTACCTAATTGTTGTTGACCTTTAATAATGTCAGGTAGTTGAAAACCGGCTTCACTTTGACCAGAACCTTTGCCCATTTGCATACTTTGTTGCATGTTGTCCATAACTTCTGCTAGAAAATCTGCTAAGCTATTGGCAGCGGTAAGCACATATTTTTGATGTGAAATGCCTTGATATACTTGTCCATCGGCGAGAGTTTCTAATGATTTATCAATATTGTAATAAACCTCGGTTATTTGCTCATTAACAAATTCAGATAGTTCAGCTTGCCTTAATGATAAAGCAAAAAGACTGTCGTCTACATGTTCAAAAAGACCTCTTAATTCATTCTGGTCACGAACCGTTTCGGAGTATTGAGCTACGTCTTGATCTTCTCTTTGTGCTATTCTATCAAAAAGCGATTCTTGTTTAAAAGAAAAGATGATAAGGTTATCTAATATTTGTCTTAACATTTCTGCATCTTCTGAAACTGAAGAGCCACCAGCACTACTCGAAGATGATTCACTTAATTGTTGGCTCATTGCCTTCATTTTATCCGCTGCAGACTTTTGTTTTTTGTTTGCCTTATCGTTGGTGTTAGGTTGTTCATCACCTTGTTCATTTTTCTTTAATTCATCTAAAGCTTCTTTCTGATCTTCCTTCACACCTTCTTTTTTAGTGTTATCAAGTTTTAAATCAATTGGTTTTTTTAGTTGTTCATTGTCCTTTTTCAATGCGTCTATTTCGTTAGATAGCTCATTGAATTTTTCGTTTAATTCTTTTTGTGCTTCTGGGGTGTTTTCAGCCTTATTCTTCGTTGAAAGATTTTCTTGTTTTTCAGATAACTCTTCTAAATCTCTAGATAATTGAGAAGCTTTTTCTGTAACATAATACCGTTTGGTCAATTCTAATAATTGTTCTAAACTGCGCTTACTATTTTGCTGCTTCTTCCCCAGTTCTTCTAGGCGTTTGGTTAATTCTTCTTTATTTATTTTATCGGCTATTTTATTTAACTCTTCAAGCAGTTTCTCGTTTTTCTTGGCTTCTGCCTCTTGTCGCTCTAATCGTTCTTGTAACAATTGGTTTAATTTGTTATCGCTTTGCTCTTTCGCTAAATTTTCTTTAAGGTCTTTGCTAAATTTTTGCATGAATTGCTCTTGTCGTTCTTGCTTCTTTAGAAAGTCTTTTATTTGATTTTGATCATTGAAGTTTAAGCTATTTTTTTCTTTTTGATTTTGATTTAATTCATCTAATGACTCTTTTTGTTCTTTAGCCCTTTCTAATGATTTATCTAAATCTTTAATTAAAGATTTAGATAAATCATTGAAGTTTAAGCTATTTTTTTCTTTTTGATTTTGATTTAATTCATCTAATGACTCTTTTTGTTCTTTAGCCCTTTCTAATGATTTATCTAAATCTTTAATTAAAGATTGTTGTGATTCTAAATCTTTATTTTTTAATTGATTTTCGTCAAGAATTAACTGCTGAAATACCTGACTTTTTACAGATTTACCATTGTGTAGGGCATCGTTATCTGTTATTTTAAAATAAAAGCCATAATCTTTGCCTGCCGTAATATCTAAACCTGAGGGAAAAGTATAATAGAACTGTTCGTAATTTGAAGATGGCTTGGCTAAAGAAACGATGTACTCTTCTTTTTCATTACCTACTTCAAAATAGACGATATCTATTTTTCGTAGGCCATAATCATCTGAAGCACTACCGCTATAATATGATATGTTAGGATTTATGGTGTCTAATATTTGATTTACTTTAATCGTAGGATATCCGTCTTTCACAACTTTAAAATTGTAAGCTAAACGTTCATAATTGGCTACATTTTTATTGGTGGTGGTCAATTGGTAGTTCAAATCACTGTATATCTTTTTCTCTAGTTCAAAGACATTGTTTGCTTTTAAAAAGTATATTGATGTGTCTTTTTGAATAAGATTAATCTTATCGGTATGTTTTCCAACAATTTTCCAGGTTACTTTTGTTCCTTCTGGTATTACTGCGTTTCCCGTACTTTTTATAATTTCATTTGGCTTATTTAAGTAGCTAGGATAGCTTAAATTCATAGTAAAATTTACTATGGATGGAGTCTCTAAAGAAACTAGGGTGTACTCACGTGAACTGACTTGATTTGCGCTGAAATTGAACGTTGTAGTTTTTATTGGGGGTGTAAAAGTGTGCACATAAAAACCATTTTCTTTTTGTAGTAAAATAGATTGTCCATTTATTTCTAGGTATACGTTTTCAGGTTTAATCGCCCCTATAGTAGCTACTTGAATAGTGAATGATTCATCTTGGAGCATAGAAAGATTGGTAGACAGCAGTTCAAAACGGAAAGGGGCAGGTTTTTCATATGCCATTTCATAATTGACTACACGCTCATAGGTGCCGAAAAATGAATTCCAGTATCCAGTAATATAAAGTCCTACAATTATCAGAATAGGTAAAACTGCGTATTTAAGGTATTTAGCCGCCTCTTTATAATTAATAGCATTCGAAAATGGTATTGGGTCCATTTGTTTTGAACGCTGTGAAATGCTAGCCAAAAGAAGTTCTGACTTTTTTGGGTCTTCAGCTAAATCTAGGAGATTTGTAAGTTTATCTCCTACTTGAGGAAAATGTTTTCCAATCATGGTTGCCGCATCCTTTGCGCCAATCCCTTTTTTCAATTTTAAAAGGTAAAAAATCGGAGTCAGTATATATTTATAAAGCAAAAAGAGTTCTACCCCAATGAATATTGCGAATAATATCATTCTACCTATTGTATTCAACCATAAAAAGTACTCTACTCCTAATACGACTAAGAAAAATAGAAATCCGAACGCAAAAAACAATAAAATACCCTTAAGCAAAACTTGAGAGTAATGCTTTTGAATAAACTTATTCAAACGTTCTAATATGTGGTTAAAGTCTTGCAATTATTGATTTTTATACCAAGATAATGGTTATCACGAATGAATAATGGGAATAATTTGTTAAAACGAGTAACTGTCCATTTGATATAACCGTTACAATCAGTTAATTATTATAGTAAAAGATGCAAATTCGTCTTTCAGATTTTCGGTATAAAAACGCTTGGTTGTGTATCTTTGCGACATCATAATAAATATATGTCGAAAAAAGTACGTGTTCGTTTTGCTCCTAGCCCTACTGGGCCTTTACATATTGGTGGTGTTCGTACCGCTTTATTCAATTATTTATTTGCTAAAAAACATGGTGGTGATTTCATACTTCGTATAGAAGATACCGACCAGAATAGATATGTTGAAGGGGCAGAACAGTATATCATTGATTCTTTGAATTGGTGTGGAATTCCTTTTGATGAAGGTATTGGTAAAGATGGTGGTTTTGGCCCGTATAGACAGAGTGAGCGTAAATCTTTATATAAAGAATATGCTGATTTGCTTATAAAAAGCGGTAATGCATATTATGCGTTCGATAGTGCTGAAAGTCTTGATGCACATCGAAAAAACCATGAGGAAAATGGGAAAACGTTTATTTATAACTGGCATAATCGTCTTAAACTCGACAATTCATTGTCTTTAATGCCAGATGTGGTTCAACAACGTTTGGATAATGGTGACGATTTTGTTATTCGATTTTTAACCCCACCAGACGTAAAATTAGAATTAACCGATATTATTCGTGGTTCAATGCAAATTGACACCAATGTTCTAGATGATAAAGTTTTATTTAAAAGTGATGGTATGCCTACCTATCATTTAGCGAATATTGTTGATGATTATTTAATGGAAATTACCCATGTTATTCGTGGTGAAGAATGGCTACCTTCTTTGGCATTACATAAACAATTGTATGATGCTTTTGGTTGGGAAGCTCCTCAGTTTGCTCATCTTCCATTAATAATGAAGCCCGTTGGAAAAGGAAAATTAAGTAAGCGGGATGGAGAAAAATTAGGTTTCCCTGTTTTTCCTCTTTCTTGGAATGAGTCTGTAGGATATAAAGAATCAGGATATTTCCCAGAAGCTGTTATTAATTTCTTGGCGCTTTTAGGATGGAATCCTGGAACCGAACAAGAATTATTTTCTTTAGATGAATTAGTTAAGGCCTTTAGTTTAGAGCGTGTAAACAAATCAGGTGCTCGTTTTGATCCAGAAAAAACCAAATGGTACAATCAACATTATTTGCAACAAGCGGCAGATGTTGATTTAGCAAAAAGCTTTTTGCCTACCGTAAAAGAGCAAACTACAAACGAAGTATACACGAATTTAGAATATGTAACCAAAGTGGTTACGCTGATAAAAGAACGCGCAGTATTTGTTTCTGATTTTTGGGAACTAAGCGACTATTTCTTTGTAGCACCTAAAGAGTACAATGAAAAGGCATCTAAAAAGCAGTGGAAAGAAGATACTGCGGATATCATGAATGATTTTATTTCTATAGTTGAACCTATTGAAGATTTTTCATCTGAAAATACAGAAAGCATTGTAAAAGCTTGGATTGCCGATAAAGAATTGTCTTTTGGAAAAGTAATGCCCCCTTTGCGCTTATTCTTGGTTGGAGATATGAAAGGACCTCATATTTTCGATATTATGGCA
>TARA_R110002167_G_scaffold197220_1_pt1 | contig 10553 bp, 3 predicted proteins | sample TARA_R110002167 | Tara Oceans TARA_R110002167 (sample SAMEA4398238) | marine metagenome | biome: Polar Biome; feature: [MES] marine water layer (ENVO:01000295) within the mesopelagic zone...; material: water (ENVO:00002006), including particulate matter (ENVO:01000060) such as...... | reverse complement strand
CCGGGAGAAAGTTTCCCGTCGGGAAGTTTCCCGGATTTCCCGAAATTTCTCCTGAGGAAATTTTCCCGTTGTGAAGTTTATACCAGGTGTTTATCACAAACATACAGAATATGTGCATGCTTGTACCACGATTATTTCTGTATACGTGTAACGTGTATACCGTTGTGTTTTACATAAGTTTTACATCGTAACTTACGTATTGTTTTAACATGGGTAGTTACCTTCTAACCACTAGGCGTTCTCTTTTTTTGTTTTTGTGTTGTTTTACACAGACGCAATTTATATAAGGAAAGGTGTACGTACATATTTCGGGGAACTGTACACCTTTCCATGGCTGTTATGTCTGCAATGTATAACTACAACAAAACAAAACAGTAAAAGGAAATTATACGCCCTGGGGATTTACGATAATCATTTTACATATACTCGGCAACGTTGTCTTATACAAGGCATGCACATATCACTGCGTATAATATCGGTTGCAGTGCACTACGTGTAATGTATAGTGCGTATGGTATTATTATTGTTTTTGTTGTGTGCACTGTACATAATTAACACTTTGGAAAGGTGTAACCTCTGACATGGTATGATGCGCATACATTACATACTCGGTTACGTTGTACATAGTAAGATACTTTGATTAATATCATGTTATTAATTTTCTACTTACGTTTACGGAAAGGTGTATACGACATAATTCAATACTAGGAAAGGTGTTTTAAAATTTACGTAACTTTGTAAATATACGCTCCGTACCATATATATAACCCCCTTGTATTACAGGTATGATTACGTTTATTATACAACGTAATAGGCATTCTCGTATGGTGTAACACAACCATAATAAGTAAGTCACGTGCGGGAAAACTATACCTAGCACACTACATGTTAACAGTGTATGTGTTAATTATTTTTGTAATCGCATCACACCGACTGTTAATTTCTGATGGTACGTACTCCCTCCCGATACAGGTACAGCAATATTATTAATACTGCATGTTTGCTAACATACGACCCACGTTTGTGTAATAGTAGACGTACATATACATTAATAACGTCACCCATCAGGTCAACCAGTATATAATAAATATGTAATACTGTGTAGTACGTGTACGTATTTATAAATTTTAATTTTTAATTTTTTTTTAGTTTTTTTACGTTTTAGGCTGGTTATAGTAACCTAGGAAAGGTGTATACGTGTTTTAATTACATTAAAAAATCCACCGTATATAATTCCCTAAACATGCACGGTACTGCGTACCGCGTAGCACACACCTTTCCTGACATAATACAATATTATATTATTAAACAAAAACATTAAAAAGTTTGCAACAAGGCGGGGAACACTACTGTCACGTATATGAAACTATATCCTTGTAAATGTTTGTTTGCTTTGTGGATTGTAACGTATTTGTTACACGTATAATTCACGTTGGAAAGGTGTAGTGCACTGCACTCCCGGTATGATAACCGATATGCGGGGTACACGGTTACGGTTATACCCTATAACAGACTCATACAACTCGGTTTCCAGAAAAAGTTCTAGTATGTACTATACATGATAATAGTAACTTATATGATGTTAGTACGTTGTGATGTACATCCTGAGACACTATCTATATACAGTATAATGTATTATGAGTGAGTATGCACTTATACACTACATGGTTTGAGGTGTTGCGCCGATAGACGTTATAGACGTAGGTCGTATATTCAGGAAAGGTATATACACATAAACACGAAAAAAACCACGCATGTATAGACTTGTCTGTTTTGTGTTGTGTGTATATTGTTGTATGTATGCCAACGTACGGAAAGGTGTGCACGCTACACGTAGCCACGCATACTACGGATTACGTTACCCCCCAGGTATTTCACAAGCAGCAATACGCCTATTACTCATAAACAACAGCATACGTATTGTATATGTATACTATCATACCCGTGTTATGATATGTGTTACAATGCAAACTATTATAATGCACGTGTACCGCTGTATGTTATAATTACCATGTCGTTGTGTTGCTCTAACCGTGCAATATATATGTACGTGTATACTAGGAAAGGTGTAGCATACCGTGTATAGTTTTACGATATCCATACGGGGATACATTAATATTACCGATACGATATTTTTTAGTAAAGTAATCACCGATAGACTGTACTTGCATTCTAAACAGATACAGGTATGTGTATACTCCGGTATGTTTACAAAAAGTGCACACGACGTAGTTTATGTATGCATGCACAGCTATGGACGTTTACGTTACATTACGTTGTGTGTTATTGTTGTTATAGATATACCATAATTACGTACGGAAAGGTGTAGTGCTTACAGGCGTATTTAATACATAGCGTATTAGTTTACTGTTCCTATTTTTACACACGCAGGGGGGTATGTACGTTAGGGTACAGTGTATCATGAACACAGATTCTACACGACGCGTTGTATGTGTACGCGTTCCTTATACGGGGTACAGTGATATGCGTAAACCTAACGGTTGAGGGTTAGGTGCACGCAGTCGTTTTTTTTTTAAGGGCGTTACCCATTTTTAGGACACACGTATTCTATGCGTGGTTCATGTTATTTTGGGATTGCGTTATATAATATCCCGCTGTGTTCATACCGGAAAGGTGTGACGCGTGTATACGTGTACAACGCCATCCGTCTACTGCCATATTATAATACACACCGCTAGACTTACACTGTGTCTTGTAACGTATATGTATATCTCGTAAAAAACAAAACAATAAAAACCATGGGGACGTGCACTTGCCTGTCCCCAAGAGAAACAAGTTACGTCCTGTTTTAATACTGTGTACAGCGTCCATTGTATGGCGCATGGTACACCTTTCCTTATGGAGGTTACCCCCGGTAAATAATATGCAATACAACCAAAACGTGAACATTATATTGCACTTGTATATGGGAGACGTTTACGTACACTGTGTACTTCCGGGGTGTGGTTTGATGCTTTACATAGTATCAAATAATTACACCCGGAAAGGTATACGTGTAATCGTATACTACACCTTTTACGTAGCACACCTTTCCAGGACGTAATTAGCTGTACGCGATTAACAAAAACAATCCCGAAATAACAATCTGTTATGTTAATGTACAACTAACGTTTTTACGTCCGGGGGAATATAGTATTTGTTTACAGGGATAGCCACAATTCAGAATCACGTATGTATCAGTAGTTCCCGTTGTTGTAATGTTGTTCGTGTAATAAACGTGCACATATATTTCCGGACAGGTTTATACCACGTGTATACGTGTATTGCAATTAACTATGTCTGGCGTATTCTGTGTAACAAGTGTATAACGCGCAAACGTTGCCCACTTTCCGGCAGTTTCTATGCGTACATTATTTTACGGTGTGCGCCTCCCGCAATAAACAATAACGTTTATATCTTGTAGTTACACCTTTCCAATATTGACAGGGTGTACATAGTAAGCAACGAAACAAATACCGGATACATACTTTTACAGTAAGATTATTCATACATTATATGACACTTGATAATGTTACGTATGTTCCTAATCACCTGTGTGTATGGTACACCTTTCCGGGAATCTATTCGTACTGCTGACTATCAGACACACTCCAAAACAAACAGTAAAAAATTAATAGCTATACAACCCATAACACAGTTAGTGATAACATCATAAATAACGTAGCATAAAGGTGGTATATATCACAGCCCTTACACGTGTTGTACGTGGCATATCTACACAGTACGTATACATAAATGCGCGGGTGAAGTTTTTATTCCCTGTAAGAACATTAAGTTGTGTTTGGTTTTTATGGGAGTACTACACGAAATAACACTTGCCGGAAAGGTGTCTACCTACGGCGTACACCTATACTGTATAACCGGCAACGAGGAGTATGCTTATACGTATGCATAACGTACGGGTTCCCTATGTATATAGCTACATATATTGTAGGATATGACTTTTCCTCGTATAACAGGGTATCGTTAGGCTACCCTATAGTTACACGTATAGCCGCAATATTACTACGGGATCGACTTAGATAAAAAACACCTTTCCGTTATGTAATAGTTATACACTAGTTGCAGCACTCCAGCATAGCAAACAAAAGTAATAACATCTTCGGAAGATATGCATTGGTAATCCGTACACCTTTCCAGTATTATTAAGTTACGTAATATCTGTATACGACAATAAACATACACCGGGCACGTAGATGTACAATGCGGTGCCCGTCCCCCAGGAAGTTACTACCCTGCAATGTATTGTAATATGAAGACCCCATACCTTTCCAGGATGTAAGAGTGCTACGCTTAGGTATGTCTTACGACATATAAATACCCTTATGAAAAATTTCCACAACAGGGAAATTAATTATTCCTATGCATGTTCATAAATTTTTACGTCAGTAAATATATAGGGTGAGGGGGGGACACGTAGTTTCTTACGGAAAGGTGTGGAAATAGTATTATGCCTAATACATTAATCACATACAGCCTCACAGAATAGGAATGCCCGGAAAACCGTATAAACTGTGCATGCCCATACGGGAGGCGGTACTTGTACTTCTTGTTAAATAGCGGACTTATAAAAGAATCCCCCACTCGCGTTTTAGGTTGCTAAATTGTATTTTGTTGTAAGATGAGTGTTTTCCAGGTATTGTCTTTTTTGGAAAGGTGTATGCCGTAATAGTTATACCAAGTTTTAACCCCATACGTGAATCATCAAACTAATACGCTGTAGACGTAACGCATTTCTTGTGGGAGTATACGTTTTTCTTTGTTATGTCGTTGGTGTATGTAACATAGTATACGTCCAACATGGAAAGGTGTTACCGGGATGCCCGTAACGATGTGTAGGGTGATACATATACCGTATACACTTTTTCATGATATCCCCACGTAAAAAAGCGTATTACAGTCGCGTGCAATTTCGTTTCAGTTTTAATTTTTTTGGCGTTGTAATACGCATGCTGTTAACTACGCTGGCAAGGTGTATTATGCATCACATAATCCGTTAATTGCATTAACATCGTGTATAATCTTTATACAAATGCTGTCCCCTGTTTTTTGTTGTTGTTTAATTGTAAGTATCCATCACATATTATGGAAAGGTGTGCCTGCGTTGTGTGCGTACATCTTTCCCATATAATCGGTGCGTTGCATACATTTAAAACAACCAAACCGCACGATTCTTGTAAGTTATACAGCCGTTTACGTAAGTTTATTACTTTTGCTTTGCGCGGCACCGGGTAGTATACCTTTCCCGGTAGAGCCTGCGTAATTGATATACACACATAAGTATTGTATCTGTAATCCGAGTGTGTATGTCGGTGTTTACGCCCACCCGGGTAACTAGTCACATGCCATATCCGTTCATATGAAGTACACTCATAAATTGTACACGAAATCCCTGGTAGTTTACATGCCATGCATAATTTACTACGATGTATTATTCATTGTGTTACGTGCTATGTGAAATCACTTACAACCGGAAAGGTGTTATTGCATATCCGTTATGATATAATATGATTCTACAGCAATAGCATGTCGTTGTATGTAATATACTATACTGTTACGGTAAACAATCTACCCTAGTGCGTACAGGATATAAAGTAACACAACTTATCTCGTAATGCGTCAGTAGATCATCACGTACATTAATATTTGACGGGTTCGGTTTTTTGTAATAGGCATAACAACCTTTACTGTATGGAAAGGTAACCGCTGTACATAACGAACACGTAGTCGTCCTCAGCGTATATCTATATGCACACATAGCGTACAGGGATGTGTTATCACCTTACGGCAGACACACCTTTCCTAAAGGTATACGACGTAGACGGTAATACAACATACAAAACAAATTTAAAAACAACGGTATTCGGTAAAGATACGATTGCGTGCATATACACACGTAGACGTTACACCTTTCCATTAACGACTTTAATAATACCTGGTGCACACAGTAAAAAACAAACATTCAAACATCGATTGGCATACCTTATATACGTGTTAACGACTACTACGTTCTCGTGTATGTACAACCACGTATAGATCCTTCTGCAAGAAGTACACCTTTCCTATGTAAAGTATACGTTTAAGACATGATAACGCTTCGCGAAAATATAGGTATACGAGGTTACTAATATGATTATGTAATGCTATAGTATCATATAGTTTACGGGATAATCCTCTGGAAAAAGCAACAAATGTATACACCGATATATTAGTACAGATGTACTATATAAACACGTGTATACTTACAAACAGGTATGCTCGAGTGCAATTATATGTTATGTTGAATTTAATTTTTTGTGTTTTTTGTAGTGAATAAGTATCCCCCATAATTCAGGAAAGGTGTATCGTCTACGACCGTACTATGTATGATCTACGCGTATATATACAAGCCGGTATGTAGACCATCTTTGTGGGAACGTGTGTGTTTTGTGTTTTACTTTTAGCGATAGCGTATAATGTAACACACCGACTACACATTACGGAAAGGTGTACATCCGTGTAGGTGCATCTATACACACAGGGTACGTAAAGCATATTACACAGGATTACTAAATCGTTACAATAGTACATACACACCCGTTCATACCGTACGCTACGAATAGGTGCGTTCCCTGGGAGTAATACTACTACCCTGTATTATGTGTATGAATAGTATATACACTAACATGCGTGTAATGCATACATCCTCCCGAATATAAACCACCTTGCAGGGTGTAATCCCAACAATAAATATATATGTATTAACCACACTACACGGGAACAATATACACTGCTATCAGTACGTACTTTAATGACCATGGATGCTTACTGGCACGTATTTGATTTATTTATTGTCGTAGTGCATGCTACGTAATCCATAAACCGTTACAGGAAAGGTGTGTGTTTTACACGGGGATAACATATCGGTTAATAGTTTAACATAGTATGTGTGCACACAAAACGTGACATGTTTGCTGGACACACTCCGTATAATTGTCCTACTTATACTACCACCCCCATAACGGCGGGTGCACCTTTCCGTAAATATCATAACGTATACTTGTTACAAAACAAACCAAACAAATCGGAAATCATATGCCTGTATTAAACTATGCAGCTAACCCAATACTTGTGTACCACCCCGGTGTATACGTACCCCGGCAAGTCTCACACCCCGTAGGTATTGCAACAATTACGTAACCAACCATAGTTTGCATATAGTTAATTGTTTCAGTTTGTGGTGTGTTTACAGTATTCTACCACCGACGTAATTCCTGGAAAGGTGTTATATGTAGTCCCGCTACAGATATATACCCAAGTAATAAATAATGTTCGTATACGCAGTATTACAGGTATGCGGTATTGCCTATACGGTTAGTTATATATCGTAAGCCTAATTTGTTGTTTGGTTCCGTACATACTACGATGTGTATACCCGGGAGAACAATATACGTTTATACACGTACAGCATATGTTGTTTACAGGGAGATGCCGCATTATATATCCCCGATTACATTGGGCTATCAACACATGCAAACATACTACGTCTCGTATACACCTTTCCTCTAAAAACGAAATGTATAGGAATGATAGAAAACCACAAACAACAATGCAAATTGTAACCTATTTCCATGTGGCAAGTATACTCGTGACAATGAATATTACAATACACGGTGGTGTACTATACCCTTAAAAAATACACATTTGTTATGTGTAAAATGGTAGTAATCCTACGCGTAATAAAAACAGCACGAGTTAGCTTAAAATCGTAAGAACACACAATAAAGCACGACGTACGTACAATTACGAGATGCCCTGGAATCATTGTTTTTGTTTGGTGTTTATACAAGATGCAATCCCCGCGTACCCAGGAAAGGTGTATGCATATATGCTGCCAGTGTAGGCTTGTTGTGAAAGTACATATACATGTTCAAAGTAATTTGTTACTGTTTGTGTAATATAACGTAATTAAACATGCTACAACGGAAAGGTGTGCAATACTGTACGTAACACCGGGCATGTTGTAAATACCCTGCGTAAAAAACTAAAACAATGTAAATGCACGTTTTAGCTTGGTGTTTTTTATTTTATGTTATCCCGTATGACCCGTTACTTTGGAAAGGTGTATTACTGTTACAACCATTTATAAACCCTACGTGTGTACGTAAGCCACCTTTCCCTGGCATACGCATGAGTGTACGCTACTGAAAAAACAAAACCAACAAAATTAGACATGCAAGCTTAAGGACGTACTCTGTACACGTAACAGCATTATATCATATAATACTTATACACAGATCTGGGTGTACTGGCGTTTAAAAGTATGTATACGGAAGACCGATATGCTTTCAGGAACTACGTTGTACTTATGCTATGCACGCGTAATAGTAATCGCCCATGTAAAGTGTATACTACGTGTATTACACTGTTAAATGACACCTTTCCCTTATTATGTTTATAGTGTAATGATGTACACAAACAAACAAATCAGTAAAGCTCACTGAGTGTACTCCCGCTGCAAGGACGATTGATCACGTGGGTTGTATAAATTAAGTATACACACCTTTCCGAAGTAAAACATTGTACTTTTACGCACAACCTACCCCACATAAATTGATGCGTATATGCTGTACACCTTTCCTAGTGTTGTACGGGTATACGGAATTACTTTAAAAACCATCAATTTAAATCAATTACGTGTATTCGTATAAATACCAGTCGACAATTGTGTGCAGCCACGTTACGGATAATGATCATGCGTGTGACCAAGTGTACACCCAGGTATGTTACTATGCTGAATTTAGTAAACGCGTATGTCACGTTGCCATATGCGGCACATCGATGTGTACACCTTTCCTACAAAGCACTAACATAAAACACTTTTATACAAAACAAACCATACCAACTTATATTACGTCGACTACCCGGGATATGCTAAGTAAGCACACGTATTACATACAACATATGTGGTATAAACTACACGCGTGATGTGTGTATTATATTATAACGTAATTTAATAACACGGTATTAACTTCGCGGGGTGTTTATTGCTGTTACTGTGTTTTCACCTTTCCGTAGTGATTACTATCTTACTGTCGTGTGAACACAAACAACACAAAAATATACATGTATACTTATTTGATCGTATTACCACGTACGTAACATGTGTGGTACTAACACCTTTCCGTAATAGGGTTAGTATCGCATGAACTACGCACAAACCATACAACAGGGATATAATACAAAAGCATTACAACCGTACATGGTTATGCGCACAACACCCGGGGGAGTAAAACCCACACACCTTTCCGTGGTGTACGCTATTCCGTAACGTTTTTCGCTAGCGTTCAACTATTACGGTATTAATAAACGGATATAATGAAATATACGTACATGTTCAACTAGGTGTAGTAGGTTAATATTAACTGGTTTTAACAGTATACACTGTCCCGGGATATGTTGTACACAATGATACGTATGGTGTGCTCTGCCCAACACACCTTTCCTATGGTAGTATCGTGGATGGGGTACATACTAGAAACAACCAACACAAAAAGTAATGCATGTGGTTACACAGAGGGTGGAGTAATAACACCTGCACATGTACAGTATAACATACCGTATACATATATATATATACATCGTATACGTGGTAGCGTTATTAGTCCGTAAGGGGCACATTATTACCCATGTATGCTTGTCGCAGATACCCCGGGGAATTACATGCAACACACCTTTCCGGTAAGACTATACATGTATACGTAATGCATACATCCATAAAACTATCCTACAAAAATGGTATGTGCTATCATCCGGTGTGTGTGTAGGCCAACCACATTGCTGCGTTCTGTAGTGACATCCTTTGAAGCATAGGTCGTCGTAACGACGCCCATGGATATACACCTTTCCTATAAACTCTGTGCATGATGTGTAATAAAATCACACAACAACAAATATAATATAAACAGATACAACATGTATAGTTGTTATACTTTCCTAACCGCGTTACACAAGTATGTGTTGGTACACCACCGTGTACGGGATGCTTGTATTAAAATGATGTGATAGCATCGTACATGCCCTGTATACTACGTAAGAAAGGTGTATGTAACTGCATGTAATGTCCGTCACATGTATATGCATTACTGACCGTGTTAAGGAATACACCTTTCCCGGAAATTGTATCGTAACGTGGGGATTACAACAAAAACTATGTATGAGTAAATGTACGTCAGCCATATACATCAAACATAATCGGTCCGTTAGGATTCATGTACGCGCCAGGTAAATACAATACCCCGTACATGAATACAACGTGGTTGCAGTGTAGATACGTGTTTCTGTATGTTGCATGTAAGGAACACACCTTTCCAAAATTACAAGTATTACATTACATAATACATGTGAGGACAATAAATTATAAAGTAACGTGTATCGTGAACGTTATGTCACTCAGGAAAATTTTGATTACCGTTTCGATATAAATTCAGGAGAAAACCTTTTGCACAAAAAAAAAGTTACCTCCGGGAAACTTCCCGACGGGAAACTTTCTA
>TARA_R110002167_G_scaffold102020_3_pt1 | contig 10554 bp, 7 predicted proteins | sample TARA_R110002167 | Tara Oceans TARA_R110002167 (sample SAMEA4398238) | marine metagenome | biome: Polar Biome; feature: [MES] marine water layer (ENVO:01000295) within the mesopelagic zone...; material: water (ENVO:00002006), including particulate matter (ENVO:01000060) such as...... | reverse complement strand
AATCGCCGATGCACTCTCGATTAGCCCCGGGCAGCTATTCGAATAGACCCAGCCGCGTTTGCCGAGGCCCTTTGGTTCTCACACCGAAGTCAGAATTCGCAAAAGGGGATAGCTCCGGGGGTGCAGCGCAGCCCAGCATAGGCTGCGAAGCTGAGACGCTTATGTCGTGGTTGCGCCAACAGGAGACATTGGGATCGGGCCGCAGAGCGGACCTTCGTTCAATCTCCTCGTTCAGGTCTAACCTCGCGCTAGTGGGGCTTAACACGGGAGACCCATCCTTCGTCATTGAGGACTTGATTCAATCATCGAAAGAGAACATTTCGCGAACTAACCCGGGGCTGACCCCGCATTGATCTGAGGAAATTTCCGATCTAGGACATCCTGATGCGCTATACCCAAAGCCAGATTCGCGAACTGCTTTCCATCTCGGTAGATGCCTTTCGCACGTGGAGGGATGCCATTCCCGCCTTGGCTCTGCACAAAGGGCATGCCCCCAGCTTCACACCCGGCGACGTCGTGGCCTTGGCGATCGTCACCGAACTTGTCCGAGATTTCGGCGTACGCGTCGGAACGGTGGGCGATCGTTTCGATCAGCTTTTCAGGGAGTGCGGGGGGAAATCCTGGCTCTCACTAGAAAACTGCGTCGCCTTGATCGAAGCCGACAACTTCCGCCTGGTCGATGCAGGCCTTGCCCATCGCCGCACGCCGGACGCTTCCACCCTCTGCGTACCGTGCGCTCCGATCATAGCGCGCCTGCGCGCGGCGCTCACGGCGACGGAAGCGGATCAAGTGCAGGGGCATCTGCAATTCCCCCCAACCTCCGTGGGCATGCAGCCTGAGCGGCGCAGCAAACGCGCATGACCACCACCTTGGCATCCGCATTGGCGCCGGAGTGGAAAGACCGCTTGGGGCTCACGCATCGGCGGTCGCCTGAACTCTACGAGTCAGCCGAGGCCGTCAGCGACGTGCCGCACGCGCCCGCTATCCGAGCCGCCCTCACCGAAATGGGCGTATCGGCGATCTTCTGCGTTCAGGGCGTCCCAACCGTCGCGATCCTGGAAGCCGACTACTACGACCGGGCCGCGATTATCGATCTTCATGGCGCGCTCTGGAATCAGGGCCTGGCCAGCCTGTTGTTGGTTATCGCCGACGATACGCTCCGAGCGTTTTCGCTCGCCCGTACTCCGCTGAGCGATCCGGGCGACGCCTTCGAGGCCCGCTGCCTCATCGACAGCCTCACCCTGACGACCGAAGCGCTGCGTTTCCACAATCTGATCTACGGCGCGGAATCCGGCCGCCTCTGGAGGGACTACGGCGAGTATTTCCCCCCGAAAGAACGCATCGATCAGGTTCTCCTCGACAATCTGAATGCGTCCCACGACCTCCTGCAAAGGGCGGCGCTCGCTCCCGATGCGGCCCAGGCCCTGCTCATACAGGCGATGTTTATCGCCTACCTTGAGGACCGGGAGATCGTAACGCCCGCGTACTTTGCCGCCGTCTCCGATAAGAGCGCCGACAGCTTTTCCGCGCTGCTGGAAAAGGGCGACGTCGAACTCTTCCGGTCCTTCTTTCGAACGCTGCATGCGGATTTCAACGGCGATCTGTTCGTGGCGCCGTGCTCCTTCGAGGCCACGGGCGAGGTGCCGGAAGTCGCACCCGCCCATCTAAAGATTTTGGCGCGGTTCCGATCAGGCCGTGAACAAATGGCCCATTCCGGACAGCAGCGGTTCTGGGGCTATGACTTCCGCTATATCCCGATCGAGCTCGTCAGCGCCGTCTACGATCGTTTCTTGGGCGAACGCGAGGCGGAACGCCGCGCCAACGGCGCCTACTACACGCCCATGTTCCTTGCCGACACGGTCGTTTCCCAAGCGTGGGAGATGTTGCCGGATGCCACACGGACGACCGGAAACTTCCTCGACCCCGCCTGCGGTTCAGGCGTTTTCCTCGTCCGCTCGTTCCAGCGGCTCTGCGAACACTGGCGCGCCAAGCACAAGACGCAGACGATTTCCTGGAAAACGCTGCTGTCCTTGCTAAGCCAGATTCATGGCTGGGATTTGAATGGCGGTGCCGTTCGGGTCGCCGTGTTTTCGCTTTACGTCGCCCTCCTTGAGGAAGTGTCGCCCCGCGACATCCGCAAGCTCATCACCCGGGGGAAACTGCTCCCGGAACTCTGGGGCAAGACCCTCGTCTGCCGCGACTTTTTCGAAGTGTCCCCTAATGGCGCTCGATACGAGGTCATCATCGGCAATCCGCCGTGGACCAGCCGCCGCGGTCCGGCGCGTTCCTCCGTACAGTGGAGCAAAAATACGGGCCATCCCATGCCCGGTGGCGAGGACGCCTGGGCATTCAGCTGGAAGGCCTTGTCGCATCTCGCCGACGGCGGACTGATCGCGTTCCTGCTGCCGGCGATGGGGTTTTTGCACAACCACGCCCAAAAGACGGTCGAAGCGCGTGATGCGTTCTTCCGAAAATCGCAGGTCCGTCGCGTCATCAACTTCGCTGACCTTCGGTTCCAACTCTTCGAGAAAGCCCATCGCCCCACAGCCCTGATCATCTACGGCAGTGCGAATGCGGATAATTTCCCGTATCGCTTCGACTACTGGGCGCCAAAGGCAGACCTGAATCTGCGCATCAAGCGCGTCATCACGCTGAGCAGTGCGGACAAGGCCGCGCTCGGGGTGGGCGCGGTTCTCGATAACCCGCTCATCTTCAAGCAGCGCCTTTGGATGCGCGAGCCGGATGCCAAGCTCTTCGGCTATCTCGCAAGGCTCCCCAAGCTCGAGGCCTTCGTCAACGACTTCGGTGGCCTGAGCCGTCGCCGCGAAGAGCCTGGTGATCGATGGGTCATCGGACAGGGCTATCAGCCCTTCAATGAAGACAGCGATAGCGATGCGCCTCCACTCGAAAGCACGTACGTCGGCCGACTGCCGGACCTACCCATTGCAGCCTATTCCCGCCTAGCTCAGACCGTGGAAGGCCTGCTGCCAGCCGCATCGTCGACGGTTCGTCGTCGGGGATTCGAGGCCGGGTTCGATGGCTCGCGCATCCTTATTCCGCGCGGGGTCGAGACGTCGCAGAATCGTCTTCGGGCCGCCTATTGCGATCAGCCGCTGACCTTCCAGCACATTTTCCAAGCAATCGTGGTGCCAGACGGCCAGAGCGACCGTGCGAAACTCCTCACCGCGATACTCAATAGTCGCGTGGCGGTCTGGTACGCCTTTCATGGCACCGCTTCGTTCGGCTCGGATCGACCCGAAGTCCAGCAGGCCGACCTGCTGCATTTGCCGTTTCCATCGCCCGACGACGTCCCCGATCCAGCCGCAGCCGCGCAAGCCGCCCTTAAGCTGATTGCGATTGTGAACGACGCACGCGAACGCTCTAACGAGCCGTTCTCAATGCAGGTCGACGATGGCGATATCCTGCGGACAATCGACCAGCTAGCGTATCAATACTTCTGCCTGTCGCCCGATGAAATCGCGCTGATCGATGACACCGTAGAGGCGATCCTCCCCGCGCTTCAGCCCCATGAGGGCCACTTCCCTAAACTCTGGGGCGCGCCTGACGAGCCGCAACGCGCTCAATACGCGCACGCATTGTCGGCCAGCCTCGCAGACTGGTTCAAAGGCAAGAAGATCGATGCGCGCCTTGTCGCGCGCGGCGCTGATCTAGCGATCCTCCGCCTTCACCTAGGCGGCCATGAAGACTATGCCGAAGATGCGGCCGGCGAGCTGAGCGAGGTGCTCGAGCAACTTGCAGCCCACATCCACAGACCTATCGACGGCAATTTCCAGCTCATGCCGGACCTGCGCGTTTTCGTCGGCGACTGCCTCTACCTCATCAAGCCTATGCAGATGCGCTTCTGGCTGCGCTCCACCGCGCTCGCCGATGCCGATGGTATAGCGCTCGACCTCCAGCAAGCCGCCGCCATGTCCCAACAGCGGGGCGCGGATTGATGCTGGTCGGTGACGTGCAGGGATGGGTCGACAACTTCGTATCGTTTGATGATCGCTTCCTGGAGAGGATCGCGGCAGCGTGGCCCGCGTGCATGGCGGTTCTTCCCGATCAGCCTGGTGAGGATGACATCACCATCAACCTCGTCGATCGGCTGGCCAAAGACGTCGTGGTGCGTCGGTTGTGCCATTGGGTCGAATATCAGTTCGAGCCGTTCGGCCTTGCGTCCGACGGGTCGAAATTCAGCAAGGGCATCATCGACATCGCCGTGCTCTTCGACTGGGATCGACAGCGATACTTGGCCTATGAGTGCAAGCGTCTCAACGTGATCAACGGCGGAAGCCGCAGTTCCCTGGCCACCGTGTACGTCACCCAAGGCATGATGCGTTTTCTCACCGAACAATATGCCGAGCAACTGCCTGTGGGGTGCATGCTCGGTTACGTGCTCGATGGCGACGTCCCCTTCGCAGGTTCACGGATCGCTAACGCCATCGGCGGCCATGTCCAGCTCGCGCTCGCTGAGGGACCTACTCCGCTTGCCGCGATTGAAGCGATCGAGCGCTTCCGCACAAGGCACACCCGCCCAACCGGATCACAGATCGAACTTCGCCACGCGCTATTTTCGAAGCCGTCAGCCGCCGCGCCGAACGCCTGACGAAAGCAGCACGCGCTGGGGCGCCGTTCGTTTTCTCAAGCTTCAGCGCGCCTTGTGCTGATCCATGAAGTAGAAGCGACGAAATCATGAGAGGGCCAAGCTGCCGATCAGGGGAAACTTGACGCTGGCCCCATAACCAAGGGGGAGGTCGAGTACGATGTTTATCGAACGGCTCAGTCTAACGAATTTCCGCTGCTTCGGACCTGAAGCGACAAGCATCGACCTCACCTCCGGCCTCACCACCTTCGTTGGCGTGAATGGCGCGGGAAAAACGGCTCTTATGCAGAGCCTGCAGCGGCTCTTCGGGGTGACCGGCGATCAGCGTCGCCTTCGGCGCCAGGATTTCCATATCTCTGCCGCCGAGCTTGTCGCCCCGCTTCAGCGAAGCTTCGTCCTGGAGGCGATCATCGCTTTTCCGGAACTGGAGGCCGACGGTGCCGGTGGCGCGGCGATCCCGGAATTCTTCCACCAGATGGCCGCTGAAGAGGGCGGCAAGCTGAAATGCCGCCTACGTTTAGAAGCGACTTGGACCGATGACGGCTCGCTCGACGGAACGATTGAACAGAAATACTGGGCCGTCAGGACTTTCGGGCCATTCACCGACGCCGATTGCACCGAGTTGAAAGCGACAGACCGGGCGAGGATCCAGATGATCTACGTGCCGGCGACGCGGGACGGCGCCTCACAGGTGACGGCCTTTCTGCGCGGCCGGCTGTGGCGCGCGATCAACTGGTCGCAAGGTGTTCGCGACACGTTCACGAACGCCGGTACCGCATTGAACGGCGCTTTCGCCGGCGAGCCGGCCGTCGATGTGATCGCCGCAGCGGTGACGCGGCGGTGGCAGGAAGTCTACACCGCCGGGACCGACACGACGCCGGTCTTCCGCCCGCTCGACCTGCGTTTCGAGCATTTCATCCGGAAGGTGGAAGTCGTCTTCCGTCCCGACGAAGCTGGACGGGAGCGAGCCCTCGATGACCTGAGCGACGGCCAGAGGTCGCTCTTCCATCTGGCGATGACCGCGGCGACACTGGATGTTGAAGCCGGGATCGTAGCGGATCCCGCCGGGGCCGGTTTCCAAGCTGGCGGCGTACCTTTGCCGGCGCTCACGCTCATCGCGATCGAAGAGCCCGAGAACAACCTCGCCCCCTTCTATCTCTCCCGCATCGTGCGGCAGATTCAGGATCTGACGAAGTCGCCGCAAGCGCAGGCCGTGGTTTCCAGCCATTCCCCGAGCATCCTCGCACGCGTGGACCCGACCCAAGTTCGGCATTTTCGGCTCGATCCGCATGATCGAACGGCCCGAATCCGCCCGATCAACCTTCCCGTCGGCGAGGAAGAGGCGTCCAAATTCATCCGCGAGGCCGTACGCACCTATCCCGAACTTTACTTCGCGCGCTTCGTCGTGCTGGGTGAAGGTGCCTCGGAAGAGGTCGTGCTCCCCCGTCTCGCTGAGGCAATGGGTCTCGACATCGACCGATCGTTCGTCGCGGTCGTCCCGCTGGGCGGTCGCCACGTAAACCACCTTTGGCGACTGCTGACCGATCTCGACATTCCCCATGCCACCCTGCTGGATCTCGACTGGGGGCGAGCCGGTGGCGGATGGGGGCGTATCAAAACCGCCTGCACCCAGCTGCTCGCCAACAACGTCACGCCTAAGGCAATTTTTGGACAGCACCTCGACCCGCTTGGCCCGGCGGCAAACCTCGGGGCTTTCGACGCCTTGCCCGTCGGAGACACGGCGGGTCTCACACACTGGATGAACTGGCTGCGTCAGTTCAACGTCTTCTTCTGTACGCCCCTCGATCTCGACTATTCCATGCTTTCGGCCTTTCCTCTCGCCTATCAGGTCATCGAACCGGGCCGCCAAGGGCCGTCGCCCGCCGGCGAGCCTCGCACATCCGTTCTGGGCGACGACGGCCAGCCTCACCTTTACGGTGCGAACCACGACACCTTGATGCGTTGGTATCGCTATCTGTTCTTGGGGCGCGGTAAGCCCAGCACCCACGTCCGGGTCCTCAGCGCCCACGACTCGGTCGCCCTCGCGGCGGGCGCGCCCGAAGAGTTGCGTTCGCTTCTAACTTCGATTGTCGCGCGTCTGACGCCGCCGCCACCGCCGCTGCCGCCCGTAGGGCCGTGACCATGCTCCTCACTCGGCCAGAGGACTGGCGTCCCAGCGGCATCGACGATCTTGAACCGGCGGCGTGGACCGCCCTGCGCCACGCAGGCTCGGCGTGCGTCGTCGCGGGGCCCGGCGCCGGCAAGACCGAATTCCTCGCCCAGCGTGCCGACTATCTGCTCAAGACCGGTTTCTGCCGAGCGCCTCACCGCGTGCTGGCGATTTCGTTCAAGACCGACGCGGCCAACAATCTCGCCTCGCGAGTCCGCCTGCGGTGCCCGCCTGAGTTCGCCCACCGGTTCGTGTCAGTCACCTTCGACGCCTTCACCAAGAGCCTCGTTGATCGCTTCCTCAACGCCATTCCCGTGGACTGGCGTCCGACCCGGCCTTACGAAATCGCCTTTCCAAAGCGGAAAGCGGTGGAAGGCTTCCTGACGCTCGCCCGCCTCAGTGCCCCGCCGCAATGGCAGGCCCAAATCGCCAACTACAGCGCGAGCGACTTTGAGGCCAAGACCGTCGGCAGTTACCGCCTGCCGATGGGACCTATCGCACCCCAAAACGCCGCCGAGTTCACGATCGCCCGGTGGTGGGCAACCCAACTGCGACCGGGCCAGCCTTCTTTGCTCACCTTCGTCGGCATCAACCGGCTCGCGGAACTGCTCCTCCGGGCCAATCCTCACATCCGCCGGGCGCTCGTCGCCACCTATCCTTTCGTGTTCGTCGATGAATTCCAGGATACGACCTACGCGCAATACGACTTTCTGCATTCAGCGTTCTCTGGCGGGCAGACCATCATCACCAGCGTCGGCGACGACAAGCAGCGGATCATGGTCTTCGCCGGCGCGCGCAAGGACGCCTTTCAGCGGCTGCAGGCGGATTTCGGAGGCGCCCGCTTTCCCCTCCTCTTCAATTTCCGTTCCTCGCCCGACCTGGTCGCGATCCAGCATGTCGTCGCCCGCGCCCTCGATCCGAACACCGTCCAGACGGTCGCCCAGACCGTGCGCCAGGTGAATGGGGACGTGGCTCAGGTGTGGTCCAGCCAGACCATAGCCGGGGAAGCCGCCTATCTGGCGCAATGGATCGCCAATGACATGGCCGCGCGCGGCCGAGCGCCGCGCGACTACGCCCTCCTCGTGAAGCAGAAGTCCGATGACTATGAGCAGGAGTTCGCTGGAGCCTTTGCCGCTCATGGTCTGCAGATTCGTAATGAGAGCCACACTCTCGGCAAAACCTCGCTTCAGGATTTGCTCTCCGACGAGTTGAGCCGGCTTGCGATCGCGATCTTCCGGCTTGGCGCGTCCCGCCGCGCACCCGCTGCCTGGCAGCTGGTCTCTTCGTCCGTCCTGGCGCTACGCGCCGTCGGGCAAGACGATGGCGTGCGCGCGGCCAAGGTCGAGACGGAGCTGACCGCATTCCTCGCGGCCCTCCGCGCCGACATGGCCGCCACGGCCCCATCGGAACAGAGCGCCGTCGACTTCGCCACACGGGTTTTTGACTATCTAGACCTGGATGCGATCGCTCGGACCAATGCCGAATATGGTGTCGGCGACCAGCTCCAGATCATCCTCGAAGCTTTTTGCATCCACTTCTTCGGTTGCGCCGATGGCGCGCCGGATTGGACCGCCTGCCTCGACGCTTTCGAGGGGCTCAATCAGATCCCCATGATGACCGTCCATAAGAGCAAGGGGCTGGAATACGACACCATCGTCTTCGTCGGCCTCGATGACCGGGCTTGGTGGTCTCACACACCCGGCGACCCTGAGGGCGTCGCCGCGTTTTTCGTCGCTCTCTCGCGGGCGAAACAGCGCGCCATCTTCGCCTTCTGCCGACAACGCGGAAACCGAAACAATGTGGCTGAACTCTATCAGCTCCTCACGGCCGCCGGCGTGCCCGAGATCGCGATATGATCCGACTCGCGCGCGCGGCAATGGCGTCCCTTAACCGTAGCCGCCACCGGTGCCAGTTTGCCGCCCGCGTGCTGCATGACGAGCGGGAATGGTCGTCGTGCGGTTCGCCCCTCCGGTTAACGAGAACGCCGTGGCGCTGCCGCTCTGGGATCACCGCCTCACCCTTGGCGTCGACCGGAATACGGTGACGCCAACCCTGACGGTGGACGGCGATGACGCAAGCCCGAATCCGTTGGTCGATAACTATCCGGTTGAGTGAAAATGCTCAGACGCATCATCCTAGTCCTGAATGGTCTCTTCCGGCGGGCACGCACGCCACCGGCGAGATCGGCCGATGAGGCGCGCCGCCCAGGCTTCCAGTCTTTCGACGAATCTACGCAGGGTTTGGATACCCTAATGCCGTTCCTGCGTAGTCCGGTGACGCTCAGCTGCCCGCGAATGGTGTTACTCTGTCGCGACTTCGAACCGCCGCTCGCCGAGGGGGCGGGTGTGTTCGAGATCGTCTCCGAAAGCGAGTTCAGGTTCCGCATGACCGGGCGGCCTGTGGATGTGGGCCACAGCCTGTCTGCCCTCACGCGATCGAGGTCTGACAGCTATAATGTCCTCAGCATGTTTCGGCTGCTGCTAACCGATGCGGGCGGCCGCGAATGGAACGCGGGCTGGGTCGAACTCGAAGCCGATCTCGAAGGCGAGGATTGGATTTTCACCGGAACGTCGGACGGCCTGATCACGGGCGGCCAAGTCGTGAGCCCCAAGGACAGCAGCGCGGAGGCCCGGTTTCTCATTCCGCGCAACTTCAGCGCCTCAATCGCCCTGAGACGCTTCGTTCAAACGGCTGGCGACGGAGCCGAGCCTCTGCCGATTCGGACCATTGAGGTGCTTGGGCAGACTGTGACGTTTCGGTTCGACACCGAAGCCAATATGCTGTCGATCTCAACCCCGCACTCGCCGGCACTCCCGGCCCATGCATCGGAGAATTGGCTCGGGGAACCGCTTCGGATCCTGTTCGGCCAACTCGTGTTTCCGCGATTGGTCGAGCGGCGGGTGGCGGACGGCACCTCGATGCTGTGGGTTCGGCGCTCGCCGGCTTGGACGCTGGACTCAGCGTGGACCGGGTTGTGGGTCGGCGATCTACGGTTCGCCGATGACGAACGCTTTTTCACGCTCTACGGCAATCTCCTGACCCTTATCGCACAGGGGACCGGGTTCGAGAGCCATACGGTGACCAGTTTCTACGAAGAGGTGATCCAGGCGGCCCGAGGATCGCGATGGGTTTGGGCGTTGACCTTGGCCAGCAGCATCGAAGGCCTTGTCCGGATTCTGTCGCCTCGAGGCTCATTGCGCGCTGATGCCGACCAGGCCGCTATAGACGCCATGCGCACTTACATCTCAGCTTTCCACGGATCGAGCAGGCTCCGAGACCGGGCAATGGAGGTCGTCGGCCGCGCTGACGAGATTTCTCCTGAGCGCGCGCTTCGGGATCTCGCACGCGACGGCGTTGGAACGCTCGACCAAGTCGCCTCTTGGCGCAGTGTCAGGGGGCGCGTCATGCATGGGGAGTTCATTCCTGCCTACTCCACCGAAGAAGACGACCGCACGATCCTGAACATGGCTGAACTCCTGCGTGCGCTCGCGATCGAGGCAGCACGTCGAGCTGCTGCGGCGGCAGGAGCCTGACCGTCGCGGGCGCACGAGCCAAGGTGCCTATGCGTTAGTTCCGGTCAGCTGGACCCAAAAAATCTAAGTCACCTCCGACGGAGGAGAGCAGACATTCCCACCGCCGCATCGAGTCACCAGCGGACGTACGCCCCTCCGTCACCCAGCCGCCGGGCCTGTCTAGCCAGCAGACCCTAAACGTCCGCAAAATCAGGACTGGATGCTAGACGCTCGGAAGGCGATGCTGCGCGACATCACCCCACACA
>TARA_R110002167_G_scaffold307185_3_pt1 | contig 10556 bp, 13 predicted proteins | sample TARA_R110002167 | Tara Oceans TARA_R110002167 (sample SAMEA4398238) | marine metagenome | biome: Polar Biome; feature: [MES] marine water layer (ENVO:01000295) within the mesopelagic zone...; material: water (ENVO:00002006), including particulate matter (ENVO:01000060) such... | reverse complement strand
GATATGCTTAAAGCACTCAAAGAAAAGGGATACATTATCCATGTCTGCTCTAACTCCATTAAGCACTCAGTGAAGCTGATGCTTCTACGAAAAGGTCTCATAGAGTATGTGGACGAAATGTTTTCTAATCAAGATGTACAGAATCCCAAGCCTAGCCCAGAGATGTATATGCGTAGTATGCTGAGGGCCGAAGTGTCTCCGAGAGAAACCTTAGTAGTTGAAGACTCTCACGTAGGCAGAAAGGCCGCCCTAGAATCAGGGGCGTTCCTACATGCTGTAAGAAATCAAGACGATGTACACCTTGAGCCAATTTTACAGGACATCAGGTCAATCGAGACTAATGATCAATCAATAAAACCAAAATGGCAAGGAGGAAAGATGAACGTTTTAATCCCAATGGCTGGTGCTGGATCTAGATTTGAGAAAGCCGGATACACCTTTCCGAAACCTCTCATTGACGTTGACGGAAAACCTATGATACAGGTTGTTGTCGATAATCTAAATATTGACGCTAAACATATTTTTATTGTGCAAAAGGCACACTACGAACAGTATAATCTTAAGAACGTGTTATCTTCCATTGTGTCAAACTGTGAAATCATTCAGGTTGATGGCGTGACGGAGGGTGCGGCTTGTACAACCTTACTAGCTAAAGAGCTTATTGATAATGATGAACCTCTATTAATGGCTAACTCAGATCAGTTTATAGAATGGGACTCCAATAAGTTTATGTATTCTATGATAGCTGATACAATTGATGCGGGAATACTAACCTTTGAGTCTACTCATCCTAAGTGGAGTTACGCAAAGTTAAACGAAAGTGGGTTTGTTTCAGAGGTAGCCGAAAAGAATCCAATTAGCAAAAACGCAACCGTTGGAGTTTATTACTGGAATAAAGGCAGCGACTATGTAAAGTACGCGGAGCAAATGATCAACAAGAACGTGAGAGTAAACAATGAGTTCTATGTCTGTCCGGTCTTTAATGAAGCTATCGAGGACGGTAAGAGAATTAAAACTTATGACATTGATAAAATGTGGGGCTTAGGAACGCCTGAAGACTTAGAAACCTTTAGTAAATACCACAAAGAATAGAGAACATAATGATAAATATAGCAGCGGTTGTAGAAGACTTAAACATATCTCAAAAGTCTTTTTACTTAATAAAAGAGTTTAATAAGATGATAGAAGATACAGATATTTCAACCTCTGTGTTTTTTCTCAAGCCATCAATACCCCCAGTAGCACCTTTTTTTGCCTGTAGAGGCTCTTATTCTCTTGGAACATATCATGGGGTTGCCATATCCACGAGCCTACGGGAAACAGAGATCATGCTGAATTCCAGTAACGCTAGTGATAAATACTTTTATGTCTGGGATCTAGAGTGGCTGGAGAACTCCTTGCGATTTGAGCAAGCCATGAAAATCATGAGAGACGATAGATTAAAAATCATAGCAAGAAGCGAGTGCCACGCGGTGGCCATAGATAACTTCTGTAACAAAAAACCAATAGGTATAGTTTCAGACTGGAATAAAGACCAATTATTAGAGGTAATAAAGAATGAACAAAATAGATGAATCTTATGTTGTTAAGCAGTATGATGACGGTTCTAGCACAATAGCTATAGCCAAGGAGCTAAATACATATCCTAAAAAAATCGAACGAATACTTAAAAAGAACGGGACGACGCTCCGGAGTAGATCTGAGTCTCAAACTTTAGCTATTAAACAGGGGAGAGCCAAGCATCCCACAAAGGGGATCAAGAGAACAGAAGAGGAGAAGGTTAAAATCAGCAAGGGCGTTGAGCGAGCTTGGAAGGAGATGCCCGTAGGGGCTAAAGAGAACTTCCGCGAATCCGCTAGAGATAGATGGAAAAAGATGGACCCAGAAAAGAAGAGGGAGATGCAGGAAAAGGCGGGCAGAGCCTTGAGGATGGCGTGCATAGAGGGATCTAAGCAAGAAAAGTTTTTAAAGAAAAAGCTTGAAGAAATGGGTTATGAAGTAGTCATGCATAAAAAAGGATTAATAGAAGGAAATTTTGAAATTGATTTGCTTTTATCAGAACTAAATACTATAATAGAGGTAGATGGGCCACAACATTTTTTACCTCTCTTCGGAGAAGATAAGCTTGCACAAGTTACAAAGATGGACAGTATCAAAAATGGTCTATTGATCTCAAAGGGATATTGTGTCATTCGTATAAAGTATCTCTGCAAGCATACTTCACGAAGTGTAGAAAGAAGATTGTGGAACTTGGTTTCTGAAGAAATTGAAAAGGTGGAACGCGGTTTTCCGCCAAAGAATAAACGTTTTATTGAACTGGAGATTAAATAATGTCAGAATTGGACTTATTCGATGTGGAAAGCATCAAGGAAGGAACTAAGGAGGATCACGCGGAAGAGAATGAGTACATGGGTCCGGCATACGGATCTGAAGAGTGGAATGATTACGTCATGGATAAGTTCAACAAAGGAGAACTATTTGATGGAAATCCCACTTGTGCTGGCTTACGTAGGGTGGCTGAGGAACTTCTAGGAACGATTGTGGTTAGCAGACCATCACAGGTTTGGCCTGCCACAGATCCAGATGGGCCGGGCAGAGCTACTGTTGTTTTTGAAGTCGTGATCGACTGGATGGACTCAGGACAGATTAGAACATTTTCTGACGTAGCAGACGTGTGGCACGGAAACACAGATGACTTATTCTGTGCTCATCCGGTTGCAACCGCTAGCACACGAGCAGAAGGTAGAACGTTAAGAAAGGCCTTAAAAGTTAAATGCCTTGCCGCTGAGGAGCTGGCTAAAAAGGATGTTGCGTCTATTGTTCGTCAAACCGTCCAAAAACCAACTGAGGGAGAGTGGAAAGAGACCGATCCGATTAGTCTTCCTCAAATTAACTTTATAGATGCAAAATGTAAACAATTAGATATTAACGCTATGTCGTTTATTAACTCTGGAGAAGGAGCCTATGATTCGATTAAAGAAGTAACTAAAGAAACAGCAAGCAAAATGCTTGGAATGTTAAACGAGTACCAAACTAAAACTAAAGATATCCCTGAAGATATCACGGGATATGACAAAAACTGGAGTAAAAAATGAAAGTAACTTATCAATCTGGCAAACTATCTGTAGAGCTTGACTGCGATTCACAAACGGATCTGTTCAAAGAGCTATCTTCTTTTCAAGAGGTATTTGCGGAAAACGCTTGTGGTAAATGTGGCTCAGACAATCTACGTTTTGTAGTGCGAGAAAACGAGGGCAATGCCTATTATGAAATACGCTGTATAGACTGTGGTGCAAAACTCTCCTTTGGCGTCAACAAAAAGGGTGGCACCTTGTTCCCCCGACGTAAAGATGCTGATGGAAACTGGCTGCCTGATAAAGGGTGGACTAAATGGAACCCCAAAACTAAGACAGTGGAGTAATATATGTACTACGTACAAAATCTTAAGGAGTTGTCAAACGTTATAGATAAGAACAAAAAGTTTCTTCTTTCTGTTACGTTTTATGACGCAGAAGAAAAGCAACTTCATACGTCGGCATTTACTAATGGTTTTCCTATCGCGGATATTCCTACCGCATTAAAAGATATAAATAAATCGATTAATGCTATAGAAAAAACGGCAACCAAAAAGGAAAGAGATCCAGACGGTCTACAAAATGACGCGGTGAAAGATATGCTTACTTAAAATGAAAAAATGCTTGGTAATGCATAACACCGGATTGGGTGATTATATTTTGATGAGCGGTGCCGTGAGGCACCTCTTATCATTATATGAAGAAGTGCATTTGGTGGTAGTTCTCAGGAATCTGAAAAATGTATCCTTCCTGTATAGAGATGAGCCTAGGATTGTGATCATTGAAGCGAGGAACCCGCAAAGTGCTCATCACGGACAATTAATGGCACGAACCTATGCTAAAAAATACCGAGCAGAAGGTAACGATGCTTTAGTTTTTTTTTGGGCCCGCATGAATCACTGGCCGGGGCACATAAAAGCACTGGGGTTAGATCCATCTAACAATAATTGGTGTGAAGCTTTTTATAAGGGGCTTAACGTTAGCTATAGTGAAAGATACAACAGTTTTTACATCAAGAGAGACCTAGAGCAGGAAGAACTAGTTTATAAAAGGGTTGTAGACATTTTTGGTCCTAACTATTGCTTCGTAGTGAACACCACTAAACGGGGAGTAAGAGCCATTTGTATTTCGGATGACGAGAACACTGTAAATCCAAGATATTGTAAAGTTCCAACTTTACTTTTTGACTGGATGACTGTCATAGAAAGAGCCAGTATGATCCATACTGTTGATACTTCTTACATGCATCTAATAAAACAAATGAGACTCAAAGATAAAGATCAGCTCAAATTTTTCCATAGGTATGCACGAGATTGTCCCGGTACTAATGGCGACTATATAAATGACAAATGGGACGATGGCTGGATAGACCTTAAAGATAAAGGACAGATAGTATGCCTAGAGGAATAGTACTAGCACATAATAACGGTCTGGGCGATTTGGTGGTTATGAATGGTTGTGTGAGGTATTTAGCATCCCAGTACGATGTCGCCTATCTATTCTGCTTCGACAGCAGGTTAAAGCATTATGAATTTGTATATCGGAATGATCCCCATATAATTCTATACACCAAGCCCCATCCAAGTACCACCAGACAAGGAAGATTAAGACAGATCGCCGCCTATAAAGAAATTGTAGAACAAAATCCTGATATTGACTGGTCGGCAGGTTTCCGTAGAACATACTGGAATACTTTTGAAGAGTGGCGTAAGCGTCTTGGCGAGGTAGGACTAGAGGAATCTAAAACTATTTGGCCAGAGCTTTTTTATGCAATAATGAAGACTCCTTATGCTTGTCGTTACAAGCACTACCATCTCCAAAGGGATAAGGATAGAGAGAGCCGTCTTTCTAGCTCTTTAGATCTACCAGAGAAGTATGCTTTCTGTGTTGACGATACCCGTAAGGCTAAGTATAACATGGAGTGGAAAACCGATCTACCTATTGTAAATCCATTAGAAAATCCCATCTGGCAGGACACTCTAATATTTGATTGGCTTGGGGTTATAGAGGGTGCGTCTGAGATACATACTGTTGACACTTCTTGGCTACATTTGATAAGAACGCTACAACTAAATATTCCCAAATTCTATTATCAGGTGAGGGAGCTTATTATGATACAAGAAGGATACCTGAACGACGACCACGACAAAGGGTGGACGAGGATCTTCCCAGAAAATATTCAATCAACTTCTAAACCAAGGTACTGGCTAAAATGAAAAAAACAATCACTATAATAGCATACAATAGGCCACATAATTTTGAATGTATGCTGAAATCCTTATCTAAAAATAACCTAGAGGGGTGGGATATATTAGTAGGTCTAGATCACTCTGATGTTATAGATCAGCAGCTGGATCTACTAGAGAGGTTCATACCGCAGGCAGAGGTATTTAAGCGGGATTGGTGTGACGACTTCCCAAGAAATTCAATAGCAAGAAATGGCCACGATATAGTCATGAAGGCTTTTTTAACAGGATCTGAATATAATATATATCTAGAAGAAGACATAAGAATTTCATCAGACGTAACGAGTATGGCTGACTGGTATATTAATCTAGAAGAAGAAACATTTTGTCTATCCTTCACGAATATCGGTAAATGTTATCAAGATTTGACAAATTCAGATGCCGCAATCATATATCCTAATGCACACTGTACAAGTTCCGGAGGAGGTATCGGATTTAGCCCGATGGCTTGGTGCATTAAAAGAGACGTATTCTTCAACGAGATGTCGCCATGCTGGTTCCATCAGCAGGGGTGGGATTGGGGTGTGCATCATTATCTAGTGCGAACAGATAGACGATTACTTATTCCGTATCAAACGAGAGTAGATCATCTTGGGCTTCATGGGGCACATGTAGGAAACGCAAAACATAACAGAACGCTAGGATACGGGGCGTTGGATGTATGTGAAAACCATATAGATACAGACTCTTTTTATCTTTCTAAAGAGTTTCGACCATGCGACTTTGATCCAAGAGAAAGGGACAACAACGATTTTACCGTGGGAGACGGAAGATAAAAGAAAAACTTTTTAACTTTACTTTATTTTAGGTTGTTAATATTAATCATTTACGGAAACTTCGGCCTTTCTATTCCAGCCACCCCTTAAAGGGTTTCCATTTGCATCTATTCAACTTCCTTTCAGAGAAAAGCTCCGAGGTTAAACACCAAGGGTTTTGTCTGATTGCTTCCAAATTTGAGTATATAGGTTTTAGTATTGATATATCCATTTCATTATGATTCACAATCAAAAAATTATCCATCAAAGCGTCCCACCTTAAATAATGACTGTTCCATAGGTACTCAAGATCTATTTCATATCCCCTGCGGTTTAAGTACGCTACACACCACATTTGTTCAATTGTAGTAACGGGGTATTCAAAAGCTCTATTATCAGCATACTGGTACATAAGTCCTTTTACATAACTTGATGTCCAGTCCATTATCTCTTTAGCATATCCCCATTGCACAAAGTCTGTTGTTTTAAAATAGGTTCTGTGGCGAGGTATGAATTGGCATTTTATTCCTTCTGGGATACCGTCTGGACATATAAAATCTGGGTTGATGCCATAAAAGTCTAGCAGTGTAATTTTATCCCGTTCGACACTTTCAAAACAGTTTTTTCTATGCAGAATGTCTGTTCGTGTCAATAATATCTTTTCGCCTTTAGCTTCTATAACTCCTGCGTTAGCCAAAGAAATTTGTCTTTTTACATTATGTAAATGAGATATACCCGGATCTTTAGATAGAACTAATTTATCTATAGGCATGTCCTGACAGTAGTCCCCAGAGACGTCATAAGTAGACAGGATTATTTCTCCGTCGTGCCACTCTCTGATAGCATGAATTATTCCAAGAGTATCCCCGTTAACAAGACCTCTGATAACAACGCTATTCATTTTATTTACTCTCTGTGTCTACATGGTTTGTTACTATTCTAGATTTTAGTTCCGTTGATGATATACCCCTCGTGTATGGAATATATACCAAAACTATATTATTATCATCTAACCAGTCTTGAGTAAAATTCATTTGTTTGTAGTAATCTTTTTTACACCAGTCGTCACCAATCGCAATAATGCTAGGATTGACAGTCAATATTGCTGGCTTACTGTCCAATCCTCCTATATTGGGTATAACATTATCAACAACGCCGAAATTCTTCAAAGTCTGTTCCCTTTCTTGGTAAGACATGATTGGTGTTTTTCCTTTATATGATCTAATAAATTCATCTGTATTTAAAGATACGACAACTTTATCTGATATGCTTTTGCATTTTTTTAGGAAGTTCATATGTCCATAATGAAAAAGATCAAACGTTCCTCCTGTGTAAAGTATCATGCATTTCTCCATTTTCATATAAAGTTTACATGCTGAGGGTCTTTGTCAACAGCATAAAGTATTGTCTTGTTCTTATTGTTAAACATACATCTGTCACAAGAACGGGCATCGAAGCAGGAAAAGTTTTTCTTTTTATCCTCCGACTCCCATAGTTCTTTGAATCTTTGATCCGTTAAAGATCCCACCATACCTTGTTGGTTATATGCCGTTACACAACATCTATACACATTCAGATCGCCCCCGATATACGTAACAAGCTCTTGATAGCCACAAAAAGAGTAGTCTGGGGCAGCCTGAACCAAGTCAGCGTAACGTTCTCCAAAATTGTTAAATATGGTAAAGTTTTCATCTTCATGCTTTTCCTTAGTTCTTCTGCATAACTCAGCGGCATCATCAAAAAATTGGTCAAAATACTTCTCATTATCAGACTGAAATACCGCACTTATTCTTATGTTATCTACACCTATCTTTTTAGCAAGAACAGTGAAGTCTTCTATCTCTTTCCAGTTATCGTCCGTGACTACAAAACCCATACCTATGGTTACTTTTGATCCTGTGCGTTTTTTCTCAGCAGTTAGGTCAGCAACATTCTTCCACATTCTATCGTGGTGACTGGCGGACACGTTACGTATACGGGTATAAGACTCAGCGTTACCAGCATCTACAGAAAATCGTACCCATGTTGCTTGTAATAGCAGAGGAATCGTTTCGGGCTTAAATATAACACCGTTAGAAACCAAGGCCAGTTCCATTCCCCTGTCTAAAACGGCTTGATATATCTTAGTATGATCAGGATGAACCGATGGTTCTCCCCCTCCGGTAATTTGGATAGCTTTAACACCCATCTCCTGACAGTCGTCTAGGATCTCAACACATTTCTCGTAAGGGATTTTACGATTAGGGTTGTTATTAACCTCGCCACTTTCAGGATGGACTACCTTAAATAATTCGTTGGTTGTATAGCCCGACATTCTGTAGGCACAGAAGCTACAGTCTTGGTTACATAAATCAGAGATAATAAGATGAACCTGCAAGGGTACCGTCTGTTCTCCTCTTTTTAGCTGATCAATCCTATCCCTGTGGTGAAATATTTTTCCTGATGAATATGCACTCATTCCAACTCCTTCATCTTTTCTTCATAGAGAATTCTAGATGGCACAACAAGGTTTCTCAAGTTCCTAGGGCGGCCATGATTCTGATGTAATCCAACAATATCGTTACACCAATTTATTTTATACTTTCTTTTAATAAGTTCGCCCAGATAAACATCTTCATAACCGGGTGTTGTAAAGTCTTCATCGTTACCGCCTATTGCCCAGAAGTCATCTCTATATATAGAACCTAAGAAGAAATGAGGAGTAGGATGTAATTCCCCGTGACAGTAGCAAGTGTTCTTGGTTAAATTAGTATCAACATTCCATACCGCAGCTAGGTTCACACAGCCCCTCTCTAGGTCAGCCAGTCTATTGATCGTGTCTGTAGATTCATGCAATACATCATCTGACTGTGTGATTAGAATTTCACCTCTGGCAATTCTACACCCCATGTTCCTAGGAACCGCTGGGCCACGGTATCCGCCGCCATTAACCCAAACATATAAACATGCATGCTTTCTGCAAATATCGGAGGTGTTATCTACACTTCCGTCGTCAATAACAATTATATCATACGGTATATCTGTGACGTTTGCCTTAATGCTTGTTAATGTTTTATCTAAGATAGCCGCCTTATTAAAGGTAGCGATAACAATAGAGATATAGGGTACCCCGTCGGGATACGACCCATTATATTCAATAGGAAGGTCTTCCTTCTTCATCTTCATTCCTTATGTCCAAGTAAAAAAGTGCCCCTAAGTATAGACCTAGAGACACTTACGTTTACTTTAAGTCTATAAATATTCTAAAGATACATACATTCCATATTGCTCTTTAGATCCCGTAGATAATGGTGCGGCTGAAATCGCCACAGACCATGTGTGATGAGTAGCAACGCCCGTTCCACCGAAAGTTCTGTCGATAGGTGCGATTCCGTCGGTCTTGGTCGTAACGCTACCGTCTCCAAACTGTACATAAGTACCGCCAAAAAAGGTAGACTGATTACTGGTATTGGTTAGATATTGCGTCCATTTAGGCCACGCCATTCCAGAGCCACTAACAATCTCGGATGACTGTAAATGTTTCTGTCCTGATCCGGGACTATCTAGCAAAGGCATAACAATACCAGTACCTCCAACAGTATCGTAAGAACCAGCAACAGCGGCAGAAGCCAGTCTAGAATCTCCATTAGTATTGGAAGAAGAATCAAGACCATTATAGAAAACCACACCAGCACTATTGGTATAGTAGTTCTTAGTAACTAATTGGGCTGGCCAAGGCTCTCCCCACCATAAAATATCACCACTTCCTACAGCGTTTGAAGTAGTACCCGCTGACCCCTGACTACTAAAGGAGGTGCCATTATGATTGGCTATTTCAGCGAGTTTAGTGTTGACACCACTAGCGGGATAGTTGACACTAGCCCTATCGTAGATTCTAAGTTGACAATTTTGGACCTTGACTGCTGCGGTGTGACCAAATTCAATACCTAATGTTCCCTGAAAAGTTTTAACCCCAGAAAGGCCAATATTTGCAGCTGTGCCAAAAGCACCCGCGATATTGGTTTGACCACTGGGAAAAGTGCTAGACAGATATTTAATATTATTTGTCTCATCTTTATACGTACTACCGGTAGAATTGGCTACATAGGTTGTTCCTTGATAGGCCCCTATTTGCACTGAAGAACCGGCAGTAGCTCCGTAAAAAGCCAGACCGGAACCAGACAGGGTATCGAGAGCCGGTTGGCCATTAGCCTGTTTTAGTAATTGAAACCTGATTTCTGCCATCTTTAAGTTCTCCTAAGATAAAGTTTTACTCTAGTTATACACATAAAAGGTATTTTATTATAAATTTAAGCCTTAATATACCATAAGGCAGTTATAACCCACCCCAGTTTATTGGAGGGTCTACAGGTAGGTTATCGTCGGATGCCGGCCTCCCATGAGCCCCCACTCCAGTTTATTGGAGGGTCTACAGGTGGGCTATCGTCGGCCGGATTATCCTCTCCCGGATCGTTTGGATTATCTGGATCTTGACCACCGCC
>TARA_R110002167_G_scaffold293826_1_pt1 | contig 10559 bp, 9 predicted proteins | sample TARA_R110002167 | Tara Oceans TARA_R110002167 (sample SAMEA4398238) | marine metagenome | biome: Polar Biome; feature: [MES] marine water layer (ENVO:01000295) within the mesopelagic zone...; material: water (ENVO:00002006), including particulate matter (ENVO:01000060) such as...... | reverse complement strand
GGCTTTCCGAAAGTTCATATCTGATCCAAGGGGCTTCGGCCCCTTTTGACTAATCTGTCAAAACTCAAACTGAGGAGTCTAGATTACCGAAGATGTTGGTTCGTTTTTTGATTTTTATCAAGCTAAAAAGTAAGGAATTTATTGCCATTGACCCAGTTACTATGTATTTTAGCTAATTTATATAATGTGTCCGTTAAATGCTGGAGTTCCAGAATGAACGAATACGAGATTTTTGCGCAAATAAAGAGTGCACTTAGTGATGCCCCTCGCAATCAATACACTGCTGTGCTGCATCTGCAAATGATCAAATATGCTGATGAGTTGAAGAACCTCACAGCCAAAGAGTTTTGTGAGGGAGTTGGCCTGCGAGGTAGTTTCGGTACGGAATTCAGCAAGATGCGGAATCTGACTCAGCGCTTGAAAGCGGCGGGGTTGGATACTGCAAAAATTTGAGAAATCAAGCAAGCCCATTTGATTTTCAGAAACGGAAATAAGAACAACTATTCATAGGAGACTTTAATGGCGGACTCTGAGCAAACCACAACGACCCCCGAGGCCATGAGGGATTCAGTGATCAGCATGGCGGTTGAGTCCTGGCGCTTTGGCCGGGTGTTTGACCGTCTGCTGATGAAACTCGATGCTGGGGAACAGAACCGGTACAAGAGCCAGTTCCGCTGGTTTATCAAAAAGGTCGAAGAAGCCCTTGAGCAAGCGGATCTGCGAATCGTCAACGTCGAAGGGCATCCCTTCGATCCCGGCATGGCCGCCACTCCGCTGAATATCGAAGAGTTCGATACTAAGGATGCCTTGATGGTCGATCAGATGCTCGAGCCGATCATTATGGGGAAAGAAGGTTTGGTTAAGACAGGAACGGTCACTTTGAGGAAGGTGGAACTATGAAAAATTTCGTTGGCATTGACCTGGGTACAACAAACAGCGCGATCTGCTCCTATGACGGTTCCGAAACCCGCATCTGGAAGAGTCCTGAACAGAATGATGTTACGCCATCAGCTATTTATATTGATCGTCGTGGCAATAAATATGTTGGTAAGCGAGCTTACGATTCTGCACCGCATAGCCCAGACAACTCAGCGATGTTATTCAAGCGTGTAATGGGAACAAGTACACCAATTCAGCTATCTGCAGTAAATCTTACCAAGACTCCCGAGGAATGTTCAGCTGAAGTACTAAAAGTGTTGTTCGGGTACTTGCCAGAAGAAATTAGAAATGATCCTGATACGGGGACTGTAATAACTGTTCCGGCAGCATTTAATCAGATGCAGAAAGACGCAACAATGCAGGCTGCTAGTATGGCCGGGATCGGGAAAGTTGCACTTATGCAGGAGCCCGTAGCTGCAGTAATGAGTGTCATGCGTGCCCGTAATACAGATGGAATGTTTCTAATTTATGATTTGGGTGGCGGCACGCTCGATATTGCCATTGCAGAAAGTATTGGAGGAAGGGTAAATCTTCTTGCTCATGGTGGCATAGCTATGTGCGGTGGTCGGGACTTCGATCGAGTATTAGTCGATAATGTTGTTCGTCCTTGGTTACTTGAAAAGTTTGACCTCCCAGAAGACTTTTCTGTAAATCCTAGTTATAAATCTCTAATTAGACTGGCTACTTGGGCTACCGAGCGCGCAAAAATTGAACTTTCAGCGCGCGAGGAAGTTGTTATTAGTCTCTCAGAAACTGAAACACGAATTAGAGATCTGAGCGGAGATGAAATCTATCTCGATATCCAATTAAAACGTGAAACTTACGATAATTTGATTGCAGAGCGCGTAGCTGAATCGGTCAACTCAGCTCGCGAGGCTTTAAATAAAGCTGGGCTCTCTCCTCATGACCTTGAGAGAATTGTGTTTGTGGGTGGTCCAACCAATTACAAGCCTTTGAGAGATAAGGTTGCTTATGAGCTTGGAATACCTGGAAATACCGATGTGAATCCAATGACAGCTGTGGCCGAAGGAGCTAGTCTTTTCGCTGAATCTATAGACTGGGGTTCCCAGAACCGATCGCGAAAAAGCACCCGAGGTCAAATCTCCTCCGGTGGAGGACTGGAACTATCTTTCAATTACATTGCTCGTACTCCGAATGTTAAAGCGAAGATAGCAGTGCAGCTCGCTGGGCAAGCAGCATCTGGTTCAGAGTTTCAGGTCGACTGCGTCGACACTGGTTGGACCTCAGGCCGCCTGCCTCTCAAGCATGGCGCAACCATCGACGTCACCCTGACAAAAGCTGGTGACAACACCTTCAAGGTATTTGTTTTCGATTCTGTAGGCGGACCCATTGCTCTGCAACAGGACAATATCGTCATTACCCGAACCGCTGCCTCAGTGGATGCAATTCCAGCCTCTCACTCGGTTGGCATTGAAGTATTGGAGAAACTTGGCGGTCGCCCCGTTCTCGACTATCTGGTTCGCTCGGGTGACTCGCTGCCCAAGAAGGGCAAAAAGGTATTCAAGGCCGCTGAGTCGCTCAAATCCGGTGCCTCGGGATCGCTCAACCTGAAACTCTGGGAAGGCGAAATCGAAGACCCCATTACCGACAACCGCCCCATCGGGGTGTTGAAGATTTCCGGCTCCGACTTCGATGACGGCGTGATTCCCGCCGGTGCCGATCTGGAATGCGAATATGAGATCCTGGACTCCGGCAACATCAACATTGAGGTCTCCGTACCTTGCATCGGCGGCACCTTCCACTCCGGTAAGAACTTCTATTCCCGCCAAGAGGGACAGCTCGACTACACCGCCGCGGCCGTCATGGTTGTCGAGGAAGGCGAAAGAACGCTGAATCGCATCGACGAAATCAACGAGGTAGTGGACAACCCGAAGCTGGAACAAGCGCGGCAGAAGCTTGAATCTGCTGTCTCGCTCGATCCAGAGGAAGCTGAGACCGAGAAGTCCCAAGAGGCCATGGAGAAGGTTCTCGAGGCAAGGAAACTTCTTGCCCAGGTCCGAAAGGAGCATCTGAAGGAAATCCGGCAGATTGACCTCGATGGTGTCGTTTCCTTCTTTGATGAGTATATCCGCCAACATGCCCGTCCATCAGAGGCGTCGGCTTTTGACAATCTGGCAAAGACTGCACAGCGCTCAATCGACCGAAATGACAAAGACTTTGAGCACCACCTTGATGAGCTGAAAGGCAAAAACTTCGAGATCCTATGGCGGCAGGATTGGTTCGTGGTCGAGCGGTTCAAATCGATGGTCAACTCGCCCCACCTGTTTGCCGACAAGCACCGTTTCGAGGAACTCGCCCAGATCGGCACGCAACTCATGCGCTCCGATGACATTGAAAAACTTCGCGCCGTTGTCGCCCAGCTTTCGATGATTCAGATCGGCGGCGGCCCAGACAACGAGATGTTCGATGTAGCCAACATTATCAGGGGATGACTTATGGAGAACGACTTATGGCTGCCTAAAGGGTACGAGTTGCCGGATGGTTCGAAAATCCGGTCACTCCTCTATTCCGGCGACGAGTGGCAGATTTTTGATACCAATGGCTCCAACAATATTCTGGTCACGCGCCCGGAGCTGATGCGGAAGTGGAATGATTGCGGTTTTCTCGACGAATCCCTGTTCACAGAGGTCTCGTCTGGAACTGAATCTTTCCGGAGCCTTAGCAGCCATAAGAAGTACTCCCTTACTCCAGTTGAAAATGGCAAGTCACCCGAAAGCAAGGTTGATGCACTGGCCTTTGCTTTCGCCCTCAAAGAGTCTCGGAAGCTATCGCAGGATGCCTCATTTCAAGATGCTGTTTATGTGGAGCAGTACTCCAGACTGCTCCCAACCTGGACGCTGAAACCCCACGTCGATGATCAAGTGGTTTTGGGTACCTGGATCACCGGAGGGGTCGTCATCTCCACAGAGTCCTTCAGGCGTTTGACCACTTTGAAAGGGTGGATGCCTGCTGGCGATCTGGCCGAAATCGTAAAGGCCGCGGGGTTTACCGTACCAGCTGATGCGGGCATACTGGCCAAGCGCAAGCCCGCCTCTCAAGCTAAGAGCGACGCGAAGGCCGCTATTGCCAAGGAGGCAACCGAACCTGAACAGCCGCAAACGCCTGAAGAATCAGCCGAGGCCAAGGTTTTCAAACTTCCAGGACGGCCGCAGCTCGAGGAGTTTTTTAACGAACACGTCATCGACATAATCTTCAATGCCGAGAAATACCAGGTTTTGGGCATCGATTTTCCTTCCGCCATTGTCCTGCACGGGCCGCCAGGTTGTGGCAAGACCTTCGCTGTGGAGCGGCTTGTCGAGTTTATCGATTGGCCCAGCTACTCGATTGATTCCAACAGCGTGGGTAGTCCCTACATCCACGAAACCAGCAAGAAGATCTCCGAAGTTTTTGACAAGGCGATTGATGGCGCTCCGTCCGTCGTCGTCATCGACGAGATGGAATCTTTTCTGTCGGATAGGCGATCTAGTAGCTCGTCCGGCTTGCATCACGTCGAGGAGGTAGCGGAATTCCTTCGTCGGATTCCGGAGGCCATCAAGAACAATGTACTGATAATCGCCATGACGAATTTGATCGAGATGATCGATCCGGCCATTCTGCGTCGCGGCCGGTTCGACCACATCATCGAGGTGGGCATGCCATCGAGGGAAGAAGTGGCATCGTTGGTGGACTCACTCTTGAGCAAACTGCCGAAAGCCGATGACCTTAACGTGGACAAGCTCCTCGATGCGCTCACGGGTAAGGCCCTCTCTGATTCGGCTTTTGTCATACGTGAGGCCGCACGACTTGCTGCCAAGACCGGGAAGACAGAACTCGATCAAACCAGCATTGAGGCAGCATTGAACAGCCTTCCTAAAGACCAAGAGAAAAAAAACAGACGCATCGGATTCGTCTGGGACGACAAGTAACCGGAGGGGAGCATGGACCTTTTACAAAATCCTTTTCACATTCTAAATGCCAGCCCCCGCGATAACCGTCGACGGATCATGGAGCTGGCTGATGAACGCAGCCTTTTGCTCGACTCAAGTGAGTGCATGGAGGCACGTTCGGAGTTGACCAACCCCCGGAAAAGGCTCTCCGCTGAAGTCGCGTGGCTGCCAGGTATTGGGCCGAAACGAGCCGGAGAGCTGTTGTCGATCATCGAATCCTCGCCAACGGATTTGCTTGCGGTCGGTAATCTGTCGTCAATTGCTCGGGCAAACCTGCTTGCGGCAGGCATCGCTCGCTTGCCTGACCACAATGCGGATGACGTTGCGGAGTGGATTCTTGAGATTGCCTGGGCTTTTGAGGACCTCGACCCCGATGAACTGAGTGTGATCATCAACGAAGAACGGATTGTTTCCGGCTTTCCGGAGGTGTCGGACCTCTCAGCCGTTGAAGCTGAAATTCAGGAACGGCGGAGACACTATCGCAAGGTCATCAAGTCGGCCCTTGACAACCTTTCCCCAAAAGAACTCGTGGAAGCAGTTACAGTTACCGTCGAATCCGCAACTGATGATGGAGAGGAACACGGCCCTATTCTAATAGCCGACCTCGTCGATTCGTATGAGGTCGAAGCGCAGGGATTCCTTGATAAGGAAGAAGGAAACATAAAAGCCCTCGTGGGAAAACTGCGAGCCGCCGTCGATGCGGAACGGTCAGATTCTACCTTGGCCCCCATGGTGAACCAGCTAATCCAGATCGTAAAAAACTGGGATACTGTTGCTCAGCCGATTCAGGTTAGCACGAAGAGCCGAGGGCTCGATCACGACGCGAGTCACCGCGTTGCAAACCTCGTTCGCAGTTTGGCAATCCATATGTTTAACGAGCACGGAAAGCTCGATTTCTCGCAGCAACTCACGAATATGCTGCAGGAAGTGTTCGCGGAGGTTGCCGAGGTTGCCGAACGTACCGCTGAGGATGCAGATGCTCTTGCTGAGATTGCCGAAGAACAGCTTCGCTATGTCGAAGGTTTGGTAAACAAGGCTGAAGAGTGGCGAAGGGAAATAACCTATGAGGCGGAAGTCGGAGCCATTTTCAAGGATAAGCTTCGTATTTCCCCCGAAGGCATTGAGTGGAAAGGTCGCCGCTGGGATTTAGATTCTATCACTCGCGTTCGATGGGGTGGCACCAAGCATTCTGTAAACGGTATTCCAACTGGAACTACGTACAGTATCGTTTTCGGTAACAGCTCAAATTACACCTCAATTGAGCTAAAGAAAGAAGCTACCTACTCAAATTTTATTGACCGTCTATGGAAGGCAGTAGGTGTTCGCTTGTTAACAGAGTACCTACAGGGACTTCGAGAGGGGAAAAAGTATCGTTTCGGCTCTACCATCATGAGTGATCATGGTATGGAGCTGGAAAGGAAAAAACTTTTTGGCAGCAACGAGCGCATCTTTTGCCGTTGGAGCGAACTGGTGGTTTGGAATGGCGCCGGTGTTTTCTGTATAGGAAAAAAAGATGATAAGAAGCTGGCTGCAGCGTTCTCCTACCAAGAAGAGGACAACATTCATGTCTTAGAGGCAGTTATTCGAATGTTTTGGAAACAGGGTGGCGATAGGCTAAGTAGCCTCTTGGGGGAATAAAATTTATGGATGAAAAAGACAACAAACGCGGATTTTCTGGGCTCTCCGATCTGACCTCGGACACCCGGACTGTCCCACATGCTCAACGCCAAACCAGCCCACAGCCATCAGCGCCACAAAAATCAGTGTTCGCCTTGCTGGAGCTGACCAAGTGGCCAACTCTTCCGGCTCCATGGTCGAGCGTTGACAGCGGCGAGACCTGGATCTGGGGAGATTTCTTCTTGACCTTCCAGAAAAAGCCGAAGAACGTTCTTGACCTCACCATGGAAATGCAGGGGAAGAAAGCCGAGTACCGGGGGATGACCTATCACTACGCCATGTCGGTTTTCTACCGCATCGACAGGAATCCTCATGGACCATCGCACCGACCGATCATGACCATTGCCCTCGAGCAGGCCGATATGGGCATGCTGGCCAAAATGCTCGGCAGCGAAGCTGGCGAGCTCCTTCAAGCCGAGGGTGGCAGCAAAATGGGACCGCTGATGATTGGTCTCTTTACCGGCGAGACACGATTGAACCTTGGTGATTATGAAGGCGACACAAGCCCACAGTCGGTCAAGCGGAGGTTTTTCGAAATCCTGGGTCGGCAGTTGGGAGTAAGCGGCCAGCCAAAGATTATAGGCGACCTGGCGCAGGCGCATGGGCATCCGGATACGGGACTGCCCGCCAAAAAGAAAAACTCCGGATGCGCCCCTGTGATTCTTTTGTGCATTGGCATTGGTGGCCTGGGCGCTTGGGGGCTGACGTTCATATGAGGGAGCTCGGCATGGCGGTTTTGCGAGGCCCATATATTGGCTTGAGGATTTGAAATGAATGACAAGAAGGGATTTTCCAGATTATCGGATCTGACTTCAGATGTAGAACCCACATCTGAGAAGGATACAAGTCATACACCTATCCAGGAAAGAGGTGCATCTGGAATAAACCATGAGCATGCCTCCAGGAAACTGCCTGGTGAGGATAGTGATTCTTTTGCAAGAGAATCGGCGAAGGCAGGTTCTGGCAGTTTTTTTTCTGGGATAGTGAAGTTATTGCTGGCTATCCCTTGGCAACTTTATCTTGTGGGTGGTGTTGCAGGCTATTTCTATTTTCAAAGCGGAATTGAAGACAGAGAAATTAGTTCATTTCAAAGCGAAATTAGCTATTACCTCTCGAGAAATAACAACTCGAACAGTGTCCCTTCACTCATGCCAGGGGTTCTCCCTGTTGATCTTGGAGCAAGAACTGTCGACAGGATGCTTTTCCGGATAAAGGACGATTACAAGCCGAAATCTGCTGGAGACGTTTCTTATGTCGTGGGGTTTAATTGTTCAGATGAGGTAGTCGGCTCATATTCAGACGGAGCTTCCGGCTATCAGAAAAGTTGTGACATCTATGTTATCGATGTCCGTAGCCACACCTGGAGTTATGTCGGGAACTTCACCGGCTCCGAACCACCGAAGTCAAAAAAAGGCAGCGGGAGTAGAACGGGATCGCATCCAGCTCAGGACTATCTGAGAAGGGCTGGTGTTATGTGATTGGGGAATTTGTTCAAAGCTCGACATTAATTCAGGCTCTTTCTGGCATTGGCAACGGTGTCCGCAGCGCTTGGGAAGTGACCGTTTTATGAGTGAAATTGGAAGGTTTGACGTGCATGGCTGGTGATAACGATAATGATAAAAAAGGCTTTTCTGGTCTTTCAGACTTGGCGTCCGAGGTCAGTGACATCAATGAGCCCATAAAGCCGGAGCCAAAAACGGAGGCTAAGCCATCAACGCCTAAGCAACCACCCCAGCCCCAGCGGGACACTACGACTTCCGAACCCGAGCAAAAATCTACAAGCTCTCCTCCGCCTGTCGAAACAGTAAACACTGGCAATAACGAGGGCGGCTCTGGCGGCAAATGGATTCTTGGCATTATCAGTGTCATCTTTGTGATCTGGCTGATTAATAATGCAGAGCAGAGCAACAAAAAGCCTTCATATACTCAGCCATCGTCGTCACAGAGCTACGGTTCCCCGAAGAGCACACCGGCTCCGGTTACTCAAACGCAAAGCACCAGCCAAAGTGCCGGGCTGCAATATACAAAGCCTTCGGTCGGCTCCAATAACGTACTGTCCGTACCGGAAATTCGCTGGTGTATCCGCGAAGGCATTCGTATTGAAGCGATGCGCGACATCATTGATAACAATACGGGCATCGATGAGTTCAACCAAATCGTCAACGATTACAACAGCCGCTGCGGGAGCTACCGTTATCGCGAGGGTTCCCAGTCTCGAGCTGAACGTGATGTGGAAGCCTACAGAACCCAGATTGTCTCGGAAGCCATTCGGGAGGCCAGACAGTTGGGACGTTCCTATCAACCATCCTATCCATCTGTTTCACCAGGAGTATCGACCAGCACCGCTCCCAAGAAGCCCAATGCCCAATTCACTAGGGAGGCTCAACAGATCTTAACCGATCTTGGCTACGAACCCGGACCAGTCGATGGTGATTATGGCCGCCGGACTGCGGACTCGGTGAAGGCTTTTCAGCGTGATGCAGGTATCACCCAGGATGGTTGGATCGACCAGGATCTTCTTTCCGTGTTGAGGCGAGTTACCAGCCAGCGTTCCAGCTCGCCTCCGAGAGTTGAATCGAGACCAGCGAAAGAAACAAGAAGGTCAAGTGGAATCCCTGCTAATGCAAGTATTGATTACACCGGCCGCAAGTGGGTTTGCGATAGTGGCTATCGCCCTGAAGGTGATAAGTGTGTGAAATTCTATGTCCCACTTAACGCAAGCGTCGACTACACCGGCCGTAAATGGGTTTGCGACAGTGGTTATCAGCAGGTAGGTAACGAGTGCGTAAAACTTAAAGTTCCTGCGAATGCCAGTATTGATTACACCGGCCGCAAGTGGGTTTGCGATAGTGGCTATCGCCCTGAAGGTGATAAGTGTGTGAAGTTCTATGTCCCCCTGAACGCAAGCGTCGACTACACCGGCCGTAAATGGGTTTGCGATAGTGGCTATCGACCTGAAGGCGACAAATGTGTGAAATTTTCCGTTCCGGCGAATGCCAGCGTTGACTATACAGGTCGCAAATGGGTCTGTGATAGTGGCTACCGACCGGAGGGAGATAGATGCGTCAAGTTTTTCGTTCCTGCAAATGCCAGTGTTGATTACACTGGCCGCAAATGGATCTGTGACAGCGGCTATCAACGTGCAGGTGACAAATGCGTTTCCATTTTCGGGCAATAATTCATGCCTTGGACTTCGGAACACACTAAATGGCTGGTTGACACCGGCGAACGAACGACTGAAGACCGCCGACGGCAAGGAGGTCGAGGTCTGGGAGTTCCGTCATGAGAACGACGAGGCAGTGCTCTCCGCATGGGCGAAACACTTCCGCAATCATATTGCTTTGACGGCGAAATAGATTGTTGGCACAGAGGGCGCAAGTGCTCTCGCGGGGAGTATCTATACCTTTCTTAATTGAAGTTGCAGCGTTGTTGACAGGCACTCACAAACCTCATGACATAGTGTATCTATGTTCACGAAGTGCTCAGAGGCTTTGTTCGTTGGTCGCCTACCTGCAACTCCAAGTTGTTTGGGTATAAATACCATAAAGTTTCTGACCCCAAAGCTGCACTAGGTCCCAGCATACGCGCTGGCGATTTCGGCGAAGTGCTGGTAGCCGATTTTCTTGAATATCTATTCGGCTACTGGGTTCCACGCACTCGCTATAGTGACAAAACCATCCGAAACGAGTCGACAAAAGGCAGTCACATCGGCTTTCATATCGTCAAGGATGGCAAAGCATCTTCGAAGGATAGGCTGGAGATCTTTGAAGCGAAGGCGCAATTCTCAGGAAAGAAGGCCAAGGCGAGACTTCAAGATGTGTAGTCAGAAACACACACGATTCCTTCATCTATCTGGCCAATCACTCTTACGGGGATCTTTAGCATGTTAGCTCAATGAAATTTTCTGGAGCTGACAATGAGAACCCCTTTGTTACCTTGGTTTATCCTGTGGGTGACCATCCCAATCATTATTTTCTTTCTATTCATCTTGCCCGC
>TARA_R110002167_G_scaffold310745_1_pt1 | contig 10563 bp, 20 predicted proteins | sample TARA_R110002167 | Tara Oceans TARA_R110002167 (sample SAMEA4398238) | marine metagenome | biome: Polar Biome; feature: [MES] marine water layer (ENVO:01000295) within the mesopelagic zone...; material: water (ENVO:00002006), including particulate matter (ENVO:01000060) such... | reverse complement strand
AAAAATAAGGTAGATGAAATTGTCCTCAATGGCGATATCGTAGACTGCCAGCCGATATCTACCTTTGATAAACGACCATTTAGCCCTTCCTCATTAGACTTAGAGATAGAGGAGTTGGGTAAATTTATTAAAGAACTGCAAAAAATTACTACCAAGATTACTTACATAGGCGGAAACCATGAGGATAGGGCCAGACGCTGGATTTGGAAGAATGAAGCTATTCATAGATTAGGACAAGATAGAGGTATTCAAGTAAGCAAACTATCTTTCGCCACTCTGTATGGGTTAGATGAATTGGGTGTCAAATATTTAGAGTATGGGGAAGGTATATGGCTGGGTAAGTTATATGTGTATCACGGGAAGATTGTGAGGAAGCACAGTGCCTATAGTGCAAGATCGGAGTGGGAAGGAAATGGATGTTCCACATTGACTGGCCACACGCATAGAATGGGTAGGTATTCTGTAACTTTAAGGGGAGGAACATACGCCTCCTTTGAAAATGCGTGTCTCTGTTCCCTAAATCCAGAATACATAAAGGGAGTTCCGAACTGGCAACAAGGGTTCTCTATAATCCATGTGTCGCCTAATGGTTTATTTAACGTCAACCAAATCGACATTCTCAAGAGGAGTAGCTTGTTCTATGGTGGGAAGCAATATACTTGAAAAGTTGTTAGACAATAAACCAAATAGTTCTCAATTTTTATTCATAAGAAAAGGGCATACCATCGAGGTATGCCCTCATTCACACCATCAAGAAGAAGGAGGGGTAAAAAAACTCCTTGATGATGCACCACAGTCCTCTCCCTCACAGCAGTAGACCACTTTCTCTACTAAAAACTTATTGTCCTTTAATTTATCTTTTACATAATATCCTTGTGATAAATAATACATTAGATTTCGCATCCCCACAACCATCGTGTCTGTTGACATTACGTTTCCTTTATATTGATTCGTATTAAGGCAATCGCATCACCAGAATCCTCTACAAATAAACCTAACCCATCATCACTCAAACCCTTTTGGATAGAAGCTGGAAACTCTTTCATTCTCTTTACTTGAAATCCTAACGCTTGTTTTGCTAACATCAAATCCGCTTTGTAAGGATCACCACTTGCAGAGTGTACGTTAAACACTCTATGTCCTTTATACAATGCTGATAAAAAGTCTTTAAACCACTTATTCCCTTGTTGTCCCCTTCGTTTGTTTGCCCTACCTATCGCACTCCTAGACCTCTTTTTCATGGCTATGTCGCAATCTTTGATATGGCGAGTTGTTAGTTTGTGTGTTTTCTTGTCTAAACCTTTCAAAATCGCTTAAATAAACTCTTGTGTGTCCCAACCTCCCATCGTGTCTTTTAAGACGAAAAACTCTTGGGAACACTCCATCTTTCACCATTCTTCTTACTGTTTGGAGACTTACATTCATAATTTGACTAATCTCTGCCAATGTCAACATTCGATCAATTTCTTCTGCATTGTTTGTTTCCATGTTTTCTCCTATAGTTTTCATTTTAATATCATCCCATAATTGTTAATTCCTTTAGGTACGTCTAATCCATCTAGCTTTACTAACTGATTCCTTTTAAATCTGCTGTAATCCACTAAATGATGCCAACGATTAAATCTCCATACTACTTTAGCAACGTCTGGGTGCATTTCGGCTAACATCTTGCTTTTTTGAAGTGTCCCCTCTTTATATATCTCCATATTCCCCCCTTTCATTCTTTGCGTTGTTACTTTTCCTTGCAAGAAAGCGTTAAACTGTATAGTACAATGTCCATCTTTTAACACTCTTAAACATAAATCGGTATCTTCATTGTATCTCCCTCTCCATCTATAAGGGATATCGTTTTGTATCAACAGACAAGAATATATCCTTGTATTCAATATAAATGGATAAGATACCTTCTCCGACCTTCTGATAAAATTCTGATAGTTTGGACCAGCAATATATACATTCTTATATCTGTCTACGAAATCTTCCATAATCTTAAATATAGTCCCACTCGTAACCAACGCTTTTATGTTTCGGTTTAGTCTGTGAAATCCTTCTATATTGTCATCCATAATCCAATGTCTCTTTGCCCCACTTTCTGTAGAGTGATCCCATACGAAGTTCCTTGCAGGACCAGACCCCTTCCTTCTATCCTCGTCTTTCCAAAAAGTGTCATATTCTTCTAAATACTTCTTTGGCAATATAAGTAACTTGTCTCTATCTACATATTCTAAATAGTTTTCGTATTGTTCTTTTTCTACTACCATTCTATAAGGGACATCAAGTTTGTCCAACAATTTGTATGTCAACCCATTTTCCCAACGACTTTTTGATATAATATAGATAGGGTAACTAGGATTCATCTTGCCACCTCAAATTATTGACTTCATCTCCCCAATGCGACTTATAGGGATGCCATATAGATTTTGAAAGGGGAGTTAATTTCTGCCCTATCTTCTGTGAAAAATCGTTCAAATCTTCCTCTGTTTCAAATCGAACTGTAATGGTAGAGAAAGGGTCTTCTTGTTTTTCTTGAAGGAACTCTGGCATATTGTCCCAATGTTCTTCTTTTCCAAACAGTTCTTCTTGTTCTTCCATTATGTTTCTCCCCTTAATATATCGCTTTCATCATAGCTAGATTGTTCTAACCACTCAAAACTTCCATCTTCTCTTACTTTAAATTCTATCGTGGGAGTCAACATAGATAAGTTACTTTTTACATGAACTAAAAATGATCTATGATAGACTCCCTTCCCCATTAATTCTTCCTTGACTTTCCCTACTAGGTAGATAGAACGACAGAGAGCTGGTATTCCACTAGAACCAGATAGGCGATAAATCGTTTCGGACATTTGTCCCTTGTTCATATGAGAAATTGCAACCAAAGCACAATCTCTCTCCCTACAAGTTAAGATAAGTTCAGACAATATCTCTCTAATTTCATTATCACTAGAAGTGTTTGCATACGCTGGGAAAAAAGCGTTCAGTGGATCAACCACACACATTTTTATATTGTTCTCTACTATCATTTTCTTTATCTCTTGTATTCCATTGGGATCAAAGCTAATTCCTTCATCAAAAGCAAATATGCGATCTAAGTTCTTATCCTCAAACTTGTTGAGTCTATCCAACAAAACTCCCCTTGCTGAGTCTTCCCCTAACAAAAACAAACTATTAAAAGCATCCCTATCCTCTTGTAAAGGAAATCCTTTCCCTACAGAACCAGCTACAGCCAATGCTATGGTAAGATACGATTTCATGGTGCCGGGCATACCGAAGATGACACTTAAAAACCCCTTTGGTATCCTATTCTTCCATATCCATTTCACTTCTTCGGCTTCCACCTCACTCATCTTCATCAACTTTTGGCTTGGCATTTGTATAATAGGGGCATTTTTAACGTGTCCTAGAAGTAATGGGAGTGTTTGTCTATGCACATCTACCCACTCTACGAAATCTTCCCCAGGGTATAGGCCCTTTAGCTTCACTATCTTGCTTTGTATATTCATCTTTAGAAGTTCCACACTCATTTCCTTTGCAAAACTCTCGCCACTCACATCATTATCTGGTATGATAATAATTTTCTTTATATTTAACTGTGCAAACCAACGTAATGCTGTGTGATCAACATTTGCCCCATTTGGCATAGATGTGGCTGGATATTTACCGCCCACAAACTCCCTAAACCTGTCTACACATTTTTCGCCTTCTAAGAGGAAGCAATAATCTTTCTTTGATTTTACTAAATCGTATAGCCTATATGGAACTGCCTTTGTCAACGATTTTGTCCAATAAATCTCTTTGGGTTTGTCTGTAAAATCCTTTCTTACCTTGACCCCTATAATCTCTCCGTACTGATTGGTGTAATTGTAAGTCAGCATTTTTTAATCCTAATGACGAAAGTATGGTTTTCGTGTCGCAACCTTTGTTGCTTTGACACTTTAAAGCAATATAGTCTCCCTTTGGAGAGTCGAACCATATGAGTGATGGGCGTTTATCGTTATGACTTGGACAACAACCACTGTAATAATTATTATGTTTTCTTGCTTTTTTAATGTAACCAGCAAAGTCATCACTGTTCATAGAGTAAAGATTCTCCTATGTGGCGAAGGAATATCCCAAATGAAGTTACTTTTCTTTGGAAAATAAAAATCAGTTTTAGGGTAAGAATCAGTTAAATCCACTATTGCTTTAGCGTCAATAAACAAATCTTCTAAAGAATCAAAGTTATCATGTTTCTGAAGTAGTACCACACAATCTGCGTTGCTGACATTCTCTATATTAAAATCAACAGACTGCAAAGTTTTCTCCCTACCACTCGCCTCATAAAAAATCATAGATGGCACATGGCTATCGTGATAACTGACTACTGCTGATTTCTTTCGGAGAAGTTTATATAAATCCATAGCCCCACTCTCCCTACAATCCGATACATTTGGTTTGTATGCCACTCCTATTATTAAAATATGTTTTCCACTCAAAGAACCACCAACTGCATCTTCTATAATTTTCAAAACGTGTTTTGGCATGGATTCGTGAATAGCTAACGCTGTTTCTGTTAGGTGTAATCTTCGGTTATTTTTATTAGCATGGTAGGTTAAGTAGTAAGGGTCAATCGGCAAACAATGTCCCCCTATTAGACTTGGGTAAAACTTCATAAAACCAAACTCTTTCGTGTCTGCCGATTCTATTACTTCGGAAACGTCTATTCCATTCTCTCTGCAATACTGTGCAAGTTCACACACCAAAGCAATATTGACGTTTCGAAAAGTGTTTTCATATAGCTTTACCATCTCTGCTGTTTGCGTATTCGACACTTTCTTTATTTTAGTTAGTTTAATATATAGTTGTGATATAAGGTCTATACATCTTTTTGATACCCCACTTACTATCTTCGTAGTGTTTGTGATATTGTATTTGGTATTGGCTGGATCAATCCTTTCGGGCGAGAACCCTAGCCAAAAGTCCTCGCCTATGTCCATGCCAGTCCCCTTTCTTAGCTTGGGCAGAATACGATCAATCGTTGTAAAGGGAGAAGTAGTGCTTTCTAAAATGAATAGCTTACCCTTAATGTCAAAATCTTTTATAGTGGATATAGACTTATCTATGAAAGACATATCTGGTCTTAGTCTACTTTTTGACAAAGGGGTAGGCACACATATAATAACTACATCAGCAAATTTGATCATAGTGGGATCAGAGGACACATGAAACTTTACTAATTCATATTCTTCTTTGTCAAACTTTTCTCTTAACTGTGCTATTCTATCAGAATTGGTTTCAAGTGCAGATACCTTATATCCTACCGAAGATAAACCAGCACATAACTCATACCCCACATAACCAGCCCCTACCACCACTATCTTGCAACTCTGATCTATTATCTTATCTTTTAATTGATTAAAACGGGATGTCGTCATCTTCGATAGTCTCCGATTCAGTTGAAGTTATTAAAGGGCTTTCATCTGATTTTTGTATATCCATAAATTTTGCTTCAATATCGGATTTTAATTTTTGCTTCACTTCTTTTTTTAGTTTATGTATGTCCTCTAACTCTTGAATGGGATTTCCCCAACCATCTTTATACCTCGCCCTCACTCTATTTAAAAATTGGTCTTTCGTAATCCCATACTCTCCACAGGTTACTTGAAGCATGGTATTAAGATAGTTGTGTTCGTCTTTTGTCCACCATATAGAAGATTGCGTACCCTCGTCCCCTCTGGGAGAGGTAGGTTTTCTGTTTTCAGACGAGGCTACGCTTGGGGATTTCGTGGGGGGATTCTTTGATGTCATGTTCCCATCATCATCTAAAAAAGCTGGTACTGAAAGCAAAAACGCCCCTGTCAATAAATACCTACTGGCATACGTCAAACTTGATCCCAGCTTTTGCATATCCGATTCATTGGGTAACATAAAACAAGATTCTTCAAATTCCTCTCTATCCATCTCTCTACCTATCATATCCCAAATTTGCAATTTTAAAATATTCCTTCCAGACTCTGCATGGTTACACATTTTAAACGTGTAATAAATTCCATGTTTTTTTAGTGGTTCTTGTATTGCTCTATGTAAATCATCTAACGTGGAATACTTAGAGTTAAAATATGGGTTCACTCCGCTTTGTTCTACAACCACCTCATTAATATCAAACTGTGCTAACCCTCTGCGTTGGTGAAACGTCTTAATCTCCTGCTTCGTAGTCATAATAGTTCTCCCTATGTTTTAGTTTCTGAGAAAGTTGTTTTAACGTCAAGCCTGTCTTTTCCTTACATATTTCCTCTACTAAATTAACCTTCGCCATCAATTCATTAATCAATCGTCTATCGTTTTCGTAATACTTCTTTGTTCTCTGCCTTCTTACCTTTTCTTCATAGATATAGTCCTTCACTTCTTCTATGTCCTTACACCTCTCTATAGGTACTTCGTGATCTTTTATTTTATATTTTTTATCATTCATATTCCTACATTACCATTTTTGTTCACTTGACGCAAGTGATTTTGTAATTAGTGGATTCCAATTTCATAATTCCTTTTTCATTCCAGAGTGCCAGTTTTCTCTTTTTTTTATTGACAAATTTCAAAAAATATGATATTTATAAATCTAGTTTTTATTGATTGATGGTTTGTATCAATCAACCATTATTCAGAATTTAGATTCGTTAGAAGATAAATTCCTTATCAAACAAAACTAAACAAACTTCTTCCACTTCAAAATCATCTTCAAATTCTTTATCTACTCTAGCTTCATTATGTTTTTTTAACCAAAGTTTAAAATTATCTGTAGTGCCTTCATAATTTCTTTCAATATCTTCGCAACCTTTGAAATATATGTTAAATAGTTTAGTCATCATCTTCCTCCATTATCAATTCGTTACAATGTGCCATATCGGCAACATCATCTTCCGACATATAACTTAAACAACAATGCACTACATGGTCTGCTTTCAATAATCCATGCTCTATCATTTCTAGTAATTTATTTGTTTTTTCCCTAGCTTCCATTACTTACCTCCCTTTCTAAAAATTCAGCTACCTTTTCGCTTGGGTCGCCATTAGAATTTAACTCCAACCACATATCCATACTACCTTGATTTAAAATCAACTCGGCTACCGCACACTCAAGGTTGTATGTAATTTCATTATCTTTTCTATACTTGTCTAAATCGTTCTGTAAATTATTTTCCTTAATCATTTCTTTAAAATTCATTTTAACCTCCTAATTAAATGATAGGCGTGGAATGGTTTAAGTTAGTTGCTAATTATTCATCAATCGGTGGAATTGGAACTCCATGCAATAGAAAATCTCTTAGTTGAGGGTTCTGATTTAATAATTCCATTGTTAATTCTTCTGTTGTTTTTTCTTCTTCTTCTTCAATTCCCTCAATTTCTACAACTATTTCTGGGTCAAGGGGAAATTGATTATGAAAACAACTAAACATAGCGTCTTTTTTTGAGTAAAAAATTGATGCAGAACCACCATATTTCCATGCTTTATTCTTGGCTTCTTCTATAGTTGAAGAAGTCTCTTTAAATAAAATTACCCAAAATTTTTTTTCTTTTGCTTTTATTTTTCTGCCCATAGGAATACCCCTTCTATTCCACGCCTATCAAATGTAAAAGAACATTAGGCAAAAGAAACTTCTGCCATTTATTAATACTTACTATTACATAGTAGCACATTTTATAACCTTTGTCAACCCCTACATATAGTAGGTTTGTAAGTTGCTACCTACTATATATAGTGTTGTCCTATGGGTTAGGAATAAGATTCAATTATTTTTTTAATTTTATATTCTACGTAGGAAACGTGTTTTTTATACCATTCTTCAAAATCTTCTTTACATAAATTATCTTTATTTTCTTCATGTTCTTCTTCACTTGAAAACACTAATTCAGATAATTGATTTATTGTATCTTTTAATCTTTCTTTATATACTCTATCGTAGTATTGGTCGTAAAATAGTTTACTCATTATACCTCCTAGCCAATCCGAGTTTCTGTAAAATTCGTAAAATAATACCCAAGATAAAATACATATAACCTCCTATTTATGATATTTGATAGAGTAGACAATAGCGGAAACAAAGGCAAAAACAAGTATTAACCATATTGTTAAATATTCCATTTATTATGTAATCCTTTCAAATGTAAATTGTATTTTATATTTTTTTAATTCGTCTAACAGATAATCAGTATTTTCTAATTTCATTCCACCAAGCCAAATAGTATTGTCTTGTTGGTCTATTTCTTTCCAAGATGGGACAAGTTGATTATAAATTTTATTGATAATAATTTCTTCTGCATAACAAGCGGAAACTTCACTTTCAAATTCAAGAGTTAATCCCCACTCCCATTCTTTTTTTGGGATAAGTCCAATAGCCATTTATTATTCCTCCATAAATAATTTATCAAATTTTTTAACAAGTTTAACTAAATAATCCCCACTTGCATCTTTTATAGATTCATTCCTATACTTCCATTCCTCATGGTAAACGTGTAACCTTCCTAAGTATTTTTTTGTTGTTTGATACACTTCTACAAACACTTCCTCACAACAAGTTGCATACTCATACGCCTTATCAAAATCTTTCCCTTTGTACAGCACTTCACATTCTGTAGGTTCAACAATTTGAATATACTTTCCTTCCTCCATTATTAATTTTAAAAAAATGTATAAATCATTAAATCCTTCTACTTTGTTAGGAATATAATTTTTAATAAATTCCATTTTTTCTTCTATCGTAAGTCCTATCTTTAAATCTTCTGTCATTTCATTAGTTTGCATTTCTTACTCTCCTACTATTTTTCTTGCTTTCTTTCTATCCCATATTTCCATTTTAAAGCCTCCTATTAAAAGAAATAAATAATAATAATATTTATACATTAATTATTAAACAATGTCAAATATATTATTTACTTGACAAAAGATATAAAAAACTATATTATAGTTGTATTGTTTTATTAATTAATTTTATAAGGGGATAGGATATGTCAACCTATAAAGATTTACTGATGACTCTATCTAATAAGGGTTATTGCACGAGTGAACGCCAACTATCAGAATTAAAAAAGGAACTTGATGATATTTATAAGTCGGATGAATACGCTTTTTTGTTCTATAGAACAATGGAGGAAGAAAAGGGATTCAATAGGAAGTCAAAACAAGCTAAAATAAATTTAAGTAAAAGAAAAGATACACTTGAATTACAAATAATGTTAATTAAAAGCATTATAGAAAAAATAAATAACAATGATATAAGGGAGAATCATTATCTTGATAGAAATATTTTAGAAGATAATCAAATTTGTTATTTTGCAGAAGTTTATTATCAAATCAATAAAGTTTCAGCTAATGGAATGAATAGAAATATCTCTTTCTTTCTTTCTGTCGATTCTAAAGTGGTGAAATTGGATTTTTTAATGTCTAAAATTTTAGACATGAAACTATCAACAAATTGGAGGGGAGGTATCAAGGTGAGAGGTTGTGGAATGGATATGGGGTTTAAAATTATTAATGATTTACAAAATACTATTTTTATAAAGTTGAGCCATAGGCAAATATAACTTTTTTCCTACAGTATAAATTCAGTTTCTATTCAGAATCATGTTGTATAATGTTTTGTAAGTTAATTATTAATCTTTTTAATAGGAGGCTACAAAATGGATTATACACAACAAGAAACAGAGGAAAAAAGGAAACAGCAAGGGGTCAGCATTTTAGAGCAAAGAATAAACACAAGAAAAAATGTTTCACGTGAAACAATGAAAGTTGCATATCTTAGGAAAGTTTTAGGGGATGCAGAAGAAGGAATATTTCATTTTGAGGTAGGTATTAGAGAAGTAGGAAAGGGCGAGAATTATCCATTACCAAGAAGGAAAGAACAAATAAAAGAGATTTACTATGAGTCGGATTCAATGGGAAAATTAAGTTTTTATGATAGGCAAGTTTTGAATATTATTTTAAGTTCTGCCTTCTCTGCTTTTAAAGAATTATTAAGACGAGAAAAAAGTTTAGTATCTAAAAAAAGGGGAGGAGTTAGTGCCATACATCACAAGTTAATTAGAAACATGATTATCGACAACAATGTAGATGTTCATATTTTTGAGTGTCATTCTTTATAAATTAATATTACTGCCTCTAATGAAGATTATTAGGGGCAGTTTTTATACAGTATCAATTCAGTTTCTATTCAGTATTATCTGTTATTATGTTTTTGTATTTAATTATTAATCTTTTATTAAGGGGATATAAAATGGATAATCAAACTAAAAAATATTATTTTATAGCAACAAAAGAGAATATGTTGTCTGTATATGGGGGTGAATGGACTATAGATAACACGAGTGGAAGCCCTCACGAATCAAGAAAAATAGCATTGGAAGAAATGGAATATTTTAAATACAATTTTCCTACTAAATTAATAGTTGTTAAATCTAATGAAGATATTAATTCAAGCAAGGAAGCAAATGAAAAGGTTATGGAGGAAGTAGACTATCAAATTAATGTTTTGAATATCTAACTCTTAAAGATGGGCTATCCCTACCCTCCTAAATGGGTATGGGGATAGT
>TARA_R110002167_G_scaffold1441_25_pt1 | contig 10567 bp, 7 predicted proteins | sample TARA_R110002167 | Tara Oceans TARA_R110002167 (sample SAMEA4398238) | marine metagenome | biome: Polar Biome; feature: [MES] marine water layer (ENVO:01000295) within the mesopelagic zone...; material: water (ENVO:00002006), including particulate matter (ENVO:01000060) such as...... | reverse complement strand
ATTTGTTCTAATAGCGTTGAACCGCTTCTAGGTATACCAACGATGAAGATTGGACTTTGCTTGCTGCTGTGTATCTTTATCTCATTTGCAAGGGCTTGTTGAGAGGTGCTGGCTATAATGTTGCCAACGTAAGCTAATTCCTTAGTGGGATCATAGTCTGTGTTTTGATGAGCAACATGTTTAGACTTTGTCGCATAGGTAAAAGCAAGTTCGAGATTTTTGTTATCTTCATAAACTTTACACAGTGCCGCTAAATAAGATGATTTTGAACGATTGTTGGCTTTAGCGACTATTTCTTTTTCATAGCCAAGCATTTTTTTGAATATGTCACTTTCCAGCTGCATATCAGTTGCATTAACTAATAATAGCCATGCTTCTCCGGCAAGTGGCCATTGAGATAAGGTAATTTGCGCATATTCAGCAGCGCGTTCTCTTTGCCCTAATTGCAAATATACCGTGCTTAAGAAATGACTCACTTCTGGACTAGTTTGATTGGCCTTAAATAAATTTTCAGCTTTCTCAACTGCACTATTAAACTCACCAACTTCTATCAGAGCAGCTAAATAGGCCATATCAATATTTAATTTGCTATTCGGTCTTTTTTTGAAAAGCGTGAGGGCTTTTTTAGCAAGTTCTACTTCACCCGCTAACAATGCTAGTTTACTAATGCCTAACCAGTCTTCATGCAAATCCGGTTTATGTTCAATTATGGTAGCTAACTGGGTTGCGGCAAGGGTAAATTTAGCCTGTTTGACAGATTGAACTACTTCACCCAATAGCTGTTTAACATCCAACATGTGATTAAAACCTTTTAAATAATTACTTTTCTAATAAAAAAAAACCCCGCAAAAGCGGGGCTTTAGAGCTTAATACTTAATTAAAACTCAACATTTACGCTAAATCGAACGTATCTTGGCGATTGGAAGCTCGTTGGCAAACCATAAGTTGCAAGTGGTTCACCTACATCAGCACCAGTAACATCATCACTGAATGAATAACGTTCGTTGACTTCATTTTGCTGAGTAGTCTCATTGTTGTCGAATAAGTTGAACACATCGGCTCTAAGAGTTACGGGAACTCCAGAAACGTCTATGTTATAGCTTGCAGTTAAATCAACAGACCATGTGTTTGCAGTTCTGCCTTCAGAGCCACGAGAAACCAACTGACCGTCTTTAACAAATGACTCAGCCCCATAATAAGATGCAAATACATCTGTTGGATGGAAACCAAATGAGTTTAAAGGTCGACCTGAAGTCCAATTGAAATTAGCTCCAATAGTAAGATCTTCAATCACCTGATACGCACCATTTAATTTAAATGAATGACGACGATCATTTGGCAAATTACCACTTGCCCCATCTGTAAGCCCTGGTTGGTCAAAGTTAGTAGTCAAACCTGAATCGTCTTGGTCATTATCTGAACGAACAAAACCTTCATTATTCCCCCATACATGAGACCAAGTATAGGTAAGGCTCATTTGCCAAACTTCGTCCCAAGCGCGGTCCAGAGTAAAGTCCACAGACGCGTATTGTCTTTCAGCTTTGGGATACCCTAAATCTTCAGCAGATATAGTATACGCATCGTAACCCAACGGGCCATCTTCACCATCTGGGTCCGTGCTAATTGTAACCGCTTTACCAGGATTAGTTAACACATAATAATGGAAGCCTGAGCATAGAGTACAACTCTCTCCAAACTCACGCTCAAGATAATCATTAAAACCTTTATCGATAGCAATATCTTCTAATGAACTTGCAAGCTCACGATAAGTACCTTTGACGCCGAAGCTCCATTCATCGTTCAATACTTGCTGGTAACCTAGGATATATTCTTCCTGATACATTGGTTCAATATCAGCGTTAACTGTCTCAGCAGTTCCTTTCAATGTTCCATCACCAAACACTTGAAGACCAGTAACGGCCTCGCCCAAGGTAGGAATAAAATTAGAATCTATACTGTCAACAGCGAAGAACTGACGAGTATATAATTCATCACCAGCCAAACGAATATTAGTATTTGTTGCCACAGGTAAATAATATTGGCCGTAGTTAGCAAACAATTTACTATTACCGTCTCCTGAAACATCCCAACTAATACCAAGTCGTGGAGCCCACTGGTCGGTTACATCAACAAACTTTTGACCTGCTTTGTTGTAGTTCTCAAATGACTCATTCCTTAAACCTATTCTGGCAACAATATTGTCTGTAATAGTCCACGTGTCTTCGATGTAGTAAGCGTTACTTTTGGTTTCAAAGTCGCCTGTGTTTTTGTAAATCTCTTGACGAACAGTAGTACAATCTAGCTGCCCTAAAGCCAATAGATCAGTATCACAACCTTGATATCTGTATGAAACACCACCAGCACGCTGAGTGTTTTCACTTGCTTCCATATTTTCGTAGTCAATACCAAATCTTAGTACATGGTCATCGTGTACATACCAATCCACATCGAATCGATAAGCTGTACGTTTATCATTTTGAATAGATGGAGTGAATAACCCGAAACCTCCAAATTCTTGGCCTGAAAACCTTTCATATACTACTGGCTTATCACCCAAAGGATTTGAGCCTGCGTTTAAGTTGCTGTAACTGGCCTTATTTATTGAGTATTGCGCACTGACAGTCAAATTATCAGTTAAAATACCGGTATATTGAAGACCGAAAGTTTTACCACCACGTTCTAGTGTGTAGTCACCAAGGCTGTCACCGGTAACATTAGTGTCAGGCGAATATAAATACTTTGTTGCGTCTAACTCTTCTGTATTGTCCCAAGCAGTTAATTCTAAAATATGATCTTCTGAAATATACCAATCAATTTTAGTTGCAAGCAGCGTATCATTTCCTTCACGGTCATAATAAGTAGTTGTATCTGCATAATCTCTTTGTCTTTTCTTTTGATTGATCAAACCGAAGAAAAATAACTTATCTTCAATGATCGCACCACTTGCCCACAAATTAACATTAACCTCACCTGATTCATCGCGATTGTTTACAACGTAATATTGCGTACCAGCCTCTTCAATATCTTCTGCAGTTGTGCGAAAAACGTCTGGAGACTGCTCTCTTAGAGAACTTGGTTCAATATAAGCACTCGCGCCAAATTTGAATTCGTTGCTACCACTCTTGGTAGTCGCATTAATTACACCACCGGTAGAACGACCAAACTCTGCTGAGTAACCACCAGTTTTAACTTCGAAAGTGTCATACATTTCGAAAGGTAATTCAGAACCCCCTAAACCATTTCTAAAGTTTGTTACGTTTATACCGTTTACGTAATAAGAGTTTTCACCAACAGAAGAACCACCAAAAGATGCAAAATTACCGAAGTCTGAATCACCAGACACAGTACCTGGAGCAAGTAAAGCTACTGAAGTCACGTCACGAGAAACTGGTACTCGAGAAATAAAATCAGTATCTACAATTAACTGAGATTCACTTGAGGTAGTGTCGATAGCTGAAATCGTAGTGCCTGTTACACTAATTCTTTCAAAATCACCTATTTGAAGGGCTAGATCGATATTTGTTTTACCAGAAGGGGCAACAAATAAATCCTGCTCTTGAATTAATAAGAAACCTTGCTTTTTACCCTGTAACGAATAACGACCAGGAGGTAACAAGGGAAATTTAAATGAACCGTCGCTGTCTGAAGCGACAGTTCTAGTTAACCCCGTTTCAAGATTAACAATTGTAACTTCGACACCAGCAACAGCTGAACCTGCCTCATTTGTTGATGTACCAGTTATAAAACCTTTTGAATCTGCAGCAAGTGCAGGCATTGAAAATCCGATGCACGCGGCTACTGCTAATGCAGCAGCACTTTTCTTAAATGTAAACATGTATGTCTCCCTGGACCACTAAGTTTATAGTGTGATTGTGTAGTCGTTTTAACGACTTTTTATAAAGAAGGTAGTGAACCTCACACCGATAGTAAACAATAATTAGCCTAGGGGTCAACTCCCAAACTACTGAAATCTTCCATTAATGCATAAAGATTATGCTGATTAAATTCTAGCTGGACATATTTATTTACAATTGCTTAAGCGCGTTCATCAAAGTTATTGTTCAATTAATAAGCGCCGGGGCCAACTTCACATCCTAAGTTAATCTGTCTATGCCAACAAATATGGTGTTTTAAGACTTTTTTAGTCTCGGTTATCTGTTGTAAATAGCCAGTTAAATAAAAGGCTTAATACATGTTAGGCAGAGGATGTTTAGCCAGAGAATCAGACTGAAACAGAACTAATAATTGCAACAAGCTGAAATGCTAAGGGTTCAATTGCCCTATCGACAGTAATGGGATTAGTGCATGAAAAAAATAAAAGTGAGTTGGAAATAGGATTTAGAATAAAAAACGCTGGTAAATCAGCCGTTTTTATTTTCACTGAAGCTTAAAATTGAAAAGACAATATTGTCTGTGCAAGTACGACAAAGTGATGCATAAGTGCAGGGGAAGGTATAACCATTGTTAAAAGATGTTGTTGCTGCTTCACCACCCACAACTGGATAGTTTTTATCAAACACATTGTCTATTTCAAACTATCACCCAAAGGATTGCTCACGATTTAGTTAGTAAATAAAACGAAGAAACGCTTGAGGCAATCTTTGATGACACAAGCGAAATCAGAATTTTAATCTCTAAGTATTTATTAAGACTACCGCTATAATCCAGCGTGCCATAATGAGCGAAATCGTCAGATAATCTTAAATACTTTTTATATTTCTATTTTGATAAGGCAAGGTAGTTCACAATTGACTTTGGCTAGAGTTTTTTGCTTATAGAGCTAACTTGTTGCACCGCAAATATCTAGACTATTTTGTATTTTGTTTTCTTTAACAAACACGCTATGTTAAAGCATAATGACTTTTTACAATGATGCACGCTCTTTACACTTAGAGGTTTTATATGAAACTTGATGATGATATTCATAACTATTACGAACATTTAGTATTGGAACAAATTGAACGTCTTGAATTGAACAAAACAAAAAATGAAGATTATTTAGCGGACTTATGTTGCTTAGCACTCAATCAATTGCCTACTCGATATATTCGCTATGAAGTTGACATGGCATTTTATTTACCACAAAGCGAACGTCAACAAATGTCAATGAATGCAATAAATGCAGTCAAACATGGCATGACATTTTTAGATAATAAAGAACAAAGTAAAACTGAATAAAGCGAGAGTGCGATGAGGGTATTGGGTGGTGCCCTTTCAGCCACACCTCGGCACATGAGTCCTTTGCTGCGGCTGCTCCCTTCCAGGCCTGACCGAGTTCACAAATTATCATTGCGAGGGGACCGAAAGGCCACCATTGAAATTACTTCATTATAGAGTGCTGAACAACAAAGCGGGCGCATTATCTACAAAGGGATAGTGAAGTGCAACCCACTTTTCGTTTTTATTGAGAACTAGGCCTTTTTTGTAAACCTTTCTTCCGCTATTTGGTTTGCTACAATGTTAGTCGCTTGGTCTAGCTCATTGGCACGCTGATAAATTTCAACTAAAGTGGCACCAATCCTTTCTAAATGAGCGCGCATAGCTTCATGGGAGCTAGGAATTTTTTGATGATATATATCAATAATACCGCCCGCATTGATAACATAATCAGGCGCGTACAATATGCCTTTATCTTTTAATAACTGACCACAACTTTCTTTGGCTAATTGATTATTTGCCGCCCCAGCTACGACCTTTACTTTTAACCTCTGAATCGTTTCTGGACTCAAAATAGCGCCCATAGCACAGGGGGCAAAGACATCAACATCTAAGTCATAAATTTCTTCTAAACTTACAGCCTTAGCACCATAAAGACTAACGGCCTTTTCGATACTCTCAGGATAGATGTCGGTAACATAAAGCTCTGCACCTGCTTTGTATAAATGCTCAGCCAAGCGCAAGCCTACATGCCCTAGGCCTTGAATCGCTACTTTAACGCCACGTAAATCACGCTTCAAGGCAAACTCAACAGTTGTTTTTAAACCAACAAACACGCCGTAGGAGGTTGAAGGTGCTGGATTTCCATCCGCTTGTTCACCGTTAACATGATATTTTGCTTCAATACCGGCGATATGATTAGAATGCTCAGCCATGATTTTTAAGTCAGCTACCGACATACCCGAGTCTTCAGCACTAATATATTGACCACCTAAACTTTCAACAAAACGGCCCATTGCTCTCAGTAAGCCAACAGTTTTAACCTTACGTGGGTCACCGATAATCACGGCCTTGCCACCACCTTGGTTTAATCCAGCCATAGCGGCTTTATATGTCATGCCTTTGGATAAACGTAATACATCATTCAGGGCTTCATCATCAGAAGAATAAGGCCACATTCTGCAACCACCCAGTGATGCTCCAAGCTGCGTATTATGAATAGCAATAATTGCTTTGAGCCCCGTCTCTTGATCATGACAAAAAGCTACGTGTTCATGGTTATCAAATTCGATATGTTGGAATACTGACATGGCTCATCTCTTTTGCGGTTAAAATGTGATGTTATCGATGGCAAATGATATAGCACTTTAGTGAGGATGACTTATCCAACTTTGTTGCTGCAATTAAAAAAGTTGCAGCACAATGCGTAAAATACTCACTTACTTAGGATGTATATCCTCATAATTCCGCTTGAAAAAGATAGTTTTTTTAAGCATGCTACCTGCAGTTAAAACAATAAAAATAGATAAACAATGAGTCGGGTAAAGTTAGACAAATTTGATCGCGAAATACTAAGGGTGTTACAAAGAGACGCTACTATTTCTATGGCTGATTTAAGCCAAAAAGTAGGTTTATCCCACACTCCCTGCTGGCGCAGAGTAAAAAGGCTTGAAGCAGAAAAAATTATACTGCAAAAGGTAACACTGTTAGACAATAAAAAACTTAACTTAGGTGTATCAGTTTTTATTTACGTTACCTTAAAAAATCATGATGGTGAATCACTTAATGATTTTGAAAAAGCGGTGCAAAGTATTGAAGCAATCGTAGAATGTCATACTACCAGTGGTGAAAAAGATTATTTATTAAAGGTGATTGTAGAAAGTATCGAAGAATATGAGCATTTATTAAAATCTAAATTAACTCATCTGCCCTTAGTTGATCATCTCAGCTCTACCTTTGCACTAAAACAAGTCAAAAACACCACCGCATTGCCGATAAAAAATCTATAAAACTTATACTTATACCGAGCCATAGTGATTAGTATTTACCATGGCTCGGTATTACTCTGCATCTATTTGATTTTCTGGTTTTGCAGCGTCAAAAGCGCTTAATTTGTTGCAGTTATGATAAATCTGTTTGATTAAAGGAAAAGTATTTAAATCAATGGAGTATCGCAGTGCATTGTAGACTTGGGGTATTAAACATACGTCAGCCATAGTGATATCGTTGGCAAAGCAATATTGGCCTGCGGTATAGCGCAGGCGCTTTTCTACTGACCTTAAACCTTTTTCTATCCAATGGACTAACCAGCGTTGTTGTTCAACATCTAGTAGGCTCAGCTCGTTTTTTAAATACTGCACTATACGTAAATTGGTAATAGGTTGAACATCACAGGCGATATCTTGTGAAAGCGCCCTCACCCGCACTTTATCGGCTGAATCGACCGGCAATAATCGATTAATAGCCGGGTATCTTTCATCTAAATATTCGATGATTGCCATACTCTGATTTAAAACAAGATCATAGTCATCGTCAATTAAGGTCGGTACAAGTTCTGTTGGGTTCAGACTCTGATAGTTTTGCTGGTGTTGCTCACCGCCATTTTTAACTAAATGCACCGGAATATATTCATATTCAATATCTTTGAGATTTAATACAATCCTCAAGCGATAGGTTGCCGATGACCGCCAATAACCATAGAGTTTAATGCTCACCTTGTGCTCCTTCGCAGTAATTTAGGCCAGTTTGCAGACTTTCTGTTCAATAGCGCCAAAAATACTCTGGTTATCTTTATCCAACATTTCAATCTTGATCGTATCGCCAAAACTCATAAAGGCGGTTGAAGGCTTACCTTCTCTGATTGTTTCAATCATCCTTAATTCTGCGATACAAGAATAACCCACCCCACCCTCTGCGATCGCACTGCCGTGTCCGGTACCTTGTTTATTTGACACAGTCCCTGAACCAATAATAGTGCCACTGCCCAAATTTCGTGTTTTGGCGGCATGGGCAACCAACTGGGCAAAGTTAAATGTCATGTCTTGACCAGCACTGGGTTTACCAAATAGTGCTGCATTATAATAGGACAGCAATGGCAAATGTACTTTGCTATCTTGCCAATTGTCCCCCAACTCATCCGGTGTAACGGCAATAGGCGAAAAAGCCGAAGAAGGTTTTGATTGAAAAAAACCAAAACCTTTAGCTAATTCTCCAGGAATTAAGCCACGTAAGGACACATCATTCACTAACATAAGTAATCGAATATGTGAGGCTGCACTACTGGCCTCTGTGCCCATGGGTACATCATCAGTAATGACGGCTATCTCTGCCTCAAAATCAATGCCCCAATTGTCGTTAGCAAAAACAATATCGTCGTAAGGGCCAATAAAATCATCAGAACCTCCTTGGTACATCAGAGGGTCTGTCCAAAAAGACTCAGGCATTTCTGCTCCGCGGGCTTTTCGAACTAACTCAACATGATTGACGTAAGCACTGCCATCAGCCCATTGAAAAGCACGGGGTAAAGGGGAGCTACATAATTTGGCATTGAATTCAAAACACTTGTCTTGTTTACCGGCACAAAGTGAGCGATATACTTGCTCAAGCAATGGCGCGTTGGTATCCCAGTTATCAAGAGCTTGCTGCAAGGTCAAAGCGATATGTTCGACTTTGACGGCATATTTCAAATCCTGGCTAACCACTATTAGTTGCCCATCTCGCTTTGCTGTTATTAATGACGCTAATTTCATTTTGCTATCTTTACCTTTCGTTAAAGTTAGAACTCTTTATTTGCTTTTCCAACTATCAACATAGTTAGGATTTTCAACACTTGTTGCGGCGCTGGCAATATGTAAAGCATCTCTGGTATCCAACATAACCGCCACTTCATCGGTAAATGTTTTAAGGCTTTGCTGACCCGCGGCAAATGCCTTTGGATGCGGGCCATGGGTAAACCCAGCGGGATGAAACGTCACCATTCCTTGTTCGATATTATCCCGACTAAAAAAGTTACCTTGGTGATAAAACAACACTTCATCATAATCATCGTTATTATGGAAAAAAGGCACTTTTAGTGCCTGCGGATCACTTTCAATCGGCCTAGGAACAAAGGTGCAAATCACAAAGCGATTGGCAACAAAGGTAGTATGTGCAGAGGGAGGTAAATGATAACGATGACTCATAAGGGGTCGAATATCACGCCAGTTGATGCGCACAACACTTAAGTCACCGTGCCACCCGATGGCATCCAAAGGATTAAAAGGATAGGTGATTGTTGATATTTGGTTGTGTCGTTTTACTTCAACTTGCCACTCGATTTCACCTTGTTGCGCCTTAAATGTCTCATTTAACAAAGGCGTGTCTAACATAGCGGGATCAAAAATAGCATGAGCCCCTAACAAACCTTTCTCAGGTAATTGATAACTGTCATTAGTCGCTTCAATCATCAATATTTGCAGAGGCTTTTGTGGCTCAATCCGCCACATGGTTGCGCGAGGAATAACTACGTAATCTCCTTCTTGCAAAACCATGTGACCATAGTCACTAAAAAAATCAGCGCTACCTTGATGCACAAACAATAACTCATCACCGTCAGCATTTCTGGCTAATTTAGCCATGTTTTCTACACAGTGCCACATGCGATACTTACAATGATCATTAAATAAAATCAGTGGTGCTGACCAAGGAGAGCTAGTAGCAGGCTGATACTCGGTATTGATTAAGTTGTTTAAATCAAACGCACGAGGTTTAAGCTCTCCTTGCCAATCTATCCAGCCCGTTGGTGCGTGACTATGATGCATATGGGTGGCTGGACCAAAAAATCCATTGCGACCAATTTCACGCTCATAAATACCTTCTTTAGGTAAGTCGGCATGGGCTTGGCGAGAAATCGTCCCCTGTTGAGTCGGAAACGTTATCCACTTACGCATCAAGTTTCACTCCAGATTTTGTAGGTGTGTCTTCGATCACACCGCGTCTAATTTGGTCTTGTTCAATCGATTCAAATAAGGCTTTAAAATTGCCTTCACCAAAACCTTCATTGCCTTTACGTTGTATAATTTCAAAAAAGATCGGACCAATCACGGTATCAGTAAAGATTTGCAATAAAATACCGTCTTTTAGCGGAGCGCCATCAATTAAGATATTGAGTTCTTGCAGGATGGCTAAATCTTCGCTGTGTCCTTCAACCCGTTTGTTGACATTTTCATAATAGGTATTTGGGGTTTGCATAAACTTCACTCCACCCTTTTTAAGATCCCGTACCGTTTGATAAATATCCTCAGTTGATAGCGCAATATGCTGAATACCTTCGCCATTATATTCACGGATAAACTCTTCGATTTGCGACTTATCGTCAGAAGATTCGTTAATCGGAATACGGATTTTGCCACAGGGTGAGGTCATCGCTTTA
>TARA_R110002167_G_scaffold67851_1_pt1 | contig 10572 bp, 12 predicted proteins | sample TARA_R110002167 | Tara Oceans TARA_R110002167 (sample SAMEA4398238) | marine metagenome | biome: Polar Biome; feature: [MES] marine water layer (ENVO:01000295) within the mesopelagic zone...; material: water (ENVO:00002006), including particulate matter (ENVO:01000060) such as...... | reverse complement strand
GACATGGCTAATTTATCTAACGAACAGTCTACTAATGTATTAAATGCGCAGTCACGTATACAATCTTTGTTTAACGATGTTGCTGCAGATAACGCTGCTAAGTCTTTTAATGCTACGTCTGAGAATCAAGTAGATCAATTTTATAGTGGATTAAAATCTCAGGTTAGTCAGTTTAATGCTACACAAACAAACGCAATGGAACAGTATAACTCTGGTCAAGAAAATGCTATGCAACAATTCAATGCTAATGTACAGAACCAACGTGAAGAGTTTAATTCTTCTAATAGGTTAGTGGTAGATCAGTTTAACGCTAACTGGCGTAGACAAATCGCTACGGCAGATAACGCTACGGTCAATAGAGAAAATGAACTAAATGCAAAAGCTGCACTAGACATATCTAATACAGCATATAATAATCTATTTACTTATTACAATGACACAATGGATTGGGCATTTCAAACAGCTAACTCTGATAGAGATCGCGCTTCAAACTTAGCTATATCAGAATTAAATGCTAAAGCTACTATAGACAGGGCTAAGATGGCAGAAGATTACCAGAGTTCTAGTGCGCTGGGTAGCCTTGTTGGTAACATACTAACATCAAGTGCTACTAGTGTAGCAGGTAGTGTTCTTGGTCTTTCATAAGGAGATAACTAACAATGTATAATAATCATGTAGCCAGCTATTTAAATTTAGCAAATAAAGCTAAGGCTAAAAAGGTAGCGACTTCAACTAGTACAGATCGTGGTGGTTTATTGCAGCGCACATTTAGTAAAAAAGAAGATAAGTCGGATGACGCCAACGATATAATTGTTGGATACTTTAAAGAATTAAATGCGGCTAGAAAGGCACTTAAAGATGGATAAGCCAAATATGTTTGATGCTCCTATAGGTGGGCAGGGTATGGTTGCAGAAATGGGAAGTCGTCCTTGGCAACAGCCTCCTCAGTATGAAACTGTAGATGAGGCATTAGATTTTTACTCCTCTAAACTTTTAAGTCCAGAGTTTCAAGATCAGTTGTTAGATGTTATGGAGCTTGGTACTCCTGTAAGTGTTGTCTCTAATTCTCTGCAACTAGGTGGAGTTATGCAGGGCCTGCACACATTAGACGTTGGCATACTAGTACAACCTTTACTAATGGAGATGATAGCCCTTATCGGAGATCAAAACAATGTAAAATTTAATATGGGTACAGAAAAACCAGAACAAGATCCTGATAAATTTCCAGATTCTAAAATTGCTATCGCCGTTAAGAGAGCAACAGATAAGATAAAAAATAAAAGTTCAGATGATGAACAACAAGAGGTTCAAGAAGTGCAAGATGTACAGGAAGAACCAAAGGGTTTAATGGCTAGGAGGTAGTAATGGCATTTAATATAGGGGCGTTTGTAGGCGGGTTAAGTGATTCTCTTTCAGCTAAAATGTTGGAGGAAAGGGAAGAGGAGGCACGTATTCGTTTTGAAGATCGTGCAGATAAAAAACAAAAAGACAAAGAGGCACGTGCCGCTGGTCGAAGAGCTTCTGAATTAAAGGAAGATCAACAAAGAGAGTTGGACCTTATAGCAGAAAAGCTATCCCTTGTATATTCACCTGAACAAGCACAAGAAATACTTAGTAATGGTAGGGCTGCAGGTGAGTACGCAATAACACAAGCTAGTGCGTACCAGACAGCAGGCCAAAGTCCTAGAATGTCATACGAGTTACAGCGTATGGAGCCTCAACGTGCAGGTGCACCTAACGAACAGCAACGTATAGCGTCACAAAAACCCTTACCTTTTGCAGAAAGATTTAAACCTTTAAAAACTGAAGTGGCTACTAAGGCTAAAAGTTTTGAGGCACGTTTAGTAGAGTTAGATGATAGAATGTCTAGAACTAGTGACGCAGACGAACGAAAGGCTATTGAAAATATCTATAATAATACTAGTAATAAATATGCAGCCTTTAGAAAAACTAATGACGCAGAGGGAACTGATTGGTTCAGTAAAACTAGCATAGATAGCATGGTTAAAAATGCTGTAAGCCTACAATTTGAGGGTAAAGATTATGTAAACATGTCTCCTGAAAATATCATTGAAAGTTTTGTGTCAGGAAACGAAGCGGATGTTGCCGCAGGATATGCCAAGGCTTTTAACGCTTTACGAGAAAGACAGCTATCTGCAGGTTGGAAAGATTCAAAGGAAGCAAAGGTAGCAATAGATGAGTTGTATAAAATATACAATACTACTAAAAAAGAAATAGTTACTAACGCTCAAACAGAATGGAATGCTAAAGTTTCTACGGCTAATGCTGCAGGAAATGATCAACTAGCAGCGAAAATACTGACTGAGGGTATCAAGGGGACATACATACCCCTTCAAGAAGAAGTAGTAGACGGTTCTGTAGTACCTATGGATGTAGAAATAATTAAAAAGAATTACAAAGAAGCTAAAATAAATACAGTAATACAGTATGTATATGGCGATGAGATATTTTATGCAGTAAAATCTTCTTCTGATTGGCTTTGGGGCCATCGTCCTAATAGGGAAAACTAGAATGGATACTTCGTCAGATATATTCCTACCAGATAATTTTGACTCTGAAGAATTAGACAATGCATCAGGTACATTTTTACCAGATGCTTCGGACTCTGGAGATATATTTTTAGCGGATGATTATTTAGAAGAAGATTCTATGGAAACTTCTGTAGATCAAGGCATAGTTATGTCTGATACTACAGTAGAGCAAAATTCTGATGACGTAGAAAGATACATTCCCTCTACTGTAGAAGAAATTCAAGAGCGGCAAGCTGCTGAAGAGGTTGCGCCCGATGTTTCTCTGGCTGCTCAAGACGAACCCCTTGAATATTTACCACCTGACCCAAGAGTAATGGCCTTATTTGATAGCGGCTTCGAGCAGATGGTTAAAAATTCTGAGGAATCTTACAGGCTTGCCTTACAAGCATGGGAAAACTCTCAGCCCGACTACTTACAATTAAAAGAAATGTACGATATGCAGGTAGCTCAAGCTGTTAAGGAAGGTAGAAACCCTGACATGATACAGCCACCTTCTGTTACAGGTAGAGGTTTAGGTGAAGAGCGACCTACTATGGAGACAGTAAAACAAAACTTAGAGCAAGTGTATAAAGACAAAGCTTCATTAGTCAATGATCTACTTAATGATCCAAACCCCTTACGTAGAGAAATGACAGAGGGTATGGTTGATGCAGGCTATGATATACCAACAATTACTTTTGTAATATCTGGGGCAGATTGGACTCCAGTTTTAGGTGCGGCATTAGGTGTTATAGATATACCTGATTTAGTAGCTGAGGCTAGATACAATATGGGTGAAGGCAATTACAAGAGTGCTGCAGCGGGTCTAGGTATTTCGTTATTAGAAGGTGTTACTGCTGTAACGGGTACAGCATTTGCGCTAAGACCCATTATCAAATCAGTACGAAAGGTTCTACCTGCTACAAGAACTATGGCTAGAATAACCAGTGCGGATGCCTTTACTAGGGCAGCACGTGCAGCTAGAGCAGAGCAAGCTACAGCAGATAATGCAGACTTGGCAGAACAGTTGCTCAATGATTATCAAAACGCATCTGGTTCAGCAGATTTAGCTAAGGTGGAAATGGTAGATGGCAAGAAGGTAGTAACGTTAGATGTAGAGGCTGCAAAGGAAGAAGGCTTGCGTGTCGCACAAGAAGTAATGGAAGCTCAACAGTTTCGCGCAGAAGCATTTTTGAAAGATAGGAAATCAGCCGAAGATGTATTTGGTGATTTGACTGACGCTAAAGTTTTCACTGAGATGACAGATGAAGCAGAGGATCTTGTTAACCCACTACTAAAAGCAGAAAAGTTTAATGCTATTGTTGGAGTTGCTGCAAGGTTTAAAGCTAACAAAAAATATGCTGGTGAATTTGATCAACTAAATGCAGACGGTAAAAAGAAAACAGTTATAGAAACATTATTTGATTTAACTACAGATAAAAAGATAGGTGTTGACACAGAAGAACTAGCGGATGCTTTGTCTGAGTACGGTTTATCATTTAATGATTACGTTAATATGGTAGTAGGCTCTGGCTCAGAGGCTGGTAAGATACTTCAAAAGTTATCTATGATACGCAAGGCTAAATCTATAGATGAAATTAAACAGACCCAAGAAAAAGTTCGTGGCAGGATACAGGCTGATTGGTTACGTAATTGGAGACGAGTAGAGAACATACGCCGTGGTGGTATGGTGTCAATGGTTAAGACTGCATCACGTAACTTTGGTTCCGCTGCTATACGTATGCCGTTAGAGACACTAGAAAATGTTTTTGACACAACATTTTTAGATATGACAAGAGAGTTCAGAACCCGTGCTGACGTAGGGGTAGTTCGTGCTACTAAGAATGCAACTATACAGGGTGTTAAGTCCCTTGTGTCACCGTCTAACTGGCGGGGGTCAACTAAGATGTTGCAACGTACTTATCTAAACCCTGTCTTAGCTAAAGACCTAACCGACTTTATACTTAAACGTCCTGAGTTTCAAGCTAAACATAATAACCTATTTGATCTTGTTAATGAATACCAAACTTCCACAGGCAGAGGTGATGGTGGCGTACTAGATGCTTCTTTGTCTAAAGTAGAAGACCTTGTTAGTATGTTAAACACACCTAACAGGATACAAGAATTTATTATACGGCGTGGTGCTTTCATTGGAGAGCTTGAGAGACTAGTTAAGAGAGAATACAATACAGATTTAATTAAGTTACTAGAAGAGGGTAAGCTGTTTGATCTAATGGAAGGTAACAAAGGGATACGCCCAAAGGGTGCACCTGAGTTTGCTCAGTTAATAGAGGACTCAACTAGACGCGCCTTAGACATTACGTATGCGTCACCACCTGAGATACCTGTGTTCAATGAGATCAGTAACTTCTTAACTCGTAATGGTTTAACTGCATTTACCACACCCTTCCCTCGCTTTATGTTTAAATCCTTAGAGCTTATGGGTCAGTATAGCGCAGGTGCATTTAACCCTGCAATTAAAAGGGCGTTTAAAGTAAACGGTAAAAAGTGGGGTGATGAATTTGACCGCAAAGACAGGCAGAATATTTCACGTAATCTATCTGGGTTAGCTGCCATTACTGCGGCATACAACTACCGTATGTCCGATGACGCTCCTAAAGACTATAAACAAATTAATACTTCTGATGATACTGTGTGGGATGCAACGTCTTTCTTTCCTATGCGTCAAGCTCTGTGGATTGCTGAAGCAATGAAGCGTTTAGGTAACTCTGGGGTAGCAAACGTAGTGCCTGTAGTAGGGGCAATGAAACTTACTGGTATAGCTGAAGAAGGAACGGGAACCTTTAATAATTGGTTTGATATTAAAGATGCACAAGAAGTTTTCTTAGGTACTGCAGCTAGGACGGGTACGGGTAATGTTTTTGTGGAGGAAATATCAAACATACTATCTGAGGAAGGAGATGTAGTATCTTCAGAATCAGGTAAAAGAGTTGTAGCTAGGGCTTTTGCTGACTACTTACGTACATGGGCTATACCAATTACTCAAGTTAGTGAACTGCAACGTGTGACGGGCTACCGTCCCGCTACGTACACAGATCAAGCGGAAGATAGAGATACCTTAACAGAAAGTTTCCCAGCTAAATTAGCAGCAGAAACTGAGCGAGGTCTTAGGACGCAGGGTATTACAAATATATTTACACCGTCTGAAGAAACAGAAGGTAGAGAGCCACGTATAGATTTGTTTAGAGAGAACCGTGAACGTAAGGAGATGGGCTTAGGTATTGTTGCGGGTACTACTATGTTTGAATCTAATTCTCCTGAAGGTGAGTACCTAACAGAGAAAGGATTTAGTGCGTATGAAATGGGTAGCAAGTCTCGCGTACCTTCTATTAGACGGGCAGAAGACTCCTTTATGCTCCGCTTCATACCGACTATAGTGGAGAGTTCAAAGAATTGGGAGGCCTCACTTCGTAGGGAGTATCTAGAAAGCACCGAATCTGGTATGGGTTCGATACGAGATTCAAAGACTATAGATCAATATGTAAACACTACTCTTATTCCGTATATAGATGCACAGCGTAGGAAGTATTTATCTTTAGCTAAAGAGACAGGTATAAATAAAGCTAACACCGAACCTCTACTAGCTGTACATGACAAGTATCGTAGAGTACCCTCTGCTGGTAGGAAGTATGCAGAACAAGCATACATGAAGTCTGAGGGTATACCACCCGACATGACTGACCCTGCAGTAGTCAACGCTCTCATAGAAATATCAAAAGTATTTAGGGGTGCAGTATCACAATAAAAGAGGGGGCAATTAAGCCCCCTTTATTTTTATCTGTTGTCTCCTGATCCACCTATTGTACCAGCAACTTTTCGTTTAAGTAACTTCTTTTCATTCTGTGCGGCTATCATACCTAGTGTAAGGTTTAGGTCAGTAGCAAGTGAAGCACAGTACCAAAGTACATCACCAATCTCACTGGCTATCTGTTCACGCCAATCGTCTGGCCTACCTTCAGGCCCATCACGAATTAGCTTCTTAACTTTGTTAGCTACCTCACCTGCCTCACCTGCTAATCCTAATGCAGGGTACAGGATACGATGTTCCTCTGGATATATAGCGGTAGTTGCAGCCATCCGTTGATACGAATTAAAATCAGACATGCTGTACTTCTCCTTCAGAAATTGTTCCGCTTCTTGCTTTAGACTCATATTCGTTCTGCCGTTTCAATGCTGCGAAGTAGGATTTATTAAAGCCACGCTCCCACTCCCTGTACTGCATCGTGTCCTTGCTGAATGGGTTAATGACACGACCTGCCTTAAAATCTATAGACCCCTTATCAAATTGCATCTTTAGAGGGGCATCGTATTTACCTAAACCTTTTTGCATTCTTGTTTTTTTCATAGCATATCTCCTTATGCAAGTTTAACTTTGTGATCTGCATGTTTCTGTATAAAAGATAGTGGAAGTATTGTCATTAGATCGCCTCTGTTAGGGCGTGTGTGTAAACCAAACTCACCCCGATAAAACTCTGTACACTTTTCACGTAACTCTTCTATGATATTTTCTGGTTTAACTAAGTAAAAGTAGTGCTCTCCTTTGATTGCTATGTATCTGTCTATTCCATTAGGTACTCCCCAGCCCTTAGCTGGTTCATTCTTAGGTGGACGCTTGACTGTTTTTAATTCCCACCATATAGTATAATCTACAGGACCACTACGATGTAGGCGTTTGGCAGCTTTAACATCTACTCTACCAAACTCCTTATCCATTACATCCCAATGCTCATTTATATCTTCCATCTTACTTGAGTTTCTTACGAAGTTATTTCCTCTAAGTTTAATGAACTCGTTCTCTGCTGTTGTACCTTCTTGGTAGGAAGTAGTATTTATCATAGGACTATTCTCCTTTTGATTTTTTAGTTTCTTTTGGTGTTACCTCTGCCACTTCTTCTTGTGGTAAAAGTTGTTGGGCAATGTTACTCTGCCTATCTTTCATAATTGCTACAAGGTATTCACTCCTACGTATCTCAGAATCTAGCTGTTGAATTTCAACAAATACTTTTTCTTGTTCTTCGTTGAAGTCGTCTGTGTATACGTCAGTACCATTAATATTTATCTTAGCCATCTTTTTGTTTCTCCTTTTAAGATTATCTTTAAGTTCTGTTTGTTGTTGTTGTGTCATTATACTCCAATGTCTTATCTCGTCAATAGTTCTTTTGCACCCCACACAAACACTGTGTTCAATACGACACACTTTTGTGCAGGGTGATTCGACAGTACCTATACTAGGTCTACGATTTCGCATACGTCACCTGAACATGCCATTGTCTGCATTGCTATAGTGTTATCATCCTTTTCATAATCAGAAAGCTTTGCCCAATCAATAGTAGCAGGCATCTGGTTTAGCAATGTGTCATAGGTATCCTCATCTACATCCTGATAGGGTGCTTGTTGATAGGTGTGTTCAGAGTGTGGTAAGAAAGACACACCCGACATTTCATCGAAGTTCTCATATACAAACGCCCCTACTGCCATCCACTCAGCATCTCGTACAGATATAGTAACACTAGGTTTATGTTCGCAGAAGTGTCGTTGATACATTAGCCACATATTTAATTGTTCAATGGCTGTCATGTCGTTACGTGTTACCGCACGATCAGGTGATTTAATAGGGAAGCTAAACACTACAGTAGAATCAGGTTTCATAACGCAAGGTTCATTAGGGATGCCTTGATCCATCATGAACTGTGTCAGCGGGTCTTTACTGTCACCACGTACAGTACGAATGTAGTAGGGTGAGTGACGTGCATGAATACCACTAGCAGAATCAACCAGTTGTGATACAGTACCACTAGGTTTTACGCAAAGAATAGCGGCACTAGCTGGTATATCTAAACGTTCTGCCCACTCCTTGTTGGTACTTACGGCAACAGTACGTAGATGCTCAAGCATTTTTTGTAGGCCCTTATTCTGTAGTGTCATTAAAGGATTATCCATTATCCCTGTAAGTGACACACCCAGCAGTCGCTCCTCCTCTGTGTTAGTTGTCCACACCTTTCGCAAGTATGGAAATTTTGTGTATGTAGATTGTATTGTTCCAAGTATAGTTGCGATTTTGATTTTACGTTCAAGCTCTTTAAGATCATCTGTTGCACGAACCACAACTTCTGTGAGATTACAAAATTGGTAAGGGCGTAAAATAATTTCACTGCACGGGTTAGTTCCGAACTCATGATCAGGATCTCTGCGACCAAACTTTTTAGCTTGGTTCTTAGCTGCTTGCCTATTGTATACACCACGTTCCCCCGACTTACTTTCTACTAACGCTAACCACTCACGCATAAATGTCTCAACGTCAGGTTTCTCTGTGTAACTAACACTGTTGTTAGCTAAGGCACGATGCGGTGCGGTGTCCCACCACTGACCTGACTTAGCGTGACGCAAACGATCATCACTAAGATTGCTCAATGAAATCATGGCGCTGCGCCTTACTCCACCAACGACAACTACCTGACCAATGAAGCACATAAGATCGTGACACTCTAAGCTGGATAGCTTACGTCCTTGTGCGGCCTTAAATGTAGTTACGGCAAAGTTAAATAATTCAACTAGAGGTGCAGGGCCACTGGCTCTACCACCAAATATTTTTAGTCTTGCACCTGCAGGACGTATCTTAGAGACATCCCACTGAGGGATTTCACCAGCCCACAGGAGTGCAAGAACTTGACGGAAACCCTTAGCCCAACCCTCTTTACTGTCCTTAACGACAACGATAGACTCGCTCTCGAAGAGTTGAGGAATTTCTGGAAGCTTGCTGATGAACTGTCGCTCGACGGAGAACCCGACACCAGTACCGCAAAGAAGGATGAACATAGCCTCGTCGAATGACTTAACGTCATCTACGGGAAGGTAACTACAGTTGTATCCTGCAGTATTGTCACGCTCTAGTGCCTTACCTGCGGTCATCATAGCCCTCATAGAAGGCATTACTTCTAGTGATAAGATAGCCTCTTTGATGGTGCGTACATAAGAGTCCTCACCGATCTTACTGTACACAACGTTATTCATATAACGATCTACTGTCTCGCCCCAATTCTCTCTGCGCCCATTCTCATCTAACCATCTGGCGTACCTAGACTTGTGTATAAATGATTGGTAATCTGTAGGTAAATAATTGCTCATGTGTTTTACTCCGATACTATTTTAATTGATTGCACTGTTAACCCGTCTATGTCATATAGGTATTCTGATAGTGCGACATTAACTTCCTCATCTATCCTACCGTCTGCTGGTACTACGTATTCAACTTCATCTACCTCTACTACTACAAATATTTTTAGTATCATTGGCACACTGTCATATAATAATTCAAGTACCACGCAGCCTTACGTAAGTCTTCATCTTTATTCTTGTAAGCTTCTCTCCATGTGTATTTTATATTATTACCCTTTATGTAACCTCTAAACTCTTCGTTAGATAGTGCTGCACGAATAGCTTCTATGCACTCAATGTTTGCATGGTTATAATGTACTGGTTTGTTGACATTATCTGTCATCTAATATCTCCTTAGTTGAACTTAACTTCAATCACGTTACCATTTTTAACAACAGCATTGCTTTTCTTTTCTTCTTTTATGGTTTCTTTTATGGCACTGTCTGCATAATCACTCAACACATTACGAACTGTTTCGTTTTCTTCCATAGCTTGAATTGAAGCAGCGGTCATATGTAAAACTCTCATTAAGTTTTCGTGATCGTCCTCGTTTAATGTGGACTCACCAGTTGTAGAACAACCCACCAGTAGTTCGCCTGTCCATTCCCCGTTATCATCTAGGAAGGGGGATATACAGACGATCATATCATTAGGTTCAAAGTCTAAAAAAATTCTTTCTTCTTCATCTATCATGCTGTCAACTCCTTTTAATTTTACGGTATGGGCAGTGTATCAATACGGGATGCATGTCTTTACCTTTTTCTTTTAACCATTCAAGAGGTATGATCCTATCGTAATACTTTATACCATTCTTTTCGCACCATTGTCCATAGCTACTTTTAGCTCCCTTACTTAATTTCTTTTT
>TARA_R110002167_G_scaffold163319_1_pt1 | contig 10576 bp, 9 predicted proteins | sample TARA_R110002167 | Tara Oceans TARA_R110002167 (sample SAMEA4398238) | marine metagenome | biome: Polar Biome; feature: [MES] marine water layer (ENVO:01000295) within the mesopelagic zone...; material: water (ENVO:00002006), including particulate matter (ENVO:01000060) such as...... | reverse complement strand
GAGTTTAATCTGGCACTTCAGTCCTGCTGGAATTCGGTTTTTCGGTTTGGGCAAGTTCAAGCTCACTCGAATGTCCCCCGAGACTGCATCCAGCACCCGACCGACGATGGCCGCTTTTATTGCGCAAGACATTACCTGCCTGTTTTTATTGGACAGTTCTGATAAAGCGCTTACTATTAAGGACTAAGCGACTCTAATATTTAAAGCCACAACAAGGAGTGTTACCTCGACAACCTAGCCCTGAGTCGCCTGAATTTAGGGGCAATAATAACAATGTCCTCACCCAGGCAGCCCAATTCTACAGAACCCATGCAGCGAATCAGCATTATCGCAGCCACTGCTATTCTCATCTTGGCTCTACTTTTTACCAGCTACGGTTTTTTTGAGCGCAAAGCTATCCTCAAATATGGACGTGATGCCGCCGCACAGATCGCCGAGAGAACGGCACTGACGGGGGTAGCGGCCTTCGATGCGGCCCAGCAACTTCTCGCTGCGATGAATCTGTTAGTTAACCCCCCTGTCCGAGGCAGGACAGCAGATCCGGAACTGGTCGATCTGGCGCTGCGACGTCTAAAAAGCCAAACACTCCACATTCTGGATCTTGCGATTATTTCGGCAACGGGAAAGATTACAGTCTGGACAGGGTCTGGTGCTCCGCCATCGATTATCGATCGTGACTACTACAGCTACCACGCTAATAATCTGAACAGCACCCTCTTTATAGGCAAGCCGCTGTTATCCAGAGTAAAACCTGAACGCCGATTCATTGCCATCAGCAAAGCCCTCCGTGACGAGCAAGGCAATCTGACCCAGGTACTCTGCATCATCATGGATGTATCGCTGTTGCGCGACTATCTAGGTCAAAGGTTTGCCATCCCCGGCAGCACTCAACTCTTGCTCGATGATAAGGGTGAGATCTATACCCGCACACCTGACTTTGAACAGTATGTTGGCAAGACGATCCTACATCCGGAACAACTAGAGGCACTGTCCACAACCACACCCACGGCAGGATTTTACGTCGAGTCAGCGTTGGATAACAAAGAGCGCATCGTTGAGTTTCAGAAGCTTACCGGCTACCCGCTGATTGCCGTAGGTACGATCTCGGTTAAGCATCTGCTTGCCGGATGGACACAGCGATTGCAGGTCGTCACCCTTTTATGGGTGGTATTGAGCCTCTGCATCATTCTAGTGGCGCGGCGCGCCTTGGCGATTAGCCGCAAACAGATCCAACAAGCAAATACCGATGGCTTGACGGGTATTCATAACCGACGCTCGATTATGCGTTGTGCATCAGACATGGAAAGCTCGCAGCAAGATACCGGCTTGCTTGCATTACTGATGATCGATATCGATAATTTCAAACGGATTAACGACCGCTTTGGCCACCCCACAGGCGATACTGTTATCTGTGCAGTAGCGGAAATGTTGCGCAATAGCATTCGCTCGACCGATATTGTTGGCCGTTACGGCGGGGAGGAGTTTCTAGTCTTGATGCCGGATATCAGCCGGGAGGGAGCTCAGATCGTAGCCGAAAAACTACGCCTATCAGTCGCCGGAGAACTGCTCGATCCTATTCCGATCACTATTAGCATCGGCGTTGCGATGATGAACCGGATCGATCAATCATTGGAACAAACCCTTGCACGCGCCGACAGCGCACTCTACCAAGCTAAAGCGGATGGGCGTAACTGTATACGTCACGCTGATGACTCTACCTCTCCAACCAATGATGAACAGTCGACAAGAACTACCTAGCTGACCGTTAATACTTATGCGAGCAGAAATACTGATCACAGCCGTGAAAATGACCGAATAACTTGCTGCTAAATAAAGTAAATTCGCCTCTATAATCTTTATTTTGCTAGGCTTTTACCGTTAAATAGATCCGTTCTGCATTAGGAGTGCTGTTAGAATTACGAGGAGAAGGATTTCCGTCAGGTTGTGCAACATAACGGAAGGTCCAACCCATGCATCAGGGTAGTTCGGAACAGGCGGCCCAGTTTCTTCGCTTAGCCGTGCCTTTAATGGTCAAGCACAGCATTCCCCCGACCCCATATAACTACGCGCTCTGGTACAGCTATGTATCTAAGCGTAGCCTGCCTTTAAATAAAGCCTTGGATCAAACCCTGGAAACCTACGGAACCTGTCCGGAATCCTTTACCCGTGAGCTATTCCGAGACCATGTTATTCCCGAAGAGGTTGGATTAGCCGAACACTCCCGCCAAGCCGTCAATGCGGTCGTCGATGAGTTGAAACAACAGACGGGGGATGCGCATTCAGATGCCCTGCACTACGGAGATATTCTCAGTACAGCGCGTAAAGAACTGCCGCATTGTGATCTGGATGAGATGCAACAGTTGATGATTCGCTTATCCGAAGGTACCCAAAAGGTCAGTGATTCGAACCGCCAGTTCCTGGCTCAGATAGAGTCTGCGCAGAAGAAAATTACCGCACTGAAAGAGGACCTTAAGAAAGCACGAAGCGAAGTCGACCGCGATCCCCTCACTGGGCTTTATAACCGCAGAGTATTTGAACAGTACCTGGCGACACCGGGCGGTCAGCAGCGCCGTTGTCTGGTAATGGTTGATATCGACCATTTCAAACGTTTCAACGACAACTACGGACATAATATCGGCGACCTGGTCCTGCGCCAAGTCGGGGCACTGCTGCAGCAACAGGTTGGCGAGCGTGAATTAGCTGTCCGGTTTGGCGGGGAGGAGTTCGTTCTCTTGCTATGTGGTCCAGCAGCATCCTTTGCCGTACGGGCCGAAAAGATCAGAATCAAAATCCAGGAACTGGTCCTGCTCAGCAAACGCGATCACAAACCTTTACAGCGAATCACCGCATCCTTTGGTGTTGCTATTGAGCAAGGTGGTGAAGAGCGTCAGGAGTGGCTTGAACGGGCCGATGCGTTGCTGTACCAGGCAAAAAACTCGGGACGTAACCGAATCGCCTGTTGTACTGATCAATCGACATCGGCTGCCGTAATCAGTATCCAGCCATCTGCCTAGACGCTAGGGATTGCCGGTTGCTTGCGAGAGCAAACAAAAGTCATCAGTTCCGGGAAAAAATCCAAAAAATCCTGTTCCAGACCAGAGTAATGCTGCAGAAACTCCTCCCCCGCTCCCAGCATCGGTTCTGGACGGCGCAAGCGATGAGCGACACGATCTAGCACCAAAACAATCTTATCGGCATCTGCGTACGCAGAAAGCCAGTCTTGGTCGAGCATCAACCGTAGCGGTCGCTGCATCGTCTCAGGCTGATAACCCCGATAGCGCTCCAGCAGCTGATAACAGTGTGCAATAAACTCAGAGCGTGGCTGATCATGAAACCTGTCCCAGTGACGACTAAGGAAATGGTCGTAACAGATGTCGAGAATAATCCCGGCAAAGCGCCGACGTCGGTTACTGAAGCGCGAGGCACTGCGTAAAAACACGGGATTGCTATCGGTGAACGCATCGATCTGCCGGTGCAACAGCACCCCAGGCCTTAGCGCGGGATGCCAATCTGCGGCTAGCCGCCCCTTGACGAAATCCCCCATCAGATTCGCCATTAGGGATTCTGGCGTCGATTCAGCAAAGAGCAGATGGGCCAGATAATTCACCGTGAATCCTCTATCAGCCCTGCTTTGAGGCTAGCCTTCAACCACGTTTTGGCGAGCGGTTTTTGGCTGACTGTGCTGCTGCTCGTCGGTTTCCAGACGGGCGCTGGTTGCCTGGTCGGGCGGCGTTCACTCGGCGAGAATGTTCATTCCCAGATTTTGACTGGGGCGCGTGCCGGGTCGGAGTTCGCCCTTCAGCAGGAACCAGTGACTGGGGGCTGCGTCCGATCAGATCGGCACGGCCTATTTTTTTCAACGTTTCGCGAATCAACGGCCAGTTATCCGGATCGTGGTAACGTAAAAGCGCCTTGTGCAAGCGACGCTGGCGGGCCCCTTTGGGGATAGGAACCTCCTCTCCCTGACGGCGAATCTTCTTCAGCGGGTTACGGCCACTGTGATACATGGTGGTGGCATTACACATCGGCGAGGGGATAAAATTCTGCACCTGATCGAGCTTGAAATCGTTGTGCTTCAGCCAGAGCGCCAGGTTGACCATATCCTCGTCGCGAGTTCCCGGGTGGGCGGAGATAAAATAGGGGATCAGATACTGCTTCTTACCCGCCTCCTGGGAAAATTGTTCAAACATTTTTTTGAACCGGTAATAACTTCCCATCCCCGGCTTCATCATCAGCGACAGCGGTCCGTCTTCGGTGTGTTCGGGGGCGATTTTAAGGTAACCGCCGACATGATGAGTGACTAGCTCCCGTAGGTATTCGGGATCCTCTACCGCTAGGTCATAACGCAACCCCGAAGCGATCAGAATACGTTTAACACCGGGTAGCTTACGTGCTTTGCGGTAGAGCTGGGTCAGGTGACGATGATCGGTCTTGAGGTTGCTGCAGATCCCCGGATGAACACAGGAGAGGCGTCGGCAGGCAGCCTCGATCTTGGGATCGTTGCAGTGCAGCCGATACATATTGGCTGTCGGCCCGCCCAGGTCGGAGATGGTGCCGGTAAAGCCGGGAGTTTTATCACGGATCTGCTCCACTTCATTGAGAATCGAGCGCTCCGAACGGTTCTGGATAATTCGCCCCTCATGCTCGGTGATCGAACAAAAAGTACAGCCACCAAAGCAGCCGCGCATGATATTGACCGAAAAACGGATCATCTCGTACGCCGGAATCTTGGCATCGCCATAACAGGGATGCGGCAGGCGGTAATAGGGTAAATCGAACACTGCATCCAGCTCGGGTGTCGACAGCGGCAGCGGTGGCGGATTAACCCAAAGGTCGCGGTTACCGTGCTGCTGCACCAAGACTCGGGCATTGCCGGGATTGGTCTCCAGATGCATCACCCTGGAGGCGTGGGCATACATCACCGGATCATTACTGACCTGTTCGTACGAAGGCAAGCGAATATAGTTCTGCGCCCGGTGTTGCTTAGGATCGACAATCCTCAGCGGCTGCGGCTGAGATTGCTGCGCGGCCTCAGCCTTAGTGTCTGCGGCCTGAGTCTCGCAACCAGGTTGTTCCTGGTAAGGGCTTTGTGGCGGCGTTACCCGACCCGGCAGGTCGATATCGGTAGAGTTGATCACGCCCCAGTCCTGCGGCAGCTGCGAACGCATTACCGCGGTGCCCCGGATATCAGTCAGGCTGTGCACAGGCTCTCCGGCGGATAACCGAGCAGCAACCTCAAGCAACGCCCGTTCAGCATTACCGTAGAGGAGAATATCGCCCTTGGAGTCGGCCAGTACCGAGCGTCTTACTTTATCCGACCAGTAATCGTAATGGGCAATCCGACGCAAGCTGGCTTCGATACCGCCGAGTACCAGCGGCACCCCTTTGAAGGCTTCTCGACAGCGCTGACCATAGGCAACCACCGCCCGATCTGGACGTTTGCCGCCCTCGCCACCGGCCGTATAAGCATCATCGTGGCGCAACCTGCGCTCGGCGGTGTAGCGATTGATCATCGAGTCCATATTGCCGGCAGTGACGCCAAAGAACAGCTTGGGCCGCCCCAGACGCATGAAATCGGTTTTATCCTGCCAATTAGGCTGCGAGATGATACCCACTCTATACCCTGCCCGCTCCAGCACCCGACCAATCACCGCCATCCCAAAGCTGGGGTGGTCGACATAGGCATCACCGGTGACCAGCACCACATCGCAGGCATCCCAGCCGAGCTGGTCCATCTCTGCACGGGTCATCGGTAGTACAGGGGCTGGTTTGGTTGCAGTAGGAAAATGCGTGGATAGCAAGCGGGGTACAGCGTTCATAGTAGTAACAGATCAGCATAAGCGGGTGGCTATAATACCATCATGCTTAGCCCAGCGCATTATCCGACTTAAATACTAGGTTAAGAGCAGACTCTGGTCGTCGAACGCTCGATCACAGCGACATGAGTAACCGCCAATCCTAGCCAACCTAATCAGCATTCCGTACTCGACTCAGGCTATTTCCCAACAACTTAACAGCAACGCAGTACCGCTCTCAACTCGAGCCAATCTGCGCCTGCTTGCGCTCAAGGCGTTGGCGAATAAGCTGCAGATGAAGACGCAGATTGTATTGGTTCTCCGCGTAAGACTTGGGCACCGGCACCTGCATCACCTCTCGCTCCACCTCGGCTAGCTGTTCAAGTAACGTCTCGATCCCCGCAGGGTCGATCACAGCATCGGTTTTTACATCCAGATCGCGCAGCTGCTCATACCAGCGATAAATTCGTGAGCGAACCCGCCAGCGATAGGTCGGGGGCAGTATCTTCCCCAGCGGGATCATCAGGGTCACGATAGGGATCAGCATCACGACCAAACGGTCGATCAGATTCGCCGCCCAAAACGGTAGATAACGCTGTAAAAAAGGCGGTCCGGAACGGTAATAACGCGCCGCCTCTTCGCTAAGCTCAAACTCCACATAACGCGGTGAAGGGAACTGCCCCGGCTGCTCAAACAGACCACCCTGTCCATGCACCAGACTAGCTGCCTGCAACAGCAGCACACTCAGCGCGGGATGAAAGTCGGCACGAGTAACTAACGTAGCGGTCGGTGCCAATAGCTGTACTGGCCGGTCTGGAATATTTTTAACCAGATCAAAAACGCCTTCAGGCAGGGTAACGCTGGACAAAAACCCATGTTTACTCTGATAGGCACTGGCGCGAGAAAAACTCAGCAAACCGATCGACGGGGTGGATAGCAGCTGCTGAACCACACTGGAGGTGGGACTCGTCACCATAAAGAGCGCATCCAGCGAGCCGTCAATCAGCCCAGCCACCGCTTCCTCGGTATCCAACCCCAGCAGCTCTGCATTATCGCTATTGATGCCATTATCTTGCAGTAACTGCAGTGACACCGGACGCGTACCACTGCCTTGGGTACCTACAGCAACCCGCCTGCCCGCGAGATCGGTCAATCGCTCCACCCCGATCGAACGTCGGTAAAACACCCATAACGGTTCAAAATAGAGGCTGCCTAAAGAGCGGAAACTCGCCCCTTCCGGATGCTCTATTCCGCCCTGCACCAGTGCAATATCGACCTCCCCAGCAGCCAATCGTTGTAGATTTTCCACCGACCCTGGCGAACTCAGAACCTCAAGCTCAACCCCCTGCTTGGCCATAAAAGTCGCATATTTATTAGCATAATCGTAGTAAGCGTTCTGCGGCGATCCGGTCGAGATCTGTAACTGAGTCGGCGGAGCAGGCTCTACGAACTGATATGCCAGAACAAAACCAACCAGCAATACAACCAATCCGGCGCCGTACAGCAGATAGCTGTCTTTATCGCGATCAGAATTGTGCCCAGAGTCAAGTTCAGGATGCCGGCTCATTGTAGATCCAATTTTAGCAATAGAGTTTAGGGTGCCGTTTTAGAGCTTTGTTTTAGCAGAGCTTTGTTTTAGCAGCACTGCTTTAGGAGTCCTGGTTTTGAAGCCCTGGTTTATTCTCAGCAGCTTGAGATAAGAATCAATTGTTTAAGCAGTCAACTGGTCACAACTCATGCCCGTTTCAGTCGATCCACCAGTTTATGCAGGGGAATATTCAACCGGCGCCCTAACTTCTTTGCTGGTGATTGCAGTCGTCGCGGGTTGTCTTCAGGCACCCCACCCTTAAACCCGAACGCGATCAAGTTGCCATCTTCAACCAGACAACTCATACAATGCTCGCCAAACTGATCCCGCAACCGCTGCATCGCTAATGGATGCAATCCACGCCCCTCCTCCCAAAGATTGAGCACCAGCACCCCGCCGTGATTCAAATTAAGGTAGCAGTTTTTCAGGAAATCGACGTTTAATTGAGATTCGATCATGCCACTGTCATTATAGATATCGGCAAAGATAATATCGCTCCGACTGCTGGTTTGCGCCATATAGCAACTGGCATCTTCAAGATGCAACGAAAGTGGCGGCGCCAGCGCCAATTCAAACCATTGCTGCGCCACCTCGGCAACTAGCGGCCTAAGCTCGACCACGCTTAACGGCAGTTCAGGATCATACGCCTGGAGTGATTGGACCAAACTACCCGCACCTAATCCCAATAAAGTCACTCGTTCAGGTTTCGGCTGATACAACAATGCCAGCATCATCGCCTGGGTGTATTGGTAGACTAGCGCCTCCGGATTCAACAGGTCGATACAGCTTTGTTGCGCATCTGTACCGAAGGCCATATAGCGGCATAGTCCGTCCTCAAAAACACGTACCGGCCCCCACTCATCGTGACCTCGATAGACTTCAATACCAGGGATACTCAAACAACGCTCCTTATTCTCAGAATGGGTCGATGCTATTAAAAGCCGCGCATTGTACCTGCTGCAGGCGCTGCCCAGATACCAGAATCCGTACGATCAAACACCAATGTCACTCAGCAAACCGACAGAGAATGCCTAGCAACTCGATTCAGAGTAGACCGACTTACGATTCGTAAGCCAAACAACCTCAACAAAAGCATTTATGAAGCATACAGCCGCTCAATCATTAATTTTTGTCTGCCTGTCCCCGCGTCCAACGTTTAAAATAGCGCTCTTATCGATACGCCACGGAGCCTAAAGCAATGCCCTTTATCACCCCTTCCCATCTACTGCTGATGAGCGTTGCTGCTATCTGGGGATTTTCTTTTGTTGCTCAGAGTGTCGGGATGGATTATCTCTCACCCCACAGCTTCAACGCGGCCCGTTTTCTCCTGGGGGCGTTATCGCTGCTGCCACTCTGGTTGCTGCTGGGCAAGAAGCGATTGCCGCAGGGGAAGACGCTGCTGCTGGGTGGTTTGGTAGCGGGAACCATCATGTTCGGTGGCTTCAGCTTTCAGCAGATCGGCCTGCTGCACACCACCGCAGGCAATGCCGGATTTATTACCGGGATGTACATCGTAATGGTGCCTATCGCGGCCGCACTGCTGGGCCAAACCACCAACAAGCAAACCTGGGGCGGGGTTATTTTGGCCGTACTAGGCCTATACAGTCTCTCTATAGGTCCAAACTTATCAATGAATTATGGTGACTTATTAGAGTTGATTGGCGCTTTTTTCTGGACCGCACATGTGATTGTGATCGGTTGGTTATCGAGAAAAGTGGATGCAATCGGTTTATCCATCTGCCAATTCCTGGTTGCTGCAGTCTGGGCCAGCCTCGCCGCACTTGTCTACGAGACACCGAGCCTGGTCGATTTTCAGGCCGCCTGGCTACCTCTGCTGTACGCGGGCATCGCCTCGAGTGGTATCGCCTGCACCCTGCAAATTATTGGACAGCGCAAAATCGAGCCCAGCGTCACCGCGCTCATCCTCTCTACTGAAGCTATTTTTGCGGTTCTGGGCGGCTGGCTGCTGCTGGGGGAAAGCTTCGGTAGTAAAGAGCTGCTAGGGTGCTCGTTGATGCTTGCAGGGATGCTGCTCAGCCAGTGGCCTAGCCGAAAAAAGCACCCAGACCTGCTGCCACAAAGCTAATCGAAGAAGGTCTCAGGCAGGCTTCTATCCACCGGGGTGGAGAGGATCATCATGGTGCTGGTATCGCTGTAATCGCAGAAGGATTCAAGAATACGATCCAGCTGTGACATAGAAGCCACCGCCAGCTTGACCAAAAAGGCTTGCTCACCGGTCACATTGTGGCACTCGATGACCTCGGCACAATCGAGTATCAGCGCCTTAAACTCCCGCTCCTGGGTACGGAACACCTTGCACTGCACCAGCGCAACGATCGGATAACCGAGCTTATCCAGATCGACCCTGAGCGAAAATCCACGGATCACCCCTGCCGCTTCCAACTTGCGAACCCGCTCAGCCACGGCCGGGGCGGAAAGGTGCACTAACTTGCCCAGCTCGGCGTACGAGAGCCGGGCATCTTGTTGCAAGGCGGCGATGATGTTGCGATTTATGGCGTCGATCCGCATCATCGACCAAGTTCCGTTACTATCTGTTTAGTCATCTTTTGGTGGGGGATACCTGCCTCCATAAACACCTCTCCCTCCGGCAGATAGCCCTGTGCCAGATAGAAGGCTTTGGCAGAGTGCTGCGCATTCATGCATACCGAGGATAAACCCGCACGCCGGGCAATCCGATGCAGCGCATGCATAATTTCGACCCCGATACCGCGGTTACGGTGTGTTGCCAAGACGGCCACCCGACCGATCTTGCCGCCTTTGTCGATATCGATACGCCCTGTCGCGACGACGGCCTCTCCATCGAACGCCAACACATGTCGACACAGGCGATCACGATCATCGTACTCCAGAGATTCAGGGACGGACTGCTCACGGATAAAGACCTGGGTACGAATTTTGCGTATCTGCTGCTGATAATCGGTATAAATAACCTCTTTGACGATCATCGTCTTCCTCCTTGTACTTGAGTCTTGGGCTCATCGAGCCCTTCCAGTCATCGGCTACAGCCTCTTATATTGGCCACCTAGGGTTAAAACTCAACTCGGTTGGCGCCATAATCTGATAATGCCTAACAACCCACTACTATAGCTGAACAGGATAAACGTGCCGTCCGCTTCCATCCTAAATCGTTAGCTACTGCTCTGCCATATATCCTTGCATGCATCTCTTCAAT
>TARA_R110002167_G_scaffold43837_3_pt1 | contig 10611 bp, 11 predicted proteins | sample TARA_R110002167 | Tara Oceans TARA_R110002167 (sample SAMEA4398238) | marine metagenome | biome: Polar Biome; feature: [MES] marine water layer (ENVO:01000295) within the mesopelagic zone...; material: water (ENVO:00002006), including particulate matter (ENVO:01000060) such as...... | reverse complement strand
TGTGAAAGTTCAATAACTCCTGTTGAAACTCCATCTACTTGACTATTATAAACCGCACTAGCAAAATGCATTATTGGATTACTTGATTTATTCATCTTTAAATACTTTTACATTCTTTTAAATATATTTCCTCCTCCACCTCTTGGGATTTTTCTTTGTTTTTTTGCAGGTATATCTTCTTGTACTGAAGCAGCAGATGTTTTAGAAGACTGAGCTGTTTTTAATTTTCTTACAGTTTCTTCTACAGCTTTATTTGAACCTTTTTTCATTATGGTATCTTTAAATCCTGTTGGATCTGAAAGCAACCATAACGCCTCTGTAATTAAATCATAGTTTGGTTCAACAAATTGATACTTCTCTAAGAGATGTCCAAGTAGGTTTGTATTATTTCCACTAATAGAAGGATATGAAGGGTTTACTAATCCATTGTATAAAAAAGATTGTGTCTTCTTATCAATCTTAGTATCACCTATTGCACCATCTTTTAATGTTTCATATACATTTTGCATATAATTTTGAGATGCTTGTTCTTGTTGCTTTCTCTTCATGTCTTGTTCTTGAAGTTTTGCTGCAACAACCTTTTCTTGCATCTTATCTAATTTAGGTTTGAACTTCATTGCTTGAGATTCAAGTTTACCAAGATCTTTCCAAATCTCAATTTCTTCTTCTATCTCTTCTCTTGTTCCATAACCTGTAGCACCTAGATATTCTCTAATGATATATGATTGATCTTTTTCTTCTTTAACATTTAAATCTCTTGTTTCTTCAACAACAGACAATGCTTTAAACATACCTTTTAGATCTTGACCTCCATCTGCAACATATCTTGCTGCAATTTGAAGTTCTTCTGGTAAACTTTCAAAGAACTGTTTAGGAGTTTCTCTTCTAGCTGCATTTGCTTTTTCATCTAAATTAGCTTGAATTAATTCTTGCCAATCTTTTGCAGAGTATTCTTCTAAATCTTTTCCATCATCAAAAGCTAATATTTTTTCATCTTCTATTAGCTTTTTAAATACATCAGAAACTCCTGTTATAGCTTTTCTACCTCTTTTTTGTTTAGGTGTTTCTTCTTCAGTTTCTTCAGTATTATCACCAAATATTTCTTCTATTTGATCTTTACTTGCTTTTTTATCTGTATTAAAAGCTTCTACTTTTTCAGTAGATTCTTCAGTTTCAGATGAATCTTCAACTACATCTTCAGTAGGTATATCTACAAAAGACATATCTACATCTGGCTTTCTACTAAATACATTTGGTTTTTTAACTTCATCTTCTGGAAGCGTTATAGAGTCTCCTCCTGGTGCACCATTAAAAATTTCATCAAGGTTAACCTCAACCTTTTCTTTTCTTGTTTCAACTGTTTTGTTTTCTTCAGCCATAACTATTTGGTTTTATGTTATTATTAACTGTTATTATTACATATATAATATACTAAGAATTTTCCTAATAAACCTTTTAAATTTTTACACTTATTAAAAATTTATAGCAGTATATAGCTATCCTTATTATTTTTTATCTTTATTTTGTTTTTTAGCATTAGAATCAATATCATATTTGTTTTTATTTTCTCTTGCTATTTGTAAATTTGTATTTGCTATTTCACGTTGTGTAGATAATTTTTCTTGGTCTATTTTCATTTTTGATTGATTCATAGAACTTTTTGTAGCAGCCTCTTCTCTCTTGAAATCCATTTGTTCTCTGTACTGATCTCTATTTTCCATGTCATTCATAGCATCACGGAAATCACTAACTTGATTTTGATTAATATCAACTGTTGCTCCATAACCTGCAGATTTAATCTCTGCAACCATGAGATCATTTTTACGTCCTAAATCTGCTTCATTTTTCTGGAACTCACGTTCAGCAGCTTTTTCTTTAGCTTGTGCTTCAATCTGTTGTTGCTGCATTTGTTGTTGTTGTTGCTGTTGTTGTTGTCTTTCAGTTAATTGTTTATTCTCAGCACCTTTAAGTATGTTAGAAACTTCAGCAATTGAATCTGCTTTAATAATACCTCCAAGATCATAAATACTTGCTCCTGTTGTATTATTAGTTAATGCCATTTGTTTTAACTGATCAAGTGTTGCTCTATGATTTGTTTTAGTTGTACAAAAAATATTAAAATCTCTCATCAATAATTCAGTGCCATTAATACTAAAGTTTACTTTTTCTGCTTCACTAGAAACATAGTTTAATCTTACACTTGGCATTTTACTATGGTAGTATTGTGATAGATCAGTTCTCATTTGTTGAACTCTAGGCATTAAATAATCTGAGTGTTGTACAAAATACATTTCAGTTTGAGAATAAGAAGCTTGTACAGCTTGTTGTACTCCTGTTGCTGTTTGCCTAGATATCTCTTGTCCCATCCTTTGTGGGTTAACTCCAATAGCTTCAAAAGCTTGTTGCTTAAAATGATTAGCTAATTGTATTCTAGACATCAATCTATTTGTTTGTTCTAGATTTAATGTTTGATAATGATTAAAGTTTGTAGCATTTTCAGTATTAGTGATAGATGTATCTAATGGTAACATCCCAAAATCTTTCATTGCTACATATGCTTTAGCCATATTGTTTTTACCCCAATCTTCTCCCATTGAGTGACGTGGTAAAGCATTTTGATCAAACATAATAACTGTACCAAGTTCATCTACTAGTATATCAGCTATTTGATTATTAACCATATTATAACCAACTTGATAAGGTTTCATAAGATCTACTAAAGATGTTGATTTAGTATTTCTATCAGAGAATACTCTTCCTTCTATTGGAAGCTTACAACCATATAAGTTACTATCTCCTTTAAATTGGAATTGTACTCTTCCTGGTTTTTCTTTATTTATACCAATATATATTGGATCAAGATCATTGTTTACTTCTGTTCTCCATGAACCTGGTAAATTTCTTCCTATTTTAACGCCACCACAGACTTCATTAATCCATATCCAGTCAATATGTTCACCTTCTATAAGATTGTCTTTAGTTTTTTGTTTAAAGAGTACTGTGTTGTATACAGGTTTATGAGTTACTTTAAAATTTTCATCTACCACTAATTGCTCAACTTCACCATTAGGCATAACTCTTATCATGTGCCCAACTTTTCTTTGTGTCTTCCAATAGATTGTTGAAACTCTAAGTAATTCTTGATTACCATAATTACCTACATCTTCACCTTCACCTAATATCTCATTTACAATATCACTTGCTCCACCTGGATTGGTAGCAAAATTACTCATAAATTGTCTATAACCTAAAGAAGGAGATTCTGTATTCCATTTATGACTTCTTGTAGGATCATAATATGAACCATCATTTTGAACACCAGTCTGAGTATATATTGCTGATTTAGCTGGATATATACTTTCTAATGATTCCATTTGTTTTCTAGTCATTAGATAACCATATGAATCAATAACATCTGCAATAGTAAGTAGTTCACATTTACCTGCATAATTAGATTCTGATATGTAACGTGTATCAGGAGACTTTTGATAAAATGTTAATACAGGATTCCATAATTCTACATCATAGTCATCCTCCATCATTCTAAAATGCCAAAACTCTCTATCACAAATAAGCATATCTCTAAAGCCTCTTTCTTCAAGTTCTTGCATTTTAAATCTTTCTTCATCAACATTCATTTGATGAGTAGCCCATTCTTCAACTAGACTTCTATAATCCTTTTGAAAAAATTCTTCAATCTCTGGTAATGTTTTAAGACCTTCTGGTTGTAGTTGTTGTTGTGCTTCTTCAGATGCAGGATCAAGACCCATTTCAATCATTTGTTGAGTTACTTTAGTTTTAGCATCTTGCAATAAGTTTTCTTCAATGAGCTTTCTTTTTTCTTCAACCATCTCATTATAAGATAAATCATCAACAGCTCTAAACTGTACTTTTGAATATCTTTTAGAAAACTCTCCTGTCATAACATTTATAACATTTGGAATAATAGGATAGAATCTAAGTTCTAATGCTGACTCATCAGTTTGAGTTAATACATCCATTAACTCTTTATATTCATTATCAGGCTCTGTTATATAATCTGTTTTATCAATTATACCTTTTGCAAGTTTATAATTCTTAAGAAGTTTTCTTGAATTACCTCTTAGAAAATTCATACCTTGTATCTCAAGCCAATCTAAATTCCATGCAAACCAATCATCTGTTTTTTGTTTTGCTGGTAAAAATTGAACAGGTTGTGTTAAGCTTGAACTAGCTGAAGAGTATCCACCTGTTTTTGCTTTTGCACCATTTTTTAATTGTAATGCATTAAATACTTTCATATAGTTACTTCTTTATTGTATAGGTTACTTCTATATTATTAGTTGTTGTTTGTATCCAATACATTATTTTATATTTTTAAATGCAGATTTTTTAAATTTTCCACCATTTGAACCACGTTTTCCTCTACCAATATTCTTAAAGGGACTCATAGTTAATTTATACAAATTTCTTGAATTATCCAAGTTATTTGCTGACTTATCACTCTCTTTACGTTTTACATAACCCCTATTAGATTGTTGAACTCTTGCAAATGCAATTAAAGCAGAAAATGCAACTAACCTATCTACATTGAGTCCAGGATAATATTGTGACATTTCTGTAAGTAACATTTTATCTGGTATTCTTTCTATTCCTAATGTTTGACTAATCACTTCTCCATTATCATCTAACTCCTCATCTATTGCTTCTCTTAAAAATTCAATAGCATAAGATATTAAATGATTCTTAAACAGTGTACCTGTATTTTTCCATCCGTATTCTGCAAACACACTAGCATTAGATCCTAAGTCTTTTAAAAATAATACTTGTTGTTTAGGAACTAAATATTTTTGTTTTCTTTTAGCAATCATGTGTTGTATAAATAAAGATATATTGTTCTCAACAATAGTCCATGCTTTATACCATTCTATTATTAATTCTAAACGTTCATGAGTTTTATTAATGTCATCAAATCTTCCACACCATGCTGCAACAATTTTATCTTTTTCAACAAAAGTTTCTTGTCCATCTGGAGTATCTCTAGTTATTTCAATTGGATTTTTATAAACAAATATACTACATAATGAATCTGATGTAGTAGTTTTACCTTCTGAGACAGGGTCAATAGAAGCATAGTAAGTTCCAAAATCAGGATTATCAATTGGTCTTTCCCAAACTATTAAACATCCTGTTTTATCTTCTAGTTTCTTTTTTACAGGAAAAGTTGTTATTGGAAGTTTTTTTGTTTTTTTAGCAATGATACCTTTTGAATCTCTATCTAATTCAATAAATTCATATGCATAAGTTTTATCTTCAATACGTTTTTGTTGTTCTGCAATTATACCTTGAGGAAATACTGCAGCTTTTCTATATGCAAATGCTTCAGCAATATTAATTGGTTTTTGAGATATACGTAGTTGAAATTGTTCTGGTGCTAAATCTTTTTGCCATTGCCCTCTTTCTTTTTTTATTGCTTTTAATGATTCTTTAACTAATGAATTACCATACTCATCAATAAAAGGTGGCATAGACCATTGCTCTGGTATAAATAAACCTGCTATACCAATCCCTCCTTTATCATCCATTAGATCAGTTTCAACAGCATATATATCATTTGCTTGTGGATTAAGTATAAATTCTTTTAGTGGGTTACATTGTTGTAAATCTCCAACAGATCCTGCTGCAATAAACATACCTGTAGTTATCATACCTGATGTCATTGCAGGTCTAATATACTCATATGTTTGATCCATCTTGGGAGCAATTCCTGCTTCTTCATGAAAGAAGAATGTACAAGGTCCACCTACACCTGTTGTTGCATTTTTCTCAAATGATGCCCCTTGTATTTTAGACTTAAGACCTTTGTTAGTTTTTCTATTATTTATTCTAACCTCAATCTTTTGTTCCCAAAGTAAAACTTTTTCTGGAGTACATGGTCTATACCATGCGGTATGTTCATTTAAAAATGTCTTGTATTCATCTAAAAATTTCCAAGAACCTTTATCATTAATATAATCTTTTAGTGATGCACCTATTTTACATATAGATCCTTCTTCAAACCAAAATTGATTTAAAAGTTTAGCCATATGAAAATATGAAGATGCTATCTGACGTTTTTTAAGTATAGCTACATGTTTATCATGTTCTTCAGCAAGAACCTCATATAGTGCCATATGATATTGAGCATCTCTTACTTTAGCAAATCCATATTTTTTTTCCTCTTTATCAAAGATTGGTAAAAAATTTAACCACATGTAATAATCTCTAGTTAAATAAAAAACATTTTTTTTACTATGATATAAAACACCTTCTCTACATTTATGTTTTTGATCTTCCCAGTACTTATTAAAATCTTTTGATCTAAAAGGTTTATCACAATAAAAACCTTGTTTATTAAATATAGTTGCTTGCTCATTAAACAACAGGGCAGTATCATCAAATTCATACTGCCCTGGTTCTTTAAATAATGTTAAAAGATAGTTTACCCAATCATTTTTTTCTTTGAAATAAGTTTCACTCCAAGAACCATCTTTATATGTTGCTATAGATTTATACATTATTTTTCATCTACTATTGCCCAAACATCTTGTTGTCTTAATAGTATATGCTCTTCATTCATATGTAAAACAGTTATAGGTTGAACAAATTGATTAAACAATACTACTTCACCTTCATACATACCTTGTACATCATCTCCTATTCCAATAACAGTACCTCTGTCTTCTTTTTCTTGACTTGTTTCAGGAACATATAATCCTGATGTACCATAAGTTTCTTTTGCTTTGTGTTGTTTAATTAAGATTCTGTCTCCTACTGGTCTAATGTTACTCATTTTAATTTAGTTTTAATTTAATTTATAATTGATCATATGCTAATCCTTGCCCACCACGGACTTGACTTTTTTGTTCATCTTTCATATCATTATATGCTCCTTTAAATGATTGTCTAATTTGATCAAATTTAGCAGCTGTATTTACTAATGATGTTAGGTTACCATCTCTACCATGTTCAATAGAAGTAGTTTCCATATACCTTGCTAGTCTATCTAGCATTGTTTTAATTCCTTTGTATGCTCTAAATGTTGGTGTTTGATACATTTCTTTACACATATCTACAGCTTGTCTAATTACACCATCTTCAGGTGATTCTTCTAGCTCAACCTCTTCTATAATCAGATCTTCTTTTTCATGTTCTGGAACATTAAAAAATGGGTTCATATCAGGATCTGGGCAGGTCATATAAAATATATATAAATAAACTGCTAAATATGTATCTGGATATTTTTCCATTATAACCTTTAAAGACTTTAAAGAGTAACAATGTTCTGATGGTATTACCTTACCATTTTGTACATCAAATAATTTTACTAACATTGTGGGTTATCTTTTAACCACATTACTAGACTATTTATTTCATCTTTTAAGTATGGTAGGTTATACATTTTTATTTTTTTTATTACAGGCTCATCTTGATCATTATACTTTGTTATAGGATAACCAAATTTATTTTCACCTTCTTTTTCAAATGAAACATGTTGTATTTGTAATTTTCCTATTTTAAGTTTAGGGTTATGCTTTTTAATAATATACGCATATAAACTCATTTGTAGGTTATAATGATTTAAATTACATTCATCTAAATGACTTATTGGGTTAAACATTTTACTTGTTATACCCTCCCAATTTGTAAAACCTTTTTCTTTTATTTCTTTATTTGTTTTATAATCAAGTATGTTTATAACACCATCAACTATACTAACTAAATCTGCTTGACCACATAGACCTAATGATTTTAAGTATACAAAAAGTTCTGGATATGCTCCATTTTTTAATTTTTGATTAGGTGCAATTTTTATTCCATCATTATTAATGAGAGGTCTTATGATAGGAACTTCTACACCATCTCTTTCAATTGTTTTAAACTCTAATATATTTTCTTCTCTTTGATTATGATACCAATTACCTAATCCAATAGCTCTTTCAGTTTCACCATCCCAAGCATCTTTAATTTCTTTGGTTGTCATACCATACCATTTAGATCTTTTGTTTTTAGAAGATTTTTTTGCTTGCCCATCTCTATCAAACTTAGGTTTAAACATACCTATGAAGCTAGTTACACTAGTCCATTTAATTTTATCTTCATCATTACTTTCATAAAGATGACCTTTTTCTTTAAATATTACGCCCATCTCTTTTTGTTTTTGCTTTTTCTAATCTAATTTTTTGTTCTTCTCTAAGTTTAGCTAATTTTTTTTCATGCTCTTGTTTTGCTTCATATCCAAAATAAACTTGTTTTTTTAATTTATCTTCTAGTTCAGGTGTCATTATAGCTTCCCATCTACCTTTAGGACAATCAGATGACATAGAACGGATCTTTAAAGATATACTACAACCACAATCAGAACAACATGGTTGAGTTCCATTAACAGCACAAGACTTTCCTACTTTGTCTAATAAAGGACACATTTTACATTCTTGCCATCTCATTTTAGCAACTGCTTCAATGTCTTCATTTTTAAAAATTCTATTTTTAATTCCTTCAGCAATTTGATTAATATTACCTAACGCAGCAAGTAGTTTATTTAGTCTCATTTTTAAAGTTTTTTTTATTTTTTATATTGTCTTCTATTTTGTCTAAAGCATCTTCCATTTCTTTTAGTTTATTTTTTACAGGTATGTGTTTTTCATAACCTTTGTATGTCATTTTTTCTAAATTTCCAAGAATGTCTTTATTTCTTTTAATTGCTTTTTTTAACTTATTGGTTCTAATTTTAAATGTTCCTAATCCAGGAATATTTATTTTTGGATTTGAAAGTGATGATAAGTTATATCTTACTTTTCCATAAAAAAAACTTATAAAGTCTGATGTTAAATCTTTATGTACTTCTGCTTCTTTTGCAACTTCTTCATAGAAGTCTTTATAATTCTTTGGATTCAATGCCTAGTATTTTATAGTCTAAATAAATAATGCCTTCTATTCCTATTTCCATTTTTGGATTTATAGATATAACTTTTTTATTTGTACCGTCTTTAATTATTAAACCTTTTTTTTCTGCTTTAGATAATGCATTCCTACAAGATTGTGGACTTTTAAAAATACCAGATTCTGATATAACACCACAAAATTTAGTTAATTCAACTTTACCTTTTTTACATAAAATATGTAAACAATGTAAATCAGAGTTACTTATTTGAATTTCATTAAGAAAACAGTGAGTAAGGATTTGGTATTTAATAACCTCATCCTTACTCATTTTAATTTTTTTCTCTATTTTATTTACTAAAGCCATTTAGTATTTATTAGTTTGATTTTTTAAGAGTTCTTTTAATGTGATCTGCTGCTTCTTGACCACTCATTTGGCTTGGATCAATATTTGTTTGAGATTGCATACTAGGCATGTCATCACCTTCTTCTGGTTCAGGTGCCATTGTTTGTGCAATAAACATTTGTGCTTGTAATCTTTCTGCACGTGTTTTCTCAATGTCTCTTAAAAGTTCCTCATACTCTAATTGTATTTTTAAAGGAGGAATGTTTTCTGAGTAATACTTAGAAATTTCTTTTCTTTTGTTGTCTAATTCTTTTTTAGACATTTCTTCTGGACTAACTGCCTCAGCTTCTTTGGTTTTAACGTTTGCCATTTTAATATAATTAAAAATTAATAATAAGGCAAATATACAAAAAAAGTTTAAATAAAAAAAGTTTAAATTTTATTAGTGATAAACATTTAATAAATCAAGTAAGTTATCAATAGCCCCATGCCTATGTGAATCTTCTAAAACTGTATGAAATACAAATTCAGAATTTATTATTTTAGACATATCATGATATGCTGACCAGTTCTTATCTTTTAAATCTATTTGATATGAGTCACCACAGAATATCATTTTAGATTCTTTTCCTAGTCTACCAATACACATTGATAATTGTGATCTACTTAAATTTTGAAACTCATCTACAATGACTATAGCATTATCAAAGGTACGTCCTCTAAAATGAGCTAATGATACTAACTCAATTTTTTCATCATTCTCCATTCTTTCTAATAATTCTGGTTTATTATAAACCTTTCTCATATTAGATCTAATAGGTACTAACCATGGTTCCATTTTTTCTTTCTCAGAACCTGGAAGAAATCCATTATCTTCTGTAGATATAGTTGGTCTTGTTATTATGATTTTATTATATTGACGTTTAAATACTTGATCCAGAGCAATTTGTACTGCTAAAAGTGTTTTACCACTTCCTGCTTTTCCTACTATAAAATTAAATGGATGTGCTAAGATTTCTGTTTTAGCATTTTTTTGTTCATCAGATAAATTAATAGAAAACTTTATTGAACCTTTTGGAGGAGTCTTGTCTTTATTTGTCATATTTTAATTTTATAAGTTTTTAAGCATATCTACTAATTCAGGTTGAGGAAAACAATCAAACTTATCTTTTCTAACATTTGTATGTGTCCATAAACCAAACTGTCTAGCATAGTATGCATCTTCATTAAATTCAAATGCATCTTTACCTGACACACCATCTTTTAACATTTTAGGTATTCCATTAACTAAATCCATCTTAGGATACACTTCTTTTAAATGAAGGATTAATAGTCTTAAACTTTCAATTTGTTTTTCAGTGTAT